>Ga0308161_1002137_pt1 | contig 21713 bp, 13 predicted proteins | sample PhyFR2_FD_201034 | JGI IMG/M metagenome (GOLD analysis project Ga0308161, IMG submission 201034) | Phyllosphere microbial communities from UC Gill Tract Community Farm, Albany, California, United States - DLSLF.R2 | ecosystem: Host-associated > Plants > Phyllosphere > Unclassified | place: USA...
CGCATCATTAAGACGCCAGTGTCCCTGTTTGTCGATGCCCAGCAACACCACGTCAAACCTGGTTTTGTCGATCGCCTCAAGGATATTTTTGGCCGACTGCAACGACACCTCATGTTCAGCCGATTTGCCGCCAAACACGATCCCTACCCGCAACTTTGTCATCTACTTTGCCCACTGAAAAAATCAAAACCACAAGATAGCATGGGGGTTGCGCGGGGGAATAGGGCGGGGGGAGGGAATTGTGGGCGGGATGCAGGGGGCAGTTCGCCTGGCAAATTCACGTGATAGTTATTGGTGAGGCGTTTAACCGGAGCCAGACATAGACGTGCATAGGACATATTAAATAGATTGAGTGGTTCGGGTTCGGGTTCGGGCGAGGGTGAGGGTGAGAGAAAACGTGATAATTATGTTTCTGCTATCACGGCTTAGAAATTTGGTGGCCCCTGCTGGGCTTGAACCAGCGACCAAGCGATTATGAGTCATATGAATAGTTTGTTTCATCATTTTCCACCTTTAATCATATCCACCTTTTAAATAATATAAATCAGTAGGTTAACTTTGCTTCTTCGTTTCATGTTGTTCCGGGTTTTTCCTTTCAGTATCATCCTTACGTCACCTGCTACATCACCCAGAAAACGGCAGTAAAACTTTTCTCGTAAGGACTCTCTTTTGGCAGACAATCTAACGGACTCAATGGTGCGCGGTCTTAAAGCTCGCGACTCGGCTTATCAGGTATGGGACAAAAGTGGTGAGCGAGGAGCAGGGCGCCTGGGCGTGAAAGTTGAGCCATCTGGGCAGCGGGTTTTCTACTATCGCTACTACTGGGATGCTAAGCGCCACTTTATTCAGTTGGGTCGTTACCCTGAAATGTCATTAGCTCAGGCTCGTCAGCTTGCGAAAGGTTATGCCGGTACGCTGAAGGAAGGGAAGAACCCTAAGGTCGAAAAGGCTGAACAGGAAATCGCACTGGAAAAGCAAAAGCGTGCCGAACAGCTAAAGGGCAGCATCGAGCAGCTTATTCAGGGCTACACCAACAAAATGCGGGAAGATGGAAAGCGGACCTGGCAGCAGGTGCTCTACCGTCTGGAGAAAGAAACCTATTCCTTTATCGCCAAAGATACGAAAGCTAACGAAGTCACCCCGCTACATATCAAACAGATTCTGTCCGCTATCATTCAGCGCGGTGCGAGCGTTGAAGCAAACCGTGTCCGCTCTTATCTGATGGCGGCGTTCAATTATGGTCTTAAAGCGGATAACGATCCGGCCAACCACCAGCAGAACGTGATGTTTGGACTTGAGATGAACCCGGTAAGCGTCATTCCTAAGCAGTCTGCTGCAGAGAAAGCGGGAACCAACTGGCTCAAGTTGAATGAACTACAACAGCTGATGGGTGGCTTTCCTAAAACGCCAAGCGTCGGCAGCACGGTGAGTTTGCTGCTTAATTTATGTGTTTACGCTGGTGGTCAGCGCCCACATGAACTGGCTTCTAGTCGGTGGGATGCAGTGAACTGGGAAGAAAAAACGCTGTTGATCGTCGCTGATGTATCAAAGAATAAGCGTGACCATCTGGTTCCGTTAACGGATTCAGCGGTCGAAATTCTGGAAAGGCTGAAGGTGGAAAACGTTAACGATAGTCCGTTTATCTTCCCGCAGCGACTGGATACGGGCAAGCATCTACGAACTGACAGTTTTGCTCAAGCCATCATCTATTATCGCGAGCATTTTCCTGACAATCCGGTGTTTGTTGCGAGAGATTTACGGCGGACCTGCAAAACGTTGATGGGCGAAATCGGTGTCTCGAAAGAGCTGCGCGACCGTATTCAAAACCATGCATTACAGGATGTCAGCTCGAAGCATTATGACCGTTATGATTATCTTAGCGAGAAGCGTAAGGCGCTGAAGTTATGGGAAAGGCGGGTAAACAAGGTTGAGAAAGCCACCAGCAACGTTGTGAGTTTATTTGGCTAACTGCGGCCATTTATTTAAAATTAAGAGTAAGGAAGGATGAGTAATTATAAGGGTATCATAAAATCAATATGTTACATTAGGGTTTGATGTTATTCTAAATACTTTTTCAGTGGCTATCACATCTTTATTATAAGAGGTGTGATTGTCATGGCTTTTATATGAGTTAATGGTAGGTAAAGATGTAACTTATTAGGAAATAAAATTTTCAGCAGCTTAATAAATTTTAGCTCGGCCATTGTTAATGGCCGAGGTATTTGCAATTTTATTGTAAAATATTAATATGGAGAGCCGTGCATCAAATCATCAATAATTATATTTAAATCTATAGAACACCTCTATATTAATGTTAAGCAACACGGCTATGTTTTTTTGCGAAGTGAAAGAATAGCCTGTGCAATTGATCCGCGGGAGGAGATTAATATGCTGCGAATCGCTTGATCAACTTCTTCACCGCTCCGTTTGTCCAATTTTGCTAGCATTTCAATTGGCAGTAGCGTACCAAGTGTTTCATGTTTAAAATTATACCAGTTGACCTTTGCGATGGCACTTTCTGTCCTCTTAATTATTAAGTTCTCAAGAAGTTGCAAACGTTCTGGATCAATTGTCATATAACCAATCGGCCATGTTAAGGCACTATCATTGTTCGGTTGACCGTGATATTGCACTAATCCAATTACACCCGGAATAAGAAGCATCTCCATTCGATCAAAATTGGCTGCTGAAGATAGTGCAATACCATTGGCGAATCGACCAGAATGATGTTTACGATTTAAACGACATTCAGCTTCACTATCACCCGAATGCAACATGGAAATTCGAGCAGTTTTATCATCAGCATAATTTTCGAGAATATGACTAAGATCACGATTAAATCGCGAAAGATGATTTCCATTAGCCCCCCAAAATGGCACTTTACTGCTATACCAAAGAGCCTTTGGTGCTAACTTACCATCATAATTCCTTAAAGCATCATGTAGAGTGCTAAAAAAACGTTTAGAGTTATCGGGTAAATAAATAGCCCCTAGCATCCCAATAGTTTGTTGATTACCGTAACCAGTTTTTCTCTGAGCGCGTGCATCTATCCAGCCGGAAAAGTTAAACTTATACCCCTCAGAAAATTGTGCCATCACATGATCGTCAACTAAGCTGCAATATTCTTCGCAGTTAATACCAACATTATCAAGCTGATGTTTACCCAGGAAATCAGCGATATGTGCCTCTAGCTCATTTACAAGAGGTAAGCGAGTGTTCCCTATAACCTCGTAAGAACGAGTATATTTATGAGGTTCACTTCCAGGAAAGGAATCGTAACTTACCTCAATTTCTATTGGTAACTGTACCATTTCGTGAGAATTACAACCCATGACTTTGTAAAGCTTAGTCCTTTGACGCTCGTATTCATTATTACGGCTTAGCATAAGATGATGACGATATTGTGAACTAAATGCCTCGGTTACTGCGGTTGTATCACTTCCCACTTTATACTTCGGTAACAGCTCTGGAAGTCCCGAAGTAATGCGGCGAGGTGGCTGCGGCTTACATATAGATAAAGTTAATAAGTCGAATGCTACTTCTTCAGTGCGATCTTGATATTTAATCAAGCTAGGCTTACCGCCATTGCCCGCTGCATGTTTTCTCAGAAACGAACTAGCCTCGATATGGCCATCTGGATTAATTGTAATAAGTCGGTTTTCCAACAAGCTATCTAACAATACCTCACGTTCTCTGTCATTTAAGCCAAAGTAATTTTGCAGTTCGCTCGGATAAAGACGCTCAAAAATCAATAGTAGTCGACAAGCAAATTGCTCTATACCCGGCATTAACTTTTCAGTAGTCCAAGCACAATTAATCTTATAAATGCGAGCAGGTAGTAGTACGGTAATAATATTACCCAATCGTGGTTCTTGCATCATTTTTTATCTCCTGCCAGACTATGGCCGCAAAGAATTTGATAGTCAGGCTTAGAGGTTGCGACCTGCTTACTTATAAATTCATGTACGCTTCCTAAAGCTGAGTCATTATTGTTTTTTGACCACATACGGACTGCACCTAAAATCAATAATCGTTCTTGGGCCCGAGAAATAGCTACGTTGATGCGAGGTGCATCCCTGAGGAAACCTTGTAGCTTATCTGAATTATCGCGTACGAGGCTAAGAATTATGATCTTATTTTCTTGTCCTTGGTATGAATCAACAGTATTTATTTTAATCAAATCACGTAGCTCCGTGGCCCATTCCGCTCGGCTGATAGCGTTTTCGATCTCATCTTTCTGCTGACGATACATTGTAATAATTCCGATCGGATATGGTTGTTCAGTGGTAATGGTCTGCTTGAGGTTGTTAATGCTATTATCATTTGCTAGTTTTTGCAGTGAATCAAGTAATAGTCTAACTTCTCGCTGATTGTAATAACGACCATTACCCATACGCTCTTCGCCCCCTTCAATACTTGAGATAGAGCTATCAATCCAACTAACAGATTTATTCCAAGGGCTGGGTAACTCTGAATACCAATCTGGTGAATCCTTCCTGACTGAATGCAATTTACCAATATCTTTGGCATAAAAGCACTCAGATACCAACTCACCTATTGGTTCGACCATTCTATATTGTGTATCCAACGTAACACCATTAGTCGCTTTGAAAGCTCGTTCAAAGTCAGATTCATAGAAAATCCCGTGTCCAAGTTCCAATTTCTTAGCAGCCAATTTAAGATGCTGCTGATGATAGAAAGGTGGTAATTGCTTATGATCCCCCACTAGCAGTATTCTTTTACCTGATTGAAGAGCTACCATTAATTCGGCAGCCTGTGCTCGGCCAGCCTCATCAACGATGACCCAGTCAAAGGTTGATTCTGCTAATTCCAGCCTGCGGCTACCTACGCCAACTAAGGTGCCACATACCAATTGCTTACTTTTGAGCATAAAGCGATCAAAACCTGCTTCGCCACCATGTAACACATCCATCCATTCTTGACTCATTTCCAACAGCTGAAGAAAACGATCTAAATTTTCTGGATTGTTGTAGCCAGATTGAATAGCTATTCGCTCTGATAATTGTTTTATTAAAGTTTCATCATATTGCAACTTTTCCAACACGTCACAGTCAAATATCGAACTGATAATCGCTTGAGTTCTTTTTTTAAACAGACTGTCTTGTTCTAATAACTCATTAATATGAAGCGGGTAATCATTATTGCCGCCTTTAGTCTGCTCGAACTTAGCTTGTTCGCGACGGGATTGGCCTAATGAGACTATCAATGGGTTCAGGGTGCGGTGTAGCTGGCAAATTTGCTTAACTAATGAAGGCGGCATACCTAAACGTTTACCTAAAGAACTCACCCTTAGGTCATACTCTCTATGAAATTTATGTTGGATCTGTCGCTGTAATGCCTTGGTTTCAACGTTTAGCATGCCCTCATCAATCATTAATTCATTACCGATTCGTACTGTGTCAAGCAGCATGCCTTTGCTGTAGCAAAGTTCTCGAGCTTTTATCGCGACATTGTCAACTGCGGCATGAGACTGTCCAACCAGCAAAATATTACTGACCCCACAATGTTTATAGAGATAATGAATAAATTTAGATATAAAGGTGGTTTTGCCTGTTCCAGGAGGGCCCTGTAGAACACCTACAGGTCCTAACTCTACTAGCTGCTGGAAAGCCATAAGCTGTTGTTCATTAAAGGCTTGACCGGGTTGGTCATATAGTTCGCGTAATGCCTCAGCCGTAGGGCGCGGTTGCATTTGTTGCATGTCCGGCTTTTGATGGTAGTCAAAGTAATGTGGCAGATTGAGTATTTCGGCTTTGTTCTCCATTACTCGCTGTAATGCACGTTGACGCAGTTCTCGGGATGATTTATCGCGAATCGACTCCAGCTGTAATTGACTACCATCAACAATACGTTTGCGGGCCGCGTCGAAGTCAAAACGTATAGCCAACAGGTTTGGTGTAGTCTCATTCAATCGAAGTTCACCTAGCTGTATAGAGTCGCGTTTATCTTTCAAATAAACGATGATTTTGTCATCAAATTCGAAGTTAAGATCCGAGCCAGACTCAGTGGTATATGGATATAGTAAACAGCCACTAAATGATTCCTGATAGTTAGTTGAATCAATATTTACCACATCTCGCAACTCAACTTCGGTATCAGACAGAGCCTGCCATAGCTCGACAGGACTCGACTCACTGCTATCAAAGTCATTTTCAGCCATCTCTTGGTTAGGATTATCTTTCTCAATTATGGCATCAAACACTGCCTCCAGATTCATCAGTAACTCAATAAAGTCGTTACGCTCTTTAGGTAAGCCGCGTTGTAGCGATAGCGGAGTCTTAATCTTGGCTTGAGAATATTTTCCGGCCTTGATAGTTTGCTCAATTGAAAGATCTGTATGATATTTTATTATGCTAATAGTACGGTCTTTAGGAATAAGGCCGACCAGCAACTGTTCACCCAAGCCAGTAATATAGCAACGTAATTCATTAACAAAACGTGGATCCGTCGACCATTTACAATGAAAGTAATATTCTCCATCGTTTTGCTCCAGTAACTTCATTTCCTTTGGCCAGAAGTCACCTCCCCAGTAAACAGGGACAGCTTGCTCGATCAAAGAGTCAGACTCAATAGGTAGGTTCGTCTCAGGTAGTACAGGCGTTTGTAGCGCTTGTAACAATGGATCTAGCGCGATGGGAATACTATCAGCAGATTGCTTAGCGCGTTCAAGTTCAGCCAGCACTGAGGCAGGCATACCTTCGCTAAATAGTTCCTCTACCATACGATAGACAGCAAAGCAGTCTCGGCCAAATGCATCAGTGTTTTCAGGATTGGCTGGCTGGTAATGTTTATCTCCAGTTAGCTCGTCACTGTATTCAAGTAACCCAACCAAAATAAGTGCTGTTTCGTCGCCTGCTTGCACTAATAATTTTTTTGGACAAAGGTCACCATGGGGTAACTGCTTTTCGTGGAAGGAATGGACAGTATTAATTAATTTCTCAGCAATCGCGAAGCGCTGGGCTTGGTCCGCTATATTTTCGGTAGTAAACTGTGTCCATGATAAGCCTTCAATATGCTCGCTAACAACATACAAGCCGCCTTGACTTAACAATCCACTAGTATGAACTGCGGGAGTTGGAAGGTTTACATGTTTGAGCTTATCAATACGTTGCTTGAAGGCATGTATCCGGCGATTTATTCCCGGCTGTTGTGGATTTAAGTTAACACCATCCCACAGTTTAACCATAAGCGGTAGCCCGTTTTGGCTACTGCGATAACTAATAGAACCAGTTGCGGCAATAGCTGCCAAAGCCGGATAAATTTCAGCTTGCAGCTCGGGAAGCGGCTGAAATTCCAATAGCATACCAAAGCTGTTCATACCTTCACGGAAGAACTCGCTCTCTCTTAGTTCTTCGTAAATTTGGTTAGCTTCGTCGTGATCATGACTCTGTTCTTTAGTTGCTGAATTGAATTCGTTGAGCATGATGTCGGCCCGAGGAAAGCGTTTCCCTGGCTCAAGATGAAGTGCTTGTTCAAACCAACTATTAAGGATTCCACCAAATGGATCCTGTTGTGGAATTTTCCACTCGGGAACCTGATTGGCGATCAGCAACGACTCACCAGCAAAGCAAATACGATAAGCTACGACGGCTAACATGAATACATCTAAGCGATAGGGTTCAATCGCCTCTTCGTAAGCATCTTCAGGTAATACATAAGGAGCGCTTTGTAGTTTTGAACGCAGTGATTCCAGACTTTCACGCCCTTCTAGCGAAGCAGCACCAAAACCTGTTACGACTATACTTCGCTGATCTCCGGCGTACCATAGATTATGGAGATCAATATCGCAGTGTCCTACGCCGAGACTATGCAATTCTGAAAATGGAGCAAGGAGCGCCCGTACATGATCGATTCGCTGAGATTTGCTCCAGTCGGTAGCTTCACTATCTAATACTTCATCAAGACGTTTAAGACTACGCCGCAACTCATACAATTCACGTGCATCGTCAGTTACTTCTTCTTCGGATAATTCACTGACTGAGCGCAGCATATAATCCTGCATAGTAGAGCTGGCATTACGTACCTGACGGCCTACTCGTGTTTCACGTAGAGCAACTTCTGCCCAGAGTGGCTGCAATGCATTGGTTATGCCTAAAGCATCAAAGTCCCATTGTCGTAGTAAGCCTTGATGTTGAGTATTATCTTTATGAGTCGCGCGAAATTCGCTGTAAATATTATGGGGATGGCTATAGAAAGGTTTTTTGTTAGCAATATATCCATTTTCTTTGAGGGGTAGGGCTTTTACCTTAGGTCCCTCAAAAAATGATTGAATAATTGGTAAGATTTCAGGCGAGTTAGGTCGAGGCTTATCCCCCTCAAATAAATGAGAAAAATTTGTCTCTTGTACAAGCTTTTCGTATTTCTTAGGATTACCAATAACCAAAAACTCATCGCGAGTATGAACATAGCGGCGTTCGCTTAGTGGCAGGTTATCAGGACCTGCATTGCCACATAGCACAACGTGAGCTTCAACATGCAGGAAGTAACCCAATTTTCGGGATAGCTCTTCCTGTAGCAAGTTTCTTAACCGTATTGCATGATCTCTTTTAATTTGATAGGGGCTTTTACCTCGTGGTTTGCCATTCTGCAGCCATTTGCCGCCCTCATATGTAATGACGCCATTCCATTCTTTAAGTTCGATCAACAAAAGCCGATCTGCAGTAATGATCAGAGAATCAATTTCCATTGAACCTTGAGCATCGGTTACTACAAGTCCCGCATAGCCAAACCAGCTATCCGGTAGCTGCTTAACCATCATATCAAACATTCTGGTTTCGCTGCGGTGCAGGCCTGCGCCGCCAACTATCTGATATTTCAAATTTTATCCTTTATCACTAAAAGTGATTTTAGTTGTTAAGCCAAATATACATATTGGTTTTACTTGTTATTTATCGTTTATATCTTTTTCGATGAGCTATCTACACAGCGATATAGACTCAGCCTCTGAGATAAAATCAACTAGTTAAGTGCAGAAATAACGCCGAGGAAGGCTAGAGACAGGCCTACAGTTACAAGGAGTTCCGGAACGATGCGCCAGAAGCCTTGCGTAAAGTGCAAGTCATCCAGATTAAAAAACTGGCTCGGACGGACTGCAATACGCACCACAAAAGTGCCATCCTGATCGTCGACTACATGGGTTTCACGATATTCTTTCCAGGCTTCGGCCACGCTTTTTTGTTCTTCCGTCTTATTGGCTTCTGCAATGCTGGCGTCAATGTCAATGTCAGTGACATGCTGGCTGAACTTGATCGTCAGGCGTGTTTGCAATAACGCCATGGATGCTGCTAAAGGCAGTGCGGCGGCTTTTTACCAACTCCCGCCAGCCGATAACGGCAAAACAAAGCGCGGCGACTAACAGGATAGTCACGCAACCTGGAGCGGCATCATTTTTCAAAACCGAAGCGATAGATAAAATGTCATTACGCACCAGCACACCAGGAAGCAGCAACGAATCCATTTTTTACACCATAAGTAACAAGGAGGGGTTTGTTCTTTTAAGATTACTCTAATGGATTTCACTTATATTATCTATAGTTACGAATTGACGATGCAACCAAAACTACGTATGTATTTTAATTCATAAAAATCAATATTTTGATTAATAGTGTGCTCGATTGAGAGTCTTGGGTTCAGAATAAAACATTAGTTTTTCTGCGTTTTAGCAGTGTTTAATGGGTGATTTTCTTAAGGCATTCGTTGCTTACAGCCACGCACACGCGCTGTATGATTTTGCCCATCTCATTCTGTATCTTACGTTTGCCGTTTTGACATGCTGTCGACCACTCGCCTGCTCCCCGTTGATTAACACACCGCGATTTTAGTAATGTCTTCATAAGTCACATGACTACATCCCCATGAAGAAGCGATTTTCCGACGAACAGATCATCAGTATTCTCCGCGAGGCAGAAGCCGGGGTTTCGGCCCGGGAACTCTGCCGCATGCATGCCATTTCAGACGCTACCTTCTACACCTGGCGCAAGAAGTTTGGCGGCATGGAAGTCCCTGAAGTGAAGCGGCTCAAGTCACTTGAAGAGGAGAACGCCCGCCTCAGGAAGCTGCTCGCTGAAGCTATGCTGGATAAGGAGGCGCTTCAGGTGGCTCTGGGTCGAAAGCTCTGACGACAGACCAGAAGCGGGAAGCCGTGGAAGTCATGTGTGAGACAACGGGTCTGTCGTAACGCCGTGCCTGCAGGCCGGCTGCCTTGTCCCTTTCAACCTGCCGTTATGCGGCTCAGCGTCCGGCTGCTGACGCGCAACTGTCTCTGCGCATCACAGAGCTGGCACTTGAACGCCGCCGCTTTGGCAGGCCAGCATTCCGTCATGTAGTGCTTTTATTTTCTGAAAGGGTCAGCGAGACAGCGTAGAAACGACAATGTCTGTTTTATCAGCTATTCATTGGTGCGTTTACGTTTTCACTGACATGAGCCTTTTTCTGGCAAGGCGGCGTTCAGATCAAGTACATACCCCATCATAATTAGGCAGATTACACTGCCAGACTAACTGAATAAGGATATGTTCAAAATGGCTCTACCCGACATAAATCTGTATGAAATTCGCCCGCACCGAAGCAGTCAGGCTGATGCATTCGAAGAGCTCTGCTGCCAGCTGGCAAATGACGAACCGATTGAGGACCGCATTCGCTTCGATCGAAAGGGGCGTGGGGGTGACGCGGGCGTGGAGTGTTTTGCCACGCTTAAAGATGGATCGGAAATAGGGTGGCAGGTCAAATTCTACTCCGATTTTAAGAGCATGATGACCTCACTAAGTAATTCGCTGAAGACCGCTCTAATTAAACATCCGGCGATGACCCGTTTTATCGCCTGCTTCCCATTCGATCTTTCAGACTCACGTAGAGACAACGTCCAGACAGCACTGGCTGAATGGAACAAATGGACGACTGAGCAAACAGAACTTTGCGGTGCGTCAGGTCGAAAGATTTCAATTGAGCGCTGGGACGCTCACGAAATTAAAATCAGGCTCACCGTCAATAATCCCCGAGCAGCAGGTCGTGTGGCATTCTGGTTCGATAATGAAACGCTGACGCCAGAGTGGCTCTCAAACGCTTTTGAGCGCGTTAAATTTAGTCTGGGTGATCGATACAGTCCTGAAAACCATATCAACCAATCCGTCAGGCAATCGATACTTGCCGCGCTCAGAGATCCTTCCGTATTTGAAGAAATACAGAATAATGCCGAAAAGATCGAAGATAAACTGCGTTCAATGCCCGGGTGCGGTAATGGGGACGAAAAAAGTATTATTCACGGCGCCGTCTGTGCGTTACGTCAGGCTGCTTTAAGCAGACCAGAACCTTTTCCTGCCTTGGACCTGAAAAACACGGTCGAAGCAGCCACGGGGGCGGCATTGACGTGGCGAAACCAACTGGAAATCAAGCATTCTGAACAGGAGAAGTCTCACCCTGCGTTATCCAAAGCGTCCAATCTTGTCAGTGCACTCTATGCAGCCGCACGGATAATTGGGTCTGAGCGCTGCCAGCACATTAATTCGCGGGCGCTGCTTATTCTGGGAGATGCAGGATCGGGTAAATCACATCTTCTTGCTGACGCATGCGCTCACCAACTCCAATACAACAGACCTGCGCTGATGATCCTTGGGGGTAAGTTACCTGATGCAGAACCCTGGGGTGAAATTTTAAAAGAGTTAGATCTGCCTAAGCACCTGCAGGTGAAGCATTTCCTGGGAGCACTCAACGCTGCGGGTGAAACGGCAGGTGTTCGCACGCTCATCGCCATTGATGCGTTGAACGAAAAAAATGGGCAGTCAATATGGCCAGAACGACTGCCCGGGCTGCTTAAAGATTTGAGTGACTTTCCCTGGATAACTGTTGTGCTTTCCTGCCGCTCCACATATGAGGATGTGGTGATTCCTGCCACGCTTGACGGTAATAAACTACCTCGTGTTTACCTCAAAGGTTTCAGTGATGCAGAGGTCGTGCATTATCTTTCGAAACGGGGGATCAGTGTTCCGGAAACGCCGCGCCAGCTTGAAGAGCTGCAAAATCCACTTTTCCTTCGGCTTGCCAGTGATGCAGTTAATAATGGCGAAAGTGAAACGATCTTACCTGAAACCCTGTCTGGCATATCCGGTACTTTCGCGCTGTATACCGCTGCAGTCACAAAGCGTGTGGAGACGACTCTGAGAGTGGTACCGGCTCGTAAGATCGTGCAAAAAGCCATTGCGCTTCTTGTAAAGGAAATGGCTGATACGGGGCGGGGGCAACTGGGTTATGGTCGTGCGGATGCTTTGATTAGAACCATTCACAATGGCAGTGAAATGGCCAATGATCTCCTGTTCCAGCTGGCAAATGAGGGCATGCTGGCTATTGAGCCAGACACGCACTCGGTCAGCGATGAGGATGAGATTGTTCGCTTCGAGTTCGAGCGTGTTGGTGATCACACGATCACAGCGAACCTGCTGGAAAGAAGTGCACTTGACGGTATTGGCGAGCTTTGTCAGCACGGTACTCCACTTCATGCTGCCTTGTCAGATAAAGGTTCCTTCATACGAGCAGGTTTACTTGAAGCGCTGGCAGTCCAACTGCCGGAGAAATACAACCTTGAACTGCTGGATCTGCACGGCATTCCCTGCGCAGACATGCTGGCAGTTCCTTTTGAAAAGAGCCTGCTAACACGGCAGCTCTCAGTTTTCAGCGCGCGCACCTGGCAGCTGGTTGAGGAAACAGGTGACGATGACCTGCGATATGACACGTTAATCGCGCTTGCGTCTGAGCCAGGCCATGCCTTTAATGTGACTTTTCTTGATGCCGAACTCCGACCGCTCAGCATGCCCGAGCGCGACGCCTGCTGGACTGCGCATCTTGCCTATTTTGAGCGGGCCGATCACCTTGTTAACTGGGCCTGGCACGCTAATCAATCGCGCATTACACCGGAACGTGCGGAACTGGCCGCTGTTCAGCTTGCATGGTTTCTGACAGCTACGCGGCGTCCACTACGGGATCGCGCAACCAAAGCACTGGTTGCGCTTCTGGCAGACCGGCCTGCACTGGCAAGCGCCGTTTGGGAGCGTTTCAGGGGGCTTGATGACGGCTACGTGACCGAGCGTGTACTTGCATCTCTCTATGGTGCTGCAATGCAGGGACGCTGGCGACAAGATCAGCTATCAAACACAGCTCTCACCATCCATCGCGACCTTTTCTCTGATCAGCGACTCACACAGAATGCGCTATTGCGGGATCATGCTCTTGGACTGATTGAATACGCGAAACTAAATGCAGCGGCTGATGACCCCGTTCTCATGATTACTTCACAGGTATCGTTTAAAAGCGCCTGGCCCATTAAGTACGTTTCTGAAGACACAATTGACGCTTACACGCGTGAATATGGGGCTGGAAGACGAGGGTATGATGAGATTGTCAATTCCTGTATCGACGGTGACTTTGGCCGATACGTTCTTGATCCTGCGGTGAGAGACTGGAGCCCGGCACCTCTGGGGACTGCCGTTTTGCCTACAGCTCTCGACTTGCAAGAGGAGTGGTTTGAGCAGTTCAAATTGTCAGCTTCACCGGAAATGCTTGAGGCATACGAGGCGTTAGTTAAGGCGCTCAGTCACAAGGGACCTAAAAGCAGTGCTTTTTCTACTGAAGAGCGTGCGCGCATCAATGAGGCAAAATTGCATTTCCGTACTGTCGTGGGTGATTTGGCCTATGAAGAATGGCGTGCCAAAGCAGAGAACTGGCGTGCTGACGGTATGTATCAACGTATCGCAGGAAGCAGTGCCGCTGAATTCAATCTTGGATGGGCGCGGCGCTGGGTCGTTATGCGCGCACACGAACTGGGCTGGAGTAGCGAACTTCACGGCCGCTTCGACGCTAGGATAAGAGGAAGCCGCAATGAGCATATGCTTGAACGCATCGGCAAAAAATATCAGTGGCTTGCGCTCTACGAACTGGTAGCTCGCATGAGTGACAATCTGGCCCGGTTGCCCTCATGGGATGACGATGATGCGGCCCTGCGTAACCTGGACCCTTCATTACTGGTTGAACATACGTCTGAAGTGGGATGGCGAAACTATCAGGGAGAGGCATTCTGGACGGGTTATCCGCCATCCCTGCCAGCCTCGACGCCTGCCGAGGCGATTGCCTGGTTACATTCGGATGAAGATTTTCTCGATGGGATTGATGTCCTCGCGGTCACTTCCCCCGAGGACGAGCGTGCCTGGCTTGTTCTCAGTGGTTTTGAAAGCTGGAGCGAATCCGTTCAGGAAATAAGAACCGAAAGCTGGAGGCGGGTAGGGTGCATCGTTATTCCTGCTGAGGATCTCGTCACGGCGCTCAATATCATGTCCGCAAATCACTTTACTTCTGATTCAGATCTCCCTGCAGCAGAAGGGGGAGGCTATCGCGTACACTTGGGGGAATACCCCAGACACAGCCTTACTGCCGGTTATACCGACTGGATTGACGAATGGCAGCCACAAGGATTTCACCGACGATCTGAAAAGGCGATATCAGTATTGCCCACCACAGCGGAATATTCCGCAGAGGCAGGAGGCTATGATGGTTCTGTCACCGATAACATCAATATCTCTATGCCCGCATCCTGGATAATGGATGAGATGAAAATCCGGCTTAAGGATGGCAGATCTATCCTTTTCCAGGACAGCAGTCATAACGTAATGTTCTGGGATCCTGCAGTCACTCATGCAGGGCGCAGCGCAGGTCTTGTTGACAGAGAAGCCTTTCTTGAATTGCTTCATGAGCAAGAACTGGTTGTCGTATGGGCGGTGGCTGGGGAGAAAAATGCTTACAGTGAAGGCTATGGCAATGGCTTCGGTGGCCGGGTGACCTATACCCGCCTTTATCACTCCTGCGGAGAAGAGATACGAGAGATGCCGCGTTTTCAGAGCTTTGATGAACCCAGCGAGGAGCAACTAAAAGAATTCATGGGTGACGATCGGGGTATTGCAGTTTAAAACGGGATGGCTGGGAGGCAGCATCCGGGGAACACCCCGTTTCCTCAGACGCTGGCCGGGAACTCAGTCCGCCTTCCTCTCAAGTGAACCTCATCAATAGATAAGCCTGATGGTGACCGAAAAAAGTTGGCAGCTTGGCCGTCACTGCTGCCGTTTCAATTGACCCTTGTCCCACCACGTTAAGTATTGCTGGCAACCGCTCAACTGGCCCTGCTGCTGGAGAGCATCGACTGGCGGCAGACAAAGCATGTGATGTTACCCCACAGGCTGTCGGCAAGCAGTTTCGGTCGTGGGCATCCTGGTCAGTAACCTACTGAATGTACTCTGTTAAACAATGTTGTGAAGGTCACCTGTGTGCGATAAGCTTTATCAACTCTTTAGCGTCGGACGTATTACGTCTAGTCGGGTGTTTAGCCAGACTCTAATTTATTGAGCGCATTTGGGGTTGCGAAAGTGTCGCACCCCTCACTCGTTCCTCCCTCGGGTTGCGACACTTTCGCTTCCTCCAGTAAAGAGTTAAACCCGGCAGGTTAACCCTGCCGGTTTTTTTCACAGGTGTACTTATGTCGGTTATCAACGATTTAGGCAAGCGCTTGAACCAGAGCGATCTGGCGGTGAAAGCGTTCCTGGAAAACGCGCCCAGTAAATATAAAGTGTACCGTATTCCAAAACGCACCACAGGGTTCAGGATAATCGCGCAGCCTGCGAAAGAGCTTAAGGCTTACCAGCGTGCCTTCACAGAGCTGTTCCATTTTCCGGTTCATGAGTGCGCCACGGCTTATCAGGAAGGTAAAAGCATCCGCGATAACGCGCTGGTGCACGCGCGTAATCCCTACCTGCTCAAAACAGACCTGGAAGACTTTTTTAATTCCCTCACGCCTGACATTTTCTGGCAGTGCCTGGAGCACTGTTCTGCAGATGCGCCAGAGTTTCTGAAAGAGGAACGCCGGTATGTTGAGCGGATCCTGTTCTGGCAACCGGCGAAACGCAGCAAACGACTGATACTGAGCGTAGGAGCCCCCTCGTCACCGGTGATTTCAAACTTTTGCCTGCTTGAGCTGGACAGGCGCATTAGTGAAGCATGCCGGCATCTGGAGGTTGCTTACACCCGATATGCTGATGACCTGACCTTTTCTACCCGAATGCCGGGAGTACTCAGCACCATTCCAGCCTTGATTGATTCCCTGCTTAAGCAGCTGTTTAACAGTAAACTTCGGCTCAATCGTGGAAAAACCCTTTTTTCGTCCAGAGCGCATAATCGTCACGTCACAGGGGTCACGCTGAATAACGAAGGCGAGCTGTCTTTAGGGCGGGAGCGAAAGCGATTCATCAAGCATCTGATACACCAGTACGATACGCTTGATAACGAGGATAAAGCCTATCTCGTTGGCCTTCTGGCCTTTGCAAGTCACATAGAACCAGAATTCATTGTCAGAATGAACGCGAAGTACACGACTGAACTGATGGATCGCATAAGGAGGCAGCAGTGACAAAACAGAAGGCGCGTAGCGCCAGAAAAGGAAATCTGCTGGCTGCCTTTGAACTTTACCAGCATGCCAGAGACGGTGGCTCGCGCGAGCAGGAAGAGGCCAGACAGGAGTGGTTTGATCTTTGCTGGAATTACATTCAGGCGCCCGCGCAGGATAACCTGAACGTATACCAGCCAGAGAACAGCTTTAACCTGCGTTCTCTTTCGATGACGGATTATCGGCGCTTCGCTCAGCTCAGCGTTAACTTTGAAGAAGACCTTACGATCATCATTGGTGACAACGGTAAGGGTAAAACCAGCATACTGACGGCCATTGCACGCACGCTCAGCTGGTTCAGCGCCAACATTTTGAAAGAGGATAGCAGCGGACAACGTCTGAATGAGCACTCAGATATCAGAAATGATACGGAAAAAACTTTTACGGACGTTAATTCGAGCTTTACCTACGGCAAAGGTCTGAAGAACATTTCGGTTCGCCTTTCACGTTCTGTTCCTGGAGCCGCGGAAAGAAGGGAAAGCAGCGTGAAACCGGCAAAAGAGCTGGCTGACGTCTGGCGGGTTATTAATGAAGGATTGACGGTTAACCTTCCCCTCTTCGCATTCTATTCTGTGGAGCGATCTCACCCGCTCAGCAAGCAGACCAGAGAAAGTCATGAAAAGCGAGAAGAGCGCTTTGACGCCTACAACCAGGCCCTGTCGGGTGCGGGTCGTTTTGACCATTTTGCTGAATGGTTTATCTATCTCCACAAGCGCAGCGATGCCGAGGACATGGCCTTGATAGCGGTGCTTGAGGCACAGTCTACTGCGCTCAAAAATGTCCTGGACTCCGGGGTTGAATCCGTGAGGCCGCTGGTAGAGGAAACGAACAAGAAACTGTCGACCCTTAAACGTAAACTGCTGACACATCGGACAAATAAAACGATGTCCGAAGCAACCCAGATGGAGATTGTATCCACTGCGATCACATCGGTTATCCCCAGTATCAGCCGGATCTGGGTCGATACCGCCTCAGGTACCGATATCATTCGGGTTATCAATGATGGCAACGACGTCAGCATTGAGCAGATTTCCGATGGGCAACGGGTATTCCTTGGGCTGGTTGCAGATCTCGCCCGCCGCATGGTGATGCTGAATCCGGTGCTGAAAAATCCGCTTGAAGGCCAGGGCATCGTGTTAATTGATGAGATTGAGCTGCACCTGCACCCAAGGTGGCAGCAGGGCGTTGTTCCAAGCCTGCGCACCGTGTTCCCCAATATTCAGTTCATTATTACGACTCACAGCCCGATTGTTTTGTCCACAACACACCGGGAATGCATTCGTGAATTCCGGGAGAACGATGAAAACGGTGAGTACAATCTGGACCTGCCGCCCATCCAGACCAAAGGCAATGAGAACAGCGAAATTCTCGAGCAGGTGATGCACGTTTCATCTACCCCAATGAACATCAGCGAGTCCTTCTTGTTGAGCGACTTTGAGCGATCGCTATTGGAGAATAGTGACGATCTTAGCAGGGAGTCTCGTGCACTCATGGAAGACATCACGAAGCATTTTGGCGAGGGCAGTACCGCGGTGAAAAAAGCGGAAAGTGTGCTGCGATTGCATCTCATGAAGAACAAAATCACCAGAGCAAAACGCAAAAAGGATACACAGGGATGAAAGCACTGATACGACCCGCAGGCCCGGTACAGCTTGGACAGTACAGGGGAGGGCGAGATGAATGGAAAGATGTAGACCTTGATGATATCTGGCCTTATCTGACGCAAATGCAGGGGAATTTCTGTGCCTACTGCGAGTGTGATCTTGACCGAAAGCACGTTGAACATTTCCGCACCAGAGAATGTTTTAAAAACCTGACCTTTGACTGGAATAACCTGTTCGGTTCCTGCGGGGATACCCGCAAGAAAGGGGGATGGGCTCGTTGCGGGATCTACAAGGATAATGGTGCAGGAAAATATGATGTAGAGCATCTGATCAAACCCGATGAGGACGATCCTGATGAATATCTGCTATTCCTGACGACCGGTTTAGTCGTGCCCGCAAAAGGCGCTGCCGGTCAGAAGCTTATGAAAGCGCAGGAAACTATACGGGTGTTCAATCTGAACGGTGATCCATCACTGGCTGGCCGCAGAAAAACAATGCTGAGCCATGTCCTAAGAGAGGTTAAAGCGTTATACGACGCCTATGACGATCTGGACGAGGAGTTCTGGCACCAGATGCTTGACGATGCTTTACAGAATATCCAGCAGGTAGAATTCAGCACGGCGATCAAACATGCCTGGCAGCATAACAGCGAATACTGATACAGGATATTGCCTCCTCATTCGTTCTCTTCATCCGGGATACACCGTCCGACTCAATATGGTGAAGTGGAAAATTACAAGGTCAACATCCCGACAATACTAACTGAGCGTTGTATCTAATACTGGGGACAGGTCAGCACAGTCACGTGCAAAGCCGGGCATTTCATCATCAAGCGCCTATAGTGCTAACTGCCGCTGATTTCCAGAGCGGTTCACTAAGTTAAAACACAAGATGTGTCTCTTTCTCACTCTAGTCAAGACATGCTTGTTTTATATACAAAAGCTGGTTGTAGGTTTTCAAATTCTGATCATTGCGTTGTTTACCGTTTGACGATTTTGATCATTATCCAGTGATCAGCATTGATGATCATATTCTTCAGCGACTGCCTTGAACAATCACATCCAGGGTTTAATTAACATTGGATCAAAAAGCCCAATGGGAAAGTTAAATAGATACTGGCGGGCAGTGGTGGCGTTTAAACCATAGAAATCTGCGTATTCTCTGACGTTGCAATGCCTTAGCCATGCATCACTGTAATAGTTATCAAAATGCCTCGCCCAGATATCACTCATTGGCTGCCGCGACAACTGACGATACGCTGTGCGTTGGGGAAGCTGATACTCAGAAATGTATTCCTGAACCGTAAGCCGCTGCTGCTGGTGGAACTGCCGTCGATGATAAACCCAAAACAGCACACGGATTGCTGCGCCGCCGCATTTATGCAAGTTGTCATACATCACACGTTGAGGGAGCTTACGCGCTTTTGCATATTGCTGCTGCGTTATGCCACTTAATATTGCTTCACGACGATAATTTTGTTTGTGGTAAGCCCATTGGATGCGCCACGTATCGCTCCAGAAGTTGTAGTCCTTGTAATGCACGTCGCACTCTATGGCAGGCAGCAGGAAACGCTCAAACAACTCATCCAGCGTTGCAGGCAGAGCATGCAGATGCTGCTTTCTTTGCAGCCGCTGTTCATCAGTCAGCGGCACAATTTCATAACCAGTTAGCCAGTCAATGCCGCCTACATAAGTCTTCATCTTACGATTAAGAGAGTAGGGCATCGCAATTTTTGCATTGTACTCTTCTTCTATCTTTTCCATCTTTACCAGTCTTCATAGGTGCTTATAGCCAGCGTGCTAAAAGCCACGGATTAATTAAATTAGCCGGGTAGTTACACAAATAGCGGCTTGCAGTAGACGGATTTAAATAATACCAGCGGCAATACTGTGAAACGCTGATATTGCATGGCCAGTAATAGCGGTAGTAGCGCTCAAAATGACGGTGCCAGTGAGGGCTGAGTTGAGCAGCGCTTGCCACAATGCTATTACAGTCACGCAGGCGGCCCCTGATTTTACTAAAACGCTGCAGCGCTCGTCTGAGCGCCTTCATTGGCAGTAAGGCAGCCTCATCCAGTCGTTGGCTATCTGTCAGGGCCAGTGTCGCAGGCTTACCAGCAGAAGGCTCTGCGGGAATAAAAAGCGAATCCAGCTTTCCGGGAAGGGGGCAATGCGCTTGTGCACGATCTAAATCAGCAATCTGAGTACGTAATTGCACAGTTTTAGTGTGTTTGGCTTTTTTTGAAAACGGGTAATGCCGGGTTCCTGAACGCGCAATGTCTTTAGCAATTCCTTCCTTAGAGTGCCGCTTAGCAAAATAACTCACCCGCAGTAACAATGCGGTCATGGCCTCAGTGTCATTCTTTCGAATTAAATAGTAACCATGCTTTGGAAACCAGACTGTTCCGCCCGTTGCTATTTTCCAGCAGCTTTCCACCAGCTTGTTAATTTTAAGAGGATGACGCACGGAGTTACCATCAACCATCAGCAGGTAATGATAATGTTGAGCTGGTGCCCGATTCTGTTCTCTGACCCAAAACACCCGAGCAAAGCTTTTGGGATACTCCTTCCTTAGAGCAGGAATCAATAGCTGATGAAAGCGGGTAATAACGCGGTTGTCAGCCGTGTACTGAGTCAGATGAAAATCATAACGGATTGCCAGAAAGCGAGAGCAACTGGCATAAGTTCTATCAACGGCCTTGAACAAAGAATTCATGATCTTCACATCCTGCTGACATTCTTCAGGCATGACTGGCCAGAGAACATCGTCATACAGAAACTCGCCTTTAGCCCGGATATCCGGATAAACCGTACTGCGCGTAATATTATTAATTACCGGTTCCTGATTGGCTGAATCCAGACTGCCATTTTTAATGTTTATCATAGGGTTACGGCTGTATCAGAATCACGGATTGATAACGATTTGATGCGCTGGTTGTTTCATATGGTTGCATCAGCAGATAAAAAGAAAGGCTGGAAATTCCAGCCCTGCTTAGAGGTTTAGCAGCAGTTATCGAGCCACTGTTGATACTGTGTGACTGTCCAGCCCATAGTTCTGCCTGCACGTTTTTTTGGCGCAGGAAACTCACCGCTGATTACCCAGCGGTAAAGGGTGGTTCGGCTGCAATTCAGGAGGTCAAGCATCTCACAAATACGGATCAGACGTTGAGGTCCCGGAAGGTGGCTGACAGTCGTTGATAAAGAATTGATGTGTTTCATGTTAAATCTCTCGGTAGCGAATCAATATGAAACGTATCTTAAAAACCGAGAGTGCTGGTGTCGTGGTTACCCTGGAAAGATACCCTGGATACCCTTGCTAAATTATTGAAATTTATCTATTTTTTATTTCGGGCTGCTCTTTGATTTTTTTTGACGTCATGAATGTCGGTTTCTGTGCGAGTTAGCCAGCCCATTGCTTCACGCAACATCTTTAGGCACTTATCATCACTTATGGGCAATTTTTGCTCATAAGACCAAAATAGCTTCGCTCTCTGCACAACGAGCTCCAATAATTCAGTAGCAATAGGCAGCGCGCCTTTCGAAGAAATTATTCGGCCTTTGTCATATAAGCTTGCTATCACGGCTATAAAAAATTCTTCACGCTTCTGCGCATAT
>Ga0308161_1002138_pt1 | contig 21695 bp, 17 predicted proteins | sample PhyFR2_FD_201034 | JGI IMG/M metagenome (GOLD analysis project Ga0308161, IMG submission 201034) | Phyllosphere microbial communities from UC Gill Tract Community Farm, Albany, California, United States - DLSLF.R2 | ecosystem: Host-associated > Plants > Phyllosphere > Unclassified | place: USA...
TTTATAAGCATAGGCATAGTTATAACCATAACCGTAGCCTGCGCTAGCACGTTGAATGTCATTGAGAATAAAGCCGTTGACTTTAACACCCGCTTGTTCAAAGCGATTAAGTGTTAATTCAAGCTCTTTCATTTGTGATTTAGCATAACGGGCAACAATTAAATTCACACCAGTATATTGCGAAATAATAATACCATCAGTTACTGCAAGTACGGGCGGAGTATCAATAATGATGTGGTCATATTGACTTTGTAGCTGTTCAAGTAATTCTTTAAACTGGTTTGAACTTAAAATCTCTGAAGGATTTGTTGGACTCTTACCACGGGTAATCACATCAAGGTTAGCAACTTGAGTTTTGTGCAAAACTTTTTGTAGATCAGCTTGTCCACTCAATAATTCAGAAAGACCTGGCTTAACATCAACGTCAAAATATTTGTGCATATAACCGCGACGCATATCGGCATCAATCAATAATACTCGTTTGTCGCCTTGCGCGAAAATTGTTGCAAGGTTGGTCGAAATAAACGACTTACCTACTTCTGGTGAAGGACCAGCAATCATAATGATATTGTTTTTAGCATTTGCTAATGCAAAATGAATGGCTGTACGAATACTACGTAAGCTCTCAATTGCAATATCATCACTATTTTTAACTGCAAGAATAGGAATACTTTTCTTCTTCTTTAAAATCTTGATTCGACTTTCTTGAATTGGAGAGCGGGGTACCGTTGCATACACTGGTAAATCCAATTCATTTTCAATTTGTCCAGAATCTTTAATGCCAGTGCGTAACATATTGCGAAGTAATGCAATCAATGTTCCAATAAAACCACCCAAAAATAATGATAAAACTAAAATTTGGAGCTTTTGCGGTTTAATCGGTTTAATTGGTTCAACTGCTGTGTCTACAATACGGACATTGCCAATTTCGCCTGCTTTTGCAATACGAAGTTGTTGATAAGAGTTTAAGAGTGCTGTGTAGAGCTGGGTTTTAACCTCTACTTCACGATATAACTGCAGGTATTGACGTTGGATATCAGGTAGCTGTTTTAAGGTACTATTTAATTCACCAATTTGTTTATTAATTGCAGAGAGCTGGCCATTAATTTCACGCATTGCTGGGTGTTCAGCAGTATACTTTGCAGCCATTTCAGCTTGTTTTTGTTCAAGTTCAGCTTTTTGGGTTTCCAAAGTAACACTTTGGGTTAAATACAGCTCAGATTCTTTGGTCACATCAACAGTATTATACTGTTGGCGGAATTTATTAAACTGACGCTCTGCATCATCAAGTTGTTTTTTTAAAGCTGGCAGTTGTTCATCAAGAAATTTTAACGTTTGGGCTGTTTCTGCAGAACGACGCTCAATATTCTGCGCACTATAAGTAGCTAAGATTGCATTTAAAACTTTAGTAATATGTTCTTGGTCTTGACCTTGATAGTTTAGGCCGAGAATACCCGTTAATTTACCACGCTCTGCGACGGAATAACTTGAACTAATTGCATTTACTGCCGCAGGTAAAGATTGTTTACTTATATTATAAGTAGCATCAAATTGATCTTTAGTGAAAATTGATACTTTCCACATACCATGTGGCCCAGTAACTTGGTTTAACTGATTTAATGGAAGAGTTAATATTACTTCTTCAGTTGTTGGATCAGTTAAACGCAAAGATTGTTTGTCAAAATTAAGATGCAAATTTTTATCTAAATAATATGCTGGCACTTCAAATTGACGGACTTCAAAACTCTTCAGATCATCTCTGAATATGACAGATTTTTTATTATATTCAGTTTTATATTTACTATTACTAAGTAAGCGATGAGTAAATGTATTTTCTGTACTGGAAATTCGAGTATCTAAGTTTAAGTCTTTAATAACAGAACCAAGAACTAAACGAGATTTTAAAATCTCAATTTCTGCTTGAGCAGGCGATTTCTGCTCAATCATATTAGATAAATCGCCTAGTAAAGCAGCAGAAGCCCCTTTGCTATCTTCCACTTGAACCAAAGCATCAACTGAATAGGTATCAGGTGTTACACGTAAATAAAGTAATGCACATACAAGGCTTAAAATAAGGCATAGAGCAATTAATTTCCACTGAGCAATCAGTGAAAAAAACAATTCTTTTAAATCAATTGTATCTTCGGTATTGGTATTTTGGTTCATAAGCTTAAAATCTGAATGTTAAATATAAGGTTTCCAGTCATCAACACATTGTTGTATGAGTTGGCAAGTTTCATCAAAAATAGTTTGATCATGCTGATAAGGATCTGGCACATTTTTGTTTTGCCAATGACCTAAGCGATAGGTTTTCCCCTTTGCAAAAGGCCAAGTTTGCTCAATATGTTTTTGCTGGTTGTGACTCATGACTAAAATCAGGTCAGCTCTTTTGATATGCTCTGCATTGAGTTTACGTGCAACATGGGGTTGCATATTAATGCCTAAACGTTGCATACAAAGTTTGGCTTTTTCATCTGCTTGATGACCAATAAGACCTGAAATACCAGCAGATTCAATATTTAATAATGGATATTGTTGTTTTAATAAATATTCCGCCATAGGACTACGGCAAATATTTCCAATACACACCACCAAAATATTTTTAAACTGCATTACATTATTTTCCCAAACGGTCTAGGTTGTATAAAGCACTTGAGAAAGGAATAATCTGATTGACAACACGTTGCCAGCGAGTCAAACCAGTCGCATCAACATATACGATATCATTAGCGCGTAATTTAAATTGATTCGCTAAGCCAAAGTCACCAATACTCATTAAGTTTAAATGATATAACTCAGTTGTCCGGTCATTTTGATTTGTGCGTAAAACATAAATACGGCTAGCGCTGGCTGATAATGGGTTTAGACCCTGACTTTCGCCTAAAGCATCGCTTAAAGTCATACCTTGGTCACGCATAGGTAGTGCTTGATTTTTGCCCGCTTCACCCATAATATAAATTTTTTGATTTTCACGTGTGCTGACATAAATGGTGTCATTCGGCTGTACTAAAAGTTTATGTAACGAATAGCCATCTTTTTCTAATTCAATAGTATTCAGATTATATGAAATACCATTACGTATTAATTGAATATATGTATTATCACCGAGTTCAGATACCCCACCAGCCATACCAAGTGCACTATAAATACTAACCGGTTGATCACTTAGGTAAAACTGCCCGCCCCGACTTACGCTGCCCTGTACAGAAAAGCGTTGGCCTTCATAAGATACTACTCGTACAATGACATCAGGATTTTTTAAGAAACGTGAGAGTTGACTATGGAGCTCACGGTTGACTTGAGCAAGGGTTTTTCCAGCAGCTTTATAACGACCAACTAAAGGAAATTGGATGTAACCACTTTGGTCAATAGGGTAACCATTTGCTTGAATAGATTCTTGATTACTAATATTACTAATTGGCGGCGTAATTTCAGGGTAAGCCCAAAGCTGAATAGAAAGAACATCGCCTGAACTTAAACGATATATTGGTTGTTGATTTTTAAATAATGCAGCATATTGGCGATGATAATCAATTTGTGCTGGTTGAATTGCTGGTAATGTTTCTTGAGAAATTTTAACTACATTAACCGTAGTTCCAAGGTCTGTTTTATACACACCTTCATTTGGAATATCGTAAGTTTGTAAACCAGAAGTAACTGCACAACTGGCAGCACTTAAACTCAAGGCAAGAACAGAAAAAAACTGGCAATACTTCACACGCAACCCTTTGTGTATTTATCTTTAATTGATATTGTCCACTGCATAGTAACAAGTGTCTATTAAACGCAGGATGAGCCGATTCTAGCTTAAAAAAAAACAAAAGACACTGAAAAAAAGGTATTGCTTTGTATGTTTAGTTTATCTGGATAGGGTTTGATATGTATCAGTTGGTAGAAATATGAGAAATATATTATTTAAGCTATATTACTTAATATAGCTTATTGGGTTTGTAAACACATTTATACAATTGATATGCGGGTATAACTTAAAATCTGATATAGTACGCTGCATTGTAAGTGCCAAAAGCATGATTTATTAGATATAAACTCTAAGGAAAAAGGCTCGTTTTATATGCAAATTGCCAATTTGAAAATAGCAATTATTGGGTTGGGCTATGTCGGCCTGCCCTTGGCAGTTGAGTTTGGGAAAAAAGTTCCAGTTGTTGGTTTTGATATCTATCAAAAGCGTATTGATGAGCTTAATAGTGGAAAAGACCATACCTTAGAGGTTACTACTGAAGAGTTAAAACAAGCACTTCAATTAAGCTATACGACTAATTTAGCTAATCTTAAAGACTGCAATTTTTTTATTGTCACCGTTCCAACACCAATTGATGATTTTAAACAACCAGATTTAACACCTTTAATTAAGGCTTCGACTAGTATCGGGCAAGTATTAAAAAAAGGTGATGTGGTGGTTTATGAATCAACAGTTTATCCAGGAGCAACTGAAGAAGTTTGTATTCCTGTTTTGGAAAAAGTGTCAGGACTAAAGTTTAATCAAGACTTTTTTGCCGGATATAGTCCTGAACGAATTAACCCTGGTGATAAGTTGCATCGTGTAACTAATATTTTAAAAATCACCTCAGGTTCAACCCCTGAAATTGCTGATTATGTTGATGAAGTTTATAACTTAATTATTGAAGCAGGAACACATAAAGCAGCTAGTATAAAAGTTGCCGAGGCTGCAAAAGTTATTGAAAATACACAGCGTGACGTTAATATTGCCTTAATTAATGAATTGGCACTTATTTTTAATAAGTTGGGTATTGATACGGAAGATGTGCTTAAAGCGGCTGGAACCAAATGGAACTTTTTACCATTTCGTCCAGGGTTGGTAGGTGGACATTGTATTGGTGTAGATCCCTATTATCTTACTCATAAAGCGCAGTCTATTGGTTTACATCCAGAAATCATTTTAGCAGCACGTCGCCTCAATGACCGAATGGGTGAACATGTAGCAACTCAGCTCATTAAAGAGATGGTAAAGCAACGTATACAAGTTGTTGGCGCACGCATTTTGGTAATGGGTCTTAGTTTTAAAGAGAATTGTCCAGATATTCGCAATACAAAAATTGTCGACTTTATTAAAGCATTAAAAGAATACGATTTAGATTTAGATATATATGATCCATGGGTAGATGATACAGAAGTCCAACACGAATATGGTTTAGCGCCAGTTAAAGAGCTAAAGCAAGGTGTGTATGATGCTGTCGTTATAGCAGTCGCTCATGATCAGTTTAAAACAATGACTGCGCAAGAGTTTCATGCATTAGGTAAGACCGATCATGTACTTTATGACTTGAAGTATGTATTAGATCAAGAAGAATCATCGATACGTTTATAAGGAATTATTACAGGTGAAGAAAGTTTTATTGGTATTTGGAACAAGACCAGAAGCAATAAAAATGGCGCCTTTAGCCTTGAAATTACAACAGAATACTCAAGAATTTGAAACAAAGGTTTGTGTAACGGGTCAGCATCGCCAAATGTTGGATCAGGTTTTGGAATTATTTGATCTGAAACCAGATTTTGATTTGAACTTGATGAAACCAGGTCAGACTTTGTCTGATGTTACTTCGGGTGTGTTGAAAGGTTTAGAGCAAGTATTTGAACAGTGGATACCAGATATTATTTTGGTTCATGGTGATACTGCGACGACTTTTGCTGCTTCTTTAGCGGGTTACTATCATAAAATTAAAATTGGACATGTTGAAGCTGGTTTAAGAACGGGTGATCTTTATTCACCTTGGCCAGAAGAGGCAAACCGAAAACTTACAGGTGTTTTGGCAAATTATCACTTTGCTCCTACAGATTCTTCTTACCAGAATTTAATCAAAGAAAATGTTAAACCTGAAACAATTATCGTAACAGGCAATACGGTTATCGATGCGCTATTGCAGGTAAAAGATAAAGTTGAAAAAAATCAAATATTAATTGATAAATTTGAACAGAAATTCAATTTTCTAGAGAAAAGTAAAAAGTTAGTTCTAGTTACAGGCCACAGACGTGAAAACTTCGGACAAGGTTTTTTAAATATTTGTGCTGCCTTAGCTAATCTTGCGAAAAGATACAGTGATATTCAAATTGTATACCCTGTGCATTTAAATCCAAATGTACAAAAGCCAGTAAATGAGCTGTTGTCAGGGATTGATAATATTTTCTTAATTGATCCTCAAGACTATTTACCATTTGTATATTTGATGAATCGTAGTTATCTGATTTTAACTGATTCTGGTGGGATTCAGGAAGAAGCGCCTTCTTTGGGTAAGCCAGTATTGGTAATGCGTGATACTACTGAGCGTCCTGAAGCAGTGGAAGCGGGTACAGTCCGTTTGGTAGGAACGGACGTTAATACTATTGAAATGGCTGTATCTGAGTTGTTAGAAGACACATCATTATATAATGCCATGGCTGATGCTTATAATCCTTATGGTGATGGTACAGCATGCCAACAAATTATTGATTTCTTAAAACGAAATTAAATAGAAGTTTTATTATTTTATTTTAAAGTATTGAAAATATGAGTACATCATTTAAGCATATCTGTGTAATTGGTTTAGGTTATATTGGTTTACCTACGGCGGCAACATTTGCAGCCCATGGTATTAAAGTTACAGGTGTGGATGTAAATCAACATGCAGTAGATATGATTAATCAGGGCAAAGTACATATTATTGAACCTGATTTAGATGCCTTGGTTCGTGATGTAGTTGCTCAAGGCAAGTTATCTGCCCAAACTATTCCCACAGAAGCTAATGCTTATATTGTTGCCGTACCAACTCCTTTTAAAGATGATTACCAACCTGATTTAAAATATATAGAAGCAGCTTCTAAGGCAATCGCTCCATTCTTAAAAAAAGGTAATCTAGTCATTCTTGAATCTACTTCACCTGTTGAGGCGACTGAACAAATGGCAGCCTGGTTAAGTGATGCTCGCCCAGATTTAAGTTTCCCTCAGCAAAAAGGAGAAGAAGCAGATATCCTCGTTGCGCACTGTCCAGAACGTGTTCTACCAGGTAAAGTTTTACAAGAATTAATTAGTAATGATCGCATCATTGGTGGAATGACACCACGCTGTTCAAAAGCTGCGAGTGAGTTATATCAAATTTTTGTAAAAGGTGATTGCATTGAAACAAATGCAAGAACTGCTGAAATGTGTAAGTTAACGGAAAACTCTTTTCGTGATGTAAATATTGCTTTTGCAAATGAATTATCAATGATTTGTAATAAGCTCAATATCAATGTGTGGGAGCTAATATCATTAGCAAATCGCCATCCACGAGTAAATATTTTGCAGCCGGGTCCTGGAGTTGGAGGCCATTGTATAGCCGTTGACCCTTGGTTTATTGTGGCGAAAACACCTGAACAAGCCCAATTAATTCGAGCTGCACGCGAAGTTAATGATAGTAAGCCAGAATGGGTAATTAATCAGGTTAAAATTAAAATTACTGATTTTTTACAATCTAATCCAACAAAGACAATCAAAGATGTAACTATTGCTTGCTATGGGTTGGCATTTAAACCAGATATTGATGATTTAAGAGAAAGCCCAGCTTTAGAAATTACAAAAAAACTAGCTGAGCAAGGATTAAATATTTTGGCAATTGAGCCAAACATTGAGAAATTGCCACAAACAATGCCAGATAATGTTCAATTAACAGATATTGAAGCAGGCTTAGAGGCAGATATTTATGTTGTTTTAGTAAAACATAAAGAATTTAAAAGTCTGCATTTAAATACTGAAAAAGTAATTAATACTTGTGGCCTATAATTAAATGTCCATAATTAAAAACTTTGGATTTGTTTATGTAAGATTGTTAATAGTAATGTTACTTTCTTTAGTAACATCAAGCTATATTTTACAAAGACTCGGGGCGGATGATTATGGACTTTATAGTGTAGTTGGTGGTGTTGTTATTATATTGGCTTTTTTAAATAATGCCATGGCAGTAACAACACAACGCTATCTAAGCTTATATATAGGTGATACAGAAAAATTAATTGATACTTTTAAGATATCAAAAGGTATACACTTAAGAATTGCTTTAATAGTATTGTTGTTGAGTGAAACTTTTGGACTTTATTTTCTAAATCATTATTTAAACTTTAATGCGAATAGATTATTTGCAGTTAATGCTGTATATCAGTTTTCTGTGTTTTCTATTGTATTAATGATTTTAAATGTTCCATATTTATCACTTCTTTTAGTAGGACAAAAAGTAAATTTTTATGCTTTGGTTGGTATTTTGGAGGCAATACTAAAATTTACATTAGCTTATTTTTTAATTTTTGTAGATTCTGACCGACTAATTGCTTATGCAGCCTTACTTTTTTTAATTTCACTATTTACATATAGTTTATATTATTTTTATGCTACAAAAACATTTAAATATATAAAAAATGTTGGATCTTCTTTTGATATTAAAACTGCGCGCGAAATGATTTCATTTGCTGTATGGAATCTTCTAGGGGTTTTAGCGGGTTTAGGTCAAAATGTAGGGGTTAATGTTCTACTAAATATATATTTTAAACCAGAAGTCAGCGCCTCACGTGCACTCTCACTGCAAATATATAATGCTTTTAATACAATTACGAGCAATGCTCAGGTTGTATATAATCCAATTATTATTAGAAAGTATGCTGAAAGCCCAGAAGATACACATGGATATGTGTTTATATTTTCGACGCTTAGTTTCTTCATGTTAGCCTTTGTAATTGTACCAGTATATTTTTATCTTGATCCTTTATTAATATTTTGGCTTAAAAAAGTTCCAGTTTTTCTTGAAATATTTATAAAAATTATGTTTTTTGAGTTACTTATAGCTTCTATTATTGGACCATTACATAGTTTGATACAAGCCACAGGTAATATTCGAAATTATCAAATAGTAGTGAGTGGCTTACTGTTGTTGAATATTCCAATTGGATGTTTACTCTATGAAAATGGATACTCGCCTGAAGCAATTTATTATGTTTCAGTTATTTTAGTATTTTTAAGCTTTGTAGTGAGATTAATATTTTTAAGAATAATGGGCTTGATCAATATTTTAGAATATTTAAAAAAAGTAATTGCTCCAATTCTTATAATGTCATCCATAATTATATCTATTAATTTGTTTGTGGATTTATCTGTTATAACTAAACTTATAGTTTCTGAAATTATAATTATTGTTTTTTCAGTGCTTATATTTTTATTTAACAAGGATATAAGAAATATATTGGTGAGTATAAAAAGAGCTAAATAAATTTAGCTCTTTTTTTTATATTTATTTTTTATTGGATATTTGTTCAATAAAATTTAAATACTTTTTAGTTCGATCTAGGCTTGTACCAAATCTTTTAAGATTAATTTTACCTTTTTCAATTAAGTTTTTACCTTTCTCTGGGTTATTATATAAATTTATAATGGCGTCAGCATATGCAACAGGATTAGTTGCTTCACAGAAGTAAGCACTATTGTTGCAAATATCTCGAGAAAAACCCAAATCAGAAGCAATAATTGGTTTTTCCATAAACATAGCTTCTAAATATGTTGCTGAAAATAGTTCTAAAAGGGTGGGTATAAAAACAATATTACTTTGTCTGTAAACATCAGGTAACTGATTTATATTTACGCGACCAATAAAATCAATGTATTGGTTATATTTTTCATTAATTTCAAGTTCACTTTTATCGATTGATATTACGAACTTAAAATTATGAAAATTAAATTTATCTGTTAAGACATCAATGACTCGTGGAATTATTAAAAGATTTTTATGAGGATAATTAGCAGTTAAACATAGAATTTTAAACGTATCATTGAGTTGTAAATCAAATGCCTTCCATTCAGTTGGTGAATAAAATATTTCATTTAAAGTGTTATTGGCAACAAAAGTAGGTTTTCTAAAAGAATGCTGTTGACTGTAAATATTTGCAGCATCTTGTGTTTCAAATACAAGAGCATCAGAATTTTTTTTAAATAAATAACTTTTAATTAGACATAATAATTTATTATGAACTTTTTCTTTAATTGAGAGTGTTTTAAAAAAAGGCGAATCAGGATATATGATATGTCCTATTGCAAAGCCTACAAGTTTTGGAAAATTACTTTTATGATAAGATGGACCAAATACAGTGAAAATGCAGTCTGGTTTAATTTCATCTTCTAAACTTTTAACTTGTTGAACACGACTTTTTTTAGAAGAAGTTGCATTTTCAGAAAGCTTATAAAACTTAAAGTTATTTGGAAAGTCGACTTCTCCAAATGCTTTCGCCATATTGGGTGATTGAATAATATGATAAGTATGATCTAAACTTAAATTTTTAAGATCTTTTAAGAAAGAGATGGCAACCTGAATGCCACCACCAGCAAACAGGTTTGAATTATCAATAATTAAATTCATATATTTTCCAAGAAGCCTTTCACCCAGACGTCGGTATTACGATAATGCTTATAAAAAAGATAAGCATTATTAGAAACATTTTTGGCGTAATTTTCGTCACGATAAAGTAACATTACTCTAGTTAAATCTTCGGTTGAGTCATTATAAAAATTACCATTTACATTGTTAATAATGGAAAAGGCCTCTCCACCAGTAATAGCATCTTTGGTAGTAATAAAACCGGTACCATAAGAAAAACATTTTTGAACTGATAAACCTGCTTGGCCGGGAGAAATGCAAACTACCGCACGTTGCATAATAGGTAATAGTTCTTTATCAGAAGTAATCTTTCCATGTAAAAGAATATTCTTTTCTAAAGAATGTTCTTTAATATAATTTTTAATATTATCGAATTCATCACCATCTCCTACAATTTCTAATTTTAAGATATTATTGTCAATTTTTAAAAGCTGATGGTAAGCTTCAATCAGGGTAAATATTTTCTTTTGTTTATAAAGAGAACCAATAAATAAAAATGATTCAAAAGTTTTATTCTGAATGTGAAACTCAGAATTTTCAGCAACAGTATTATATGCTACTGACATTTTAGAACTTTCGATCCCCAAAGCCTTATATTTAATTAAAGGATAATTTTCATAAAAAATAGCAAAATCAAATTTTTTTAAATAAAAAACTCTTAAGTAATCAAGTAATGTTTTTTGATCATATGACTTTGTATAAGATGCTGCTACACCAATTCCAAATATTCCTTTTTTATAATTTGTCTTTTTTAATGATTCAAGAAATAAGTTAATTACGCGAGCGTTAAATGGATAAATAACGACATCATATTTATCTAGATTTTCAATTTTATAATAAATAAAAGGCCCTTTATGTTGAATGGTTAATTTTTCTTGCTTAAATAGCGTATTAGGCTGAGTCTGGTCAGCATGTGCAATCGTAAGGTCAACTTGATCTGCAATTAAATTAAAAAGAGGAGTTCGATAATGTTCAAGTTTGTCACTGATAAAAAGAACTTTTTTAGTGTGCATATTACACCATATGATAATTGCAATATAAGTTTAAATTTAAGATGCTAAATTATAACACTTTTTAATTATTAATATTTCACAATATGTTAACTTTTGCATTGGTTAGACAATAGATAAAAATTAAGTATATAGGAGCGTAAAATATTATAAATAATTGTTTTATAAAAATTTATTTTAAATATTTGCTATAAGGAATTTAACACCACTAAAAATATTTTTTAAGCATTGTAAATTAGTTTAAGTCATTGTTTTTTATTGTAATGCTGTTTGGTAAAACGAGTTGATTTGGTGTATAATATATTAGCTTTTTGATTGTAATTTTGCTAATTAAATTAATAGTTTAAAGGGAATCTCTTTTGATATGAAGATTTTAGTAATTGCCTCGAGTATAGGAAATACTGCTCCAGGTAAAGTTTTTTCTGCCTATATCAAAAGATTAGCTAAAGATTATCAAGAAATTGATATTATTTCTTTAGATTCAAATGAAACGATAAATTCTGAAATAATTCAGATTCCTAATGTTCATCCAAGATTGAAAAAATTATCTATTAGTTGTTTTGGGTTGGATTTATTCGATTATTATTTTGCATATAATTTACAAAAGAAAATACAAGAAAAGTCATATGATGTTGTTGTCACTATGATGTCAGCTCATAATTTTTTACCATTATATGTAGGTTCCTTTCTAAAAGGAAAAAATATTAAATGGATTAACTATTGTGTCGATGCGGTACCAGCACCCAAAGGCTGGGGATTATCTGATAGCTACACTAATGGCTTAATTAAAATGATTAGAAAATATATGGCTAAAGCCGATAAAATATATTTTTCTAATGAAGTCATGTTGCAATATCAATTAAATTTATTGAATGGTTGTTTTAACGGTGAGGCAGGTGTTTTGTATACTTTACCAGACATAGAACCTTTAACTTTACCTGTAAAAGAAAAAGAAGAATTTACGCTACTGTACACAGGTGGGATCTATCAAGCTCGAAAAGTTGATCAACTTTTACTTGCTGTAGAGAAGCTTCTCAATTCTGGTCTAAATATAAAGTTAAATTTTGTAGGGACTAATCCAAATTCAGTCGATTTAAATGTGGTCTCGCCAGAGACTAGATCTCATATTGAATTTTTTGGTTATACACGAGATCTACTTCCTTTTTATGCAGAAGCTGATTTGTTAGTCGACATTGATGCTGATATTGAAAATGATGTTTTTATCTCTAGTAAATTTTTTAACTATTTAATGATTAACCGAAAAATTCTTTGCATTACTGGGCAGAATAGTCCTGTTACTAAATTTATTTGCGATAAAAAAATTCCTGATGTTTCTTATGTTTCTCATAAAAAAGATGATATTTATGCGAGTGTAAATAATATCCTTTTAAGTAAAAATTCTGTGGTTGATAGAAATGTTGACTTCTTTTATTTATATAATATAAGTGTTTAAATATGAATAAATTTGATTATTCTCTAATTTTAATATTTATTCTTTTGCTGTTTGGTAACTATGGCGGTGGATTTCAACCTATACGTATTTTTGCTATAGCTTTCTTTATTATAAATATATTTTATATAGTCCGTACCTTTAGCTTTAAGAAAAATACTTATTTATTATTCTCTGCTATATTTTTGTTTTTTTATTCATTAGCAAGTGTTTTTTTTATAATGAATAATTTTTCTAATAGCTTAATCTCATGTGCTTATTTTTTAATAAATTTAATAATTTTGGCTAATTTCGTAACTTGTTTTGAATATGCAAAAAAACCCTTATTATCCAGTGTTATTGGTGCAGCAGTTTTTTTTATTATTTCGATATTTTATGGTATTTACGAAATTAAAACGGGAAGGCATCTAAGTGTAAATATTGAGATGTATGATGGTTTCTATTCTCGTGAGTACAGCAGTTTTACCTTTGGTAATTATAATGGTTTTGTTTTAGCTTTATTAAATATTGCTCCTCTTCTGGCTTATGCAATCGTAAACTATAGACATTGGTTCATTAAAGTTTCTGCTTTACTACTTTTGTTTGGTATGGCCTATATATGCTTAACAAATGGTTCTCGATCTGGTCTTGTTGGAATTTCTATTATATTTTTATATATAATATATAGTATGAAAGGTTGGTTTTATAAAGCTGCGTTTATCCTTGGAGGAGTTTTTTCTGCAAGTTATTTTTTATCTGATTTTGACTTTTTCTTTAAGAGAGTTGATACCCTAGGTGTAAATTTCTCTGATGATTCTCGTTCAAGTATTATTTTTGACACATTGCCATACTATTTAGATAATTCAATAAAAGGATTTGGTATAGGTAACTTTTCTTATATTGCTGATAACTTTTTAGCTCTAGATGCTTCTGCTGCTCATAATTTATTTTTTGAACTTCTATTTGAGCTGGGTCCTCTTTGTTTAGCTGTTTTTATACTTATTTTAGTAAAAATAATTCTTTCAGTGCGGAGTAATACTAAAAATTTAAATCATTTTCTAATTTTTTTACTAATTCTACTTTTACCTATATCTATTGTTAATAGTGGTTACCTACTAGCTCCTATTATCTGGGTCTATATAGCTTTAATGTATTCAATTGCAGTAAATAGAAGGGAGTTAGTTTAATGATGCTTTATAAAATATATAGCAAAACCATTGGTAAAACTGATCCTTTCTCTAGGCTGACTCGTCTAAGTATTAAGTACTTCTTAAACTTTTTTATGCCATTAAATTATAAGTTAAGTAAACGGGCCCATCAAAAAAAATCTGATCTGATCGTTTCTATAACTACTTTTCCTAAACGTATCGATAAGATATGGATTGTAATTGAATCAATTTTACGTCAAACATTATCCCCTAAAAAGGTCGTTTTAACTTTATCCAAGTTACAATTTCCTTCTCACGATGATTTACCTAAACAACTATCAAAATTAGAAGAAGAAGGTGTGTTGGAGATTATTTGGACTGAAGACGATCTTCGTTCACATAAAAAATATTATTATGTAATGGAAAAGTATCCAAATGATCTAATAGTTACAGTGGATGATGATTTTATTTATGCCAATACCATGTTGGAAAATTTGTATAAATTTCATTTACAGTATCCAAAAAGTATTATTACTCATCTAGCTTTGCAAAGACAGGGAGCAAATTATCAAGAATGGCCAAACTTACTTTTTGTTGCTGTCGAACCCACTTACAATATTATGCAATTTGGCGGGAGTGGTGTGTTGTATCCTCCTTCCTCTTTGCATATAGATGCTTTTAACAAAGATAGCATTAAACAGTATTGTCCCTTGGCGGATGATCTTTGGCTAAATGCAATGGCTCTGCTAAATGGTACATCTATTGCTAAGACTGATTACGAAATTTATCTAATGCCGATCATGTTCAAAGATGATCAGCCCTTGTTTAAAGAAAATGTTTTGGAGAACAAAAATAACACTCAAATAGAAAATATTAAGCGTAGATATCCTTCTATTTCCGGTTATTTTTGAGATTTTTGGATGATTTTTTTCATATCAAATATTTGTGTTTAACTTTTAATTTGTATTAGGTGTAAATCAGAATGTCTTTTAATGGAAAAACCTTATTAATCACAGGCGGTACAGGTTCTTTTGGTAATGCTGTTTTAAATCGTTTTTTAGAAACAGATATTAAAGAAATCCGTATTTTTAGTCGCGATGAGAAAAAACAAGATGATATGCGTAAGAAGTACCATTCATCGAAACTAAAATTTTATATCGGTGATGTACGTGATTATAACAGTATTTTAAATGCGACCCGTGGTGTTGATTATATTTATCATGCAGCTGCTTTAAAACAAGTACCTTCTTGCGAATTTCACCCTATGGAAGCTGTAAAAACCAATGTCATGGGTACTGAAAATGTACTTGAAGCTGCAATTCAGAACCATGTTAAGCGTGTCGTGTGTTTAAGCACAGATAAAGCTGTTTATCCAATCAATGCTATGGGTATTTCTAAGGCTATGATGGAAAAAGTTATGGTTGCAAAATCACGTAACTTAGATGGTTTAGATACGGTTATTTGCGGCACCCGTTATGGTAACGTAATGGCATCACGTGGTTCGGTAATTCCTTTATTTGTTGATCAAATTCGTCAGGGTAAACCTCTTACGATTACTGATCCTAATATGACTCGTTTCATGATGACTTTGGAAGATGCAGTAGATTTAGTTCTATACGCTTTTGAACACGGTGAAAATGGTGATATTTTTGTACAGAAAGCTCCTGCAGCAACAATTGCAGTCTTAGCTGAAGCTTTAAAAGAATTATTGAATGTTAAAGATCATCCGATTGCGATTATGGGAACTCGTCATGGTGAGAAGGCTTTTGAAGCTTTATTGAGCCGTGAAGAAATGGTAGAGGCATTTGACCAAGGCGATTACTTCCGTGTGCCAGCAGATCAACGTGATTTGAACTATGAAAAATATGTAGAAGATGGTGATTTAAAAATTACCGAGTTTGAAGATTACAACTCGCATAACACTACTCGTCTAGATGTAGAGGGTATGAAACAATTATTGCTTAAACTAGATTTTGTTCGCGCATTAACAAGAGGCGAATATATTTCACCAGAGGCGTAAGCATGAAAGTTTTAGTTACAGGTTCTAATGGTTTTATTGCAAAAAACTTTATCCAGTTTTTAGTAGAAAAACCCGAAGTTGAGATTTTAAAAACTCATCGTGAAACAACAGATCAAGAGTTGGAGCAATCAGTTTTAGCTGCTGATTGGATTGTACATTTAGCCGGCGTAAATCGCCCTTTAAATGAAAATGAATTTGCCGAGGGCAATACCACTTTAACGGAAAAGATTTGTCAAATTTTACAGCAAGCGAATAAGAAAACCCCGGTTATCTTATCGTCTTCTATTCAGGTCGAACGTGATAATCCTTATGGTAAAAGCAAGTTAGGTGGTGAGGAAGCACTTGTTGGTTTAAATCAAACCCAAGGTAATCCAATTTATATTTGCCGTTTAGCCAACGTTTTTGGTAAGTGGTCACGCCCTAACTATAATTCAGCTGTTGCGACTTTTTGCCATAACGTTGTAAATGACTTGCCTCTACAAATTCACGATGAAAATGCTGTGATTCGTCTTGTCTATGTCGATGATGTAGTTGAGATATTCTGGAATATTATTAATGGGCAGCAGGTTGAACAATTTTTTCAAGTTGAACCTGAATATCAAATTACTGTAGGTGATCTAGCTAAAGTTTTAAACGGCTTTAAGGCATCTCGAGACACTCTTATCACAGATCGTGTGGGGACAGGATTAACTCGTGCACTTTATTCAACTTATTTAAGCTTTTTAAAGCCCGAGCAATTTGATTACAGCGTTCCAAAATATGGCGATGCTCGTGGCGTATTTGTTGAAATGCTAAAAACACCAGATGCTGGGCAATTTTCTTACTTTACTGCTCATCCGGGTATTACCCGCGGTGGCCATTACCATCATACAAAAACTGAGAAGTTTCTTGTTATTAAAGGTAAGGCACTATTTAAGTTCAAGCATGTTGTGACAGGTGAATTTTATGAGCTTGAAACACAGGGTGATGAACCTCGAATTGTAGAAACTGTACCTGGTTGGACACATGATATTACTAACATCGGTGAAGATGAGATGGTGGTAATGCTATGGGCAAATGAAATTTTTGATCGTGATAAGCCAGATACTTATGCGATGCCAATAACAAATTAAGAGTATAGATTTGTGAAAAAGTTAAAATTAATGACAGTGGTGGGCACTCGCCCAGAAATTATTCGTTTATCTCGCGTAATGGCTGCGTGTGATGAATATTTTGATCATGTTATTGTTCATACAGGGCAAAACTATGATTATGAATTGAATGAAATTTTCTTTACTGATTTAGGTATTCGTAAGCCTGACCATTTCTTAAATGCAGCTGGTGCGACTGGCGCAGAAACAATTGGTAATGTAATTATTGCTGTTGATAAAGTTTTAGATGAAGTGCAACCTGAAGCTTTACTTGTTTTAGGTGACACTAACAGCTGTATGGCAGTACTCCCAGCAAAACGTCGTAAAATTCCAACTTTCCATATGGAAGCCGGAAACCGTTGTTTTGATATGCGAGTTCCTGAAGAAATTAACCGTCGAATTGTCGATCATACTGCTGATATTAATTTAACTTACAGTACGATTGCTCGTGATTATTTATTAGCGGAAGGCTTGCCAGCTGATTTAGTAATCAAAACGGGTAGCCCAATGTTTGAGGTACTTCATCATTACAAAGCAAAAATAGAAGCTTCTGATGTACTTGAACGTTTAAACTTAAAAGAGCATGAATACTTTATTGTGAGTGCTCACCGTGAAGAAAATATTAACTCAGATCAAAACTTTTTAGATTTGGTGGAAATGCTAAATGCTGTTGCAGAGAAATATAAATTTCCTGTAATTGTATCTACGCATCCTCGTACTCGTAAGCGTATTGAAGAGTTGAATATTGAGTTTCATCCTTTAATTCAATTATTAAAACCACTTGGCTTTAGTGACTACAATAAGTTACAGCTTTCAGCAAAAGCGGCATTGTCTGATAGTGGAACGATTAATGAAGAATCATCAATCTTAAACTTCCCTGCACTTAACTTACGTCAAGCACATGAACGTCCAGAAGGAATGGAGGAAGCTGCTGTAATGATGGTGGGTTTAAAAGCTGAACGCATTTTACAAGGCTTGGCAATTATTGAAGGACAGTCTAGAGGAGAAGAACGCCTCTTATGTTTAGTCGAAGACTATAGTATGCCAAACGTAAGTGAAAAAGTGGTTCGTATTATTATGAGCTACACAGATTATGTAAATCGAGTAATTTGGAAACAATTTTAAGGTTATAGACTGTGAAAAAAGTGTTGGTTGTTTCAGAGTTTATTGATCCTACTCAAAATTCTACAGGATACTTTTGGTATAAGATTATACAGAAATTAGCTCAATCCGATGGGATTGAGCAGTTATCTGTTGTAGCCCCTTATTCAGAAGATCGTGAAGAACTGCAGAAAAAATTCTGTAGCAATATCGGCTTTTTGTTATTTTTACATGCTTCTTATGATAAAAATAATTTACTTAAGCGATTGCTAGGTCAATTACAGCAAACTTTTGGTTTTTTTAAGATTTTATTGAAAAACTTAGCTAAAGATAAGGTTGTTGTTTCTGGAACAAACCCACTTTTTTTATTAGTTCTATTAGCTTGTTTAAGAGTATTTATTCCATTTAAATGGTATTTGTTGGTTCATGATGTCTTTCCTGAAAATTTAGTACCTGCAGGAATTTTAAAGAAAAATTCTTTCTTATTTAAGATAATGAATTTTGTTTTTAATCGTGTCTATTCTAGAGCTGATCATCTTATTGTGATTGGACGTGACATGAAAAATTTAATGAAACAAAAAACGGGTAGCGACAATATTACAGTGATTCCGAACTGGGTAGATTTCACTGAAATAGAGGTCAGGACGAAACAACAATCTTCAATTATTTGTTCGCTGGGTTGGAATGAAAATATAGTCTTTCAATTTTTTGGAAATATGGGCCGTGTTCAAGGAATCTCTAATTTATTAGCTGCAATAAAATTAAGTAAACATCCATCTGCTAAATTTTTATTTATTGGCGGTGGAAATGATGCTCGGTTAGTAAAAGAATTTACTGAAGAAGAGACTAATAAAAATAAAGTTGCTTATATAGGTGAATTATCTGCTCAAGAGCGAAGTTTAGGTTTGAGCTCATGTGATATTGCTATTGTTACTTTAGCAGAAGGTATGCTCGGCTTGGGTGTCCCTAGTAAAGCGTATTTTACTATGGCTGCTGATAGACCAATTTTAGCTATTATGGAAGAAGATGCAGAAGTAGCGAATATGGTTAAAGAACATAATATTGGTTGGGTATGCCAGCCAAATGATGCCGTTAAATTGGCATCTTTAATTGATGAAATTTGCGAAAATAAGTTAAAGACATCGTCTAAGTCGCCACGTCAAATTTTACAAGACCATTATCACCAAGATAAGTTGCTGCAAAAATTTGCTGACATTGTGGAATCGTAATATGACAAATATTTTAGTTACAGGGTCATCTGGTTTTGTCGGTAAATCTTTGATTAATTCACTAATCCAAAGTAATAAATACCAAAAAATATATGCCTTAAATAGACGACATTCGCATATTCTACCTGAAAAGATTCAGCAGTTAGTAGCAACTTCTGAAGCTGTTTTTTCAACGCCTATTCCGTCTGATATTGATGTAATTATACATTTAGCAGGTAGAGCACACATATTAAATGATAATGTGCAAAATCCTTTAGAACAGTTTAGAGCGGTAAATGTTGAGGGTACACTACAACTCGCTCGACAGGCATTAGAAAATCAGGTTAAACGGTTTATTTTCATTAGTTCAATTGGTGTGAATGGAGCTGTAACAGATAAAAAAGCTTTTGATGAATTAGATCCACCGCAACCTCATGCCGATTATGCAATTTCTAAGCTGGAAGCGGAGCAAGCGTTAAAAGAATTATTTGAGAATACAAATACTGAGCTTGTCACAATTAGACCGCCATTAGTATATGCTGCTGATGCTCCAGGTAACTTTGCTCGATTACTTAAACTTGCTTCAACGAATCTACCTTTACCTTTTGCTTCTCTTAATAATAAACGCTCTTTTGTTGCATTAGAAAATCTTGTTTCATTTATCGAAACTTGTATTGAGCACCCTCAAGCAAAAAATGAATTATTTTTAATTTCAGATAATGAGGTTCTATCTACCCAACAACTTGTGATTTCACTAAGAAAAGGCATGGGGCGAAAGGCGAACTTAATTTATATCCCTCAATTTCTTATGAAGGTAGGAGCTAGTTGTATCGGTAAAAGTAAGTTGTATGAGCAATTATTCTTATCTTTAGAGGTTGATGCTTCAAAAGCGCGTAATTTATTAAATTGGACCCCTCCAATTAATGGGAATGTTGCTTTAGAAAAAACCGGGAAAATATATCTTGAGAGAAGTGAGTAACTTATGCTGATAATTTGGGTAATATTAGCTACTTTTTTAATTTCATTCTTGCTTACAGGCTACATGCGCCATTACGCATTGAAGAAAAATATTATTGATAATCCAAATGAACGAAGTTCGCATACAGTCCCGACACCGCGTGGTGGTGGCGTATCTATTGTTATCACTTTCTTATTGGTTTTAGTGGGTTTGATGATTAGCCATCAACTACAATTAACTACGGGTTTAATTTTAGTTGCGGCTGGATTGGGTGTGGCTGTTCTAGGGTTTCTTGATGATCATGGCCATATCAATTCGATGCTTCGTTTAGCTATTCACTTTCTTATTGCAATAGGTGCGGTTTCGTTCCTAGGCGGTTTTTCTGACGTTACACTATTTAATGGAAGCTTACATTTGGGGTGGTTTGCAAATATTATTGCGATACTTTTCCTTGTATGGCTACTTAATTTATATAATTTCATGGATGGGATTAATGGAATTGCTAGTGTTGAAGCAATTACCACTTTATTAAGCTTAGCTTTTATTTATTTATTATTGGATACACAGTTATCTAGTGAATTATTATTTATTTTCGCAGCAAGCGTATTTGGCTTTGTTTTATGGAATTTTCCTAAAGCTCGTATTTTTATGGGAGATGCTGGCAGTGGGTTCCTTGGATTAATTTTAGGTATTTTGGCTTTAATTTCCTTAAAAACAGATCCTGCTTTATTTTGTGCATGGATCATATGTCTAGGCGTATTTATTGTAGATGCCACTTTTACATTAATCCGTCGTGTGATTAATGGGCATAAAATGTATGATGCGCACAGATCTCATGCCTATCAATACGCTTCACGTAAATATAATAGCCATACTACAGTGACGATTAGTGTGTTGTTGATTAATATATTCTGGCTTCTGCCAATAGCCTATCTCGCATCGCAAAAAGTATTGGTGCCAGAGTTATTATTGTTTATAGCTTACATCCCTCTGATTTTAATTGCTGTATTCTTTGATGCCGGAAAAACTGAAAATGCTTAAAAAGAATGTCTTATTAATTTTAGGTGCCGGTGGGCATGGGAAATCTGTTGCAGAGGCTGCACTCTTATCGGGCAAATGGGAAAAAATAGTATTTGCAGATGATAGTTGGCCTCAAAGAACAGATATAGCTGGTTTTCCAATTGTTACGAATATAGATAAAATTCAAGATATACTATCCGATATTTCTGCAGCAATTCCTGCTGTAGGAAATAATCAGCTCAGACAAAAATGGTTCCAACTATTA
>Ga0308161_1002145_pt1 | contig 21609 bp, 17 predicted proteins | sample PhyFR2_FD_201034 | JGI IMG/M metagenome (GOLD analysis project Ga0308161, IMG submission 201034) | Phyllosphere microbial communities from UC Gill Tract Community Farm, Albany, California, United States - DLSLF.R2 | ecosystem: Host-associated > Plants > Phyllosphere > Unclassified | place: USA...
GGACATGGCAGCAGGTGCTGTACCGTCTGGAAAAGGAAACCTATTCCTTTATTGCCAAAGATACGAAAGCTAACGAAGTCACACCGCTACATATCAAACAGATTCTGTCTGCCATTATTCAGCGCGGGGCGAGCGTTGAAGCAAACCGTGTGCGCTCTTATCTGATGGCGGCTTTCAACTACGGGCTCAAAGCGGACAACGATCCGGCCAACCACCAGCAGAACGTGATGTTTGGGCTTGAAATGAACCCGGTGAGCATTATCCCTAAGCAGTCGGCTTCAGAAAAAGCGGGAACTAACTGGCTGAAGTTGAATGAGCTGCAACAGCTGATGGATGACTTTCCCAAAACGCCAAGCGTTGGCAGCACGGTGAGCTTGCTGCTTAATTTATGTGTTTACGCTGGTGGTCAGCGCCCGCATGAACTGGCTTCCAGTCAATGGGATGCCGTGAACTGGGAAGAGCAAACACTGTTGATCGTTGCTGACGTCTCAAAGAACAAGCGCGACCATCTGGTGCCATTAACGGATTCAGCGGTCGATATTCTGGAAAGGCTGAAGGTGGAAAACGTTAACGACAGTCCGTTTATCTTCCCGCAGCGACTGGATCCGGCCAAGCATCTACGGACTGACAGCTTTGCTCAAGCCATCATCTATTATCGCGAGCATTTTCCTGATCATCCGGTATTTGTTGCGAGGGATTTACGGCGGACCTGCAAAACGCTCATGGGCGAAATCGGTGTTTCGAAAGAGTTGCGCGACCGCATTCAAAACCATGCATTGCAGGATGTCAGCTCGAAGCACTATGACCGTTATGATTATCTTTTAGAGAAAAGAAGGGCATTAGAACAGTGGGAAAACAGGGTTAATCATATTGAGCGGGCCACCAGCAATGTAGTGAATTTATTCCAGAGAGCATAAATAACTAGCTGCACATAATATTAACTTTTAGCAAAAAATTAGCTAATACATAATTTTTTCAGATGTATCGTTATATGATTTCTACATCAAAAACCTAAATGTGCTCCATGAAAGACGTTATCATTGAGCGGTGACAAAATTTTAGGTGCATTTCATTATAAGGATGGGCATAGATAAATAATCTATACCCACCCACCACAATTACCGCACCGCCCCGTCTGCACGATCCGACTTCTTCCATATTAAGCAGTATCCGGAAGCCTGGCACGTGATTTCGCCCTTTCAACGCGCCCTCTGCTTCGTCGCCTTGCCCTTACGCATCCCCTATCTTGTGCCCTTGGCATATGTTTTAACCATTATATGTAGTGGTGTGCGCAGAAAGCCGCCCCTCGCGCGTAAAAGGTCCGGTTCTGCACTTTTCAGGAGCTGCGGGGTTTAACAAAGAGATTATGCTGAATACGGTGAACAGAGCGGAAAGAAAAGGCACTTAGTCAGGAGAGAAGTATTTGGGACGATTTTACTGTTGAAAACTTTAGTTATGCAGGTAAGAAGCTTTGCAGCTTACCTGCATAATTTTTTCAGAAGTAGTTATCCAAATCGCTAAGCCGGGCGGAAGCGCGCAATCGCATTCCCTAAAAGTTCTACGCTGACATCACTTACCGACATGAATTTTCCCGTGAGCGGATCACCACTGTGCTCAAACCAGAACGTGGTAAATATCGTGTCGTCCGGATAGCGGTAAATGCCAAGACGGCTGAAAAAATCGCGTCGGACAAGCATGCCGAAATCCGGGCCCGCCCTGTGAACAGGATAAATAATACAGTTGTTAACTCGACGCGGGCTGCCGTTTTCGTTGAAATGCGTCTGATTAAGCCCACGCTGCCGTTCTGAAGCAATTTCCAGTTGCTGCATTCCGTCACAGTATAATTCCCCTGAAATAATAAGGATATACTCCTTGCCGTCGGATACCAGTTCCTTTACCTGCCGAATCACGTCACTGAAACCATTTGATTGATAGAAGGTCTCGGCTTTAACCTTATTCATTTTATCAATAATATGATTGATAAAGGACGGTTTTATCATGTAGGCGGAAATCAGAGTCTGAGTAAAATCTTCAGCATTATCTAATAGAATTTCTTTATTCAAATCTATTATGTTTCTCAGCGTATATCCTGAGTTGTAAAGAGATGAACTATGATAAACATCAAAAGAAGACAAAATGTTATCTGTCTGAACAAGGTCTTCCCACATAGATGTGAGCTTATTATCAATAACCCGGTAAAGTTTTGTGGGCACAGAGGTCTCAGAGAGTTTTTTTGTCCTTCCGCTATTAATTGCATCAACATATACATCGATAATTTTATTAAAATCCGTGGCGCGTTGCGGGTACTCAGGTGAGTTGATTAAAAACCCCGAATAGGCAACAGTGGCATCCATTTTAAGCTGCCTGAGCTGATAAACCAGCTGAGTACTGAAAGTTGAGGATAATAATGCTCCCTCAACTACTTTCCGTATATTGCTGCTGAGAGTCATGGGGGTAGGGGAAAGAGTTAATGCGAGCTCCGCAAAGACAGGGTATAGGCTTCGCAGGCCGGAATACACGCCGGAATAGATGCGGCCGGGAATCGTAAACCGCTCTTTTCTGCCGCTCAGGCGCTCTGTCAGTTCAGACAGGGTGTCATACCACGACCCTTTATTACCATCATTGCCGCTTTCGAGCCGGATAATAATGTCTATGACGTCAGACATGCTCCGGATGTCATGAGTCATAACATCGTGTGAGCCCGTCGGGTATACGATGGAATTTCTAAGAAGCCGCTTAGCGACATCGGCTAGGTTTACGTTTTTTCCGGCCTTCTGGTGCGCAATGATATACCCGGCAGTCAGCAGGCGAAGATCGGTGACGGCGTTACGGTAGGCCACCGCCATAGCAGCCTCTTCATCGTAGCTGTGTCCGGCCAGAAGATTCCCCCATGTATCATCTGTCACCTGAGAATCCAGTAAATCCGGCGTCATTAAAACGCTGTGCCAGCGATGTTCAGCCTGCCAGTCCCGCTGCTGTCGGGTCAGGCTGAACCAAAGGTTCAGATGATCTGTAGCGTGGTCGGTTGCAAATGTATCGTCACTGCCGACTGCAGAAAGAATTATCTGCGGGCCACTGAGGAGATGAGCCGTAAGGCATTCCCTGTATGTCCGCCAGGGAAGGCCGTTTCTGCGTTTTATATTTAACGACATCATCCAGCTTTCATGCGCTCCTATGAAAGCCGCAATCATTTCACGATGGCGCTGCTCCTGGCTTACTGATAAATCTATGCCGGCCCCCCCCCTCCAGTCGGCCAGACAGTTCCATAGTTCAGCTTCAGTTTCAATGCTCACACTGACGTCCACAGTTGTGTCCTCAAAAGAACGCTCATACAGGACCAAAGGCACTCGCAGAATCCGGCTGAAATACAGGGAGGTGGTTTCAGTTGTTTTGACAACTTCCCGACCCAGGCGCACTAAATCATAATGAAATGAACGGCTGAACGTGCCTACCCACCCGCCGCCGCTGCACTCATCAAGGTAATTGCCGTTTTCATAGCGGAAGCTTCTTTTAAGCCGGGTATAGGTGATGATCAGCCTGTCCACCGCGCCTTCATATGCGCCGAGGTTTTTATCCTCAAGAGAATCATAAATTTCGCCAAAAAATTCACGCGTAAAGCCGGAATAGCTTTTTGACTCAACCTTTTCTTTCTTCACAAAACAGAGGCGGAAAAAAAAGGCCCATGCAGCAGAATAAGATACGTTCTGCGAAGCCATGACTGTAATATTCTCATTTCTTCTGGACCGTGACGGAAGTAGATATAAAATGGCGCCTTCCTTACCTGAAGGTTTCAGCATTCTTAAAAAAATTTTAAGTGGCCATATATATATGTCACTGATTAATTCACCTTCTTTTAACTTTAATTTAATTAGGTGACATTCATCCTCATTCAGGAGTGTGCTTAAAGGCATAATCTGAATTCCTCTGACCTTTAAACCTTTCACCTCATCACCAGGATAGGTAAGCCATTTTGCCCTGAAAGAATCTGCTATGTACTGCATAACCGCCCGTGAATGAAAATATTTAAGCATGATCCTGCTGCGCTTCCCTTCATCCAGCACGTTAAGACTTTGTATAAAGAACCAGACTGAAAGGCCTATATTCAGCGTCATCCAGAAGAATGAAACCACGGAAAACGCTTTGTTTAAGTAAGAGTCACCACTCGCTGAAACCAGACCGCCAATGAGAATAAACGCGGAAAGGGAAAGTCCGCTAAGACCTGAAAACATGTATCCAGAATAAAGCTGGTAGGCAGCCTGAATATGTTCACGGGTTGATTTTTTCTGGAAGATAACGCTGATCAGGCCAACCACCAGTGGAAAAACGATGCCAATAACCGTCAGCTGGCCGCCCAGCAGTCCTGACTGCCAGTCTGGTAAATTTTTTATACCCGTGAGGTAACGTGCTGCGAAGTGCTTAAACGGTGAGCGGAAATAAACAGCAACAACCAGTGCGCCTAAGGCTGCTCCCCATAGAAGTATCATGGCCTGCACATAGTATGTAGAGCACCAAGCAATCGTGCGCTCCCATCGATTCCATCTCAGATCCCTGTGCTCAGGGTTACTTATGAGATTTTTTCTGACTGTGGCGCTAAGTGCTCGGCTGAGGTTGCGAAAGAAAAATCCGCGCATATAAATCCCTTATCTAGGCCCGGAGGGCGGGCAAAGTTTCAACAGAAATGATTCTACATCATTGCATGTGGTTCCATTGTTCAGAATGGTCAGCTGCTATTTTTACGTTAAGATCCGGTTCTTGGGTTTCCGGATCTTTATGTGAAAAGAGAGAGCTCGTATGTATGTTCTGTATTGTATATAACGTATGTATTATGTGTATTTTTTGTATGGTGTGTTTTTTACTCCGGTTGTACGATGACCTCATTTCCTGAAAGACCGGAGCCTTTCCGTGACCACGTTTTCCCCGGACACTGTCCGCCGCATTGAAGACGCCGCTGCCGCCTTGATCGCCGCCGGCATCCCGAATCCGACCAACGAGCAGGTCCGTCAGCACCTCGGCGGCGGCTCCCTGCCGTTGCGCGAACAGGTGGCCCGCATGAATGTCACCGGCGAACACTTTGGGGCGCTGCTTCAGGAGACCAGAGCGGAGCTGAAAGAATCCCGGGAGGATGGACGGGCGTTGCAGGCCGAGCTGCTGAACCTAGCATGCCATGACGAGAAGACGAAGAAATGAGGGCGGAAACCACGTTTCGCATCCGGGCGTTTCGCCAGGCACTGGAGAAGGCTGCCCGGGAGCAGCCTGAAGAATGCAGGAACGGATCTCGCTGGTGTGAACTGAAAAACTTCCCGGCCGGCAGCTGCGACCTGGCTAGTAATTGCCTGGCGCAATACCTTAAAGACTGCGGAGAAAGAGGGGAGCCTGCCATTCTGTTTATGTGCGGGAATCAGACTTTCCGTGAGGAAGAAAACTCCACTGTGCATGGCCATGTCATAGTCATACTTAACGGCGAATACACCGATCTGACGCTGGATCAATTTGATGAATATACGGACTACATACTGACTGAGTCACTCGAAACCGGCGGTTTTCTTGGCACGCTGCTGAGAAAAATCCCGCAGTATGAAGGAGAGATTGAAACCCGCCGTATAAACCTCGATCGCCTTCAGGGAATTTACGCGTGGTTACGGGACCGCGCCGACGCAATACTGAAGGCAGATCCTGAATGGCAGGCGCGGGAACAGTCCCTAGCGGAAGCTAGGGAAGCTGCTATGAGGTTATTCTCGTTTCCTTCAGAAACGCCACAAATCGGAATGGACGTTCCGGGAGTGGGCAAATGAAAATTTATCATTACACCGACCTTAATGGCCTGAAGGGCATCATCGAATCAGGCTCACTGTGGGCGACTCACTTTTCTTTCCTCAATGACAGCAATGAGCTCATTCACGGCATGAACTGCCTTGAGAATGCCCTGCAGTACCTGAGGGACGATTTTAACCCGAAAACTCTAACGTTCATTGAACAGGCACTGACGCACTTCAGAATGCACCGGGCTGCTCATGTCTATAACCTTTCGTTCTGTCTCGAACCCGACCTGTTAAGTCAATGGCGGGGTTATGGCAGTTCTCAGGGCGTGTGTCTGGAATTTGATGATGAAGAACTGATTGCCTCCCTGGAACTCACGCACTACCAAGTGTTTAAAAATCGGGTGATCTATACCAAAGAGGAATCCACGGTTGAAGCTCGGAACGAGATCCTCGCTTTCTTCAATGCTCCTGAAGCGCAATCTTCCATGAGCCAAGATGTGATGTATGAATTGAGCTATGCAGCAAAACTAGCTCACAGTCTGCCGCCTTTTTTCAAGAATGACGGCTTCAAAGAGGAGCAGGAGTTCCGGATGGTTATTCTGCCGGACGAACCTTTTGAAGGTGTCAATTTTCGTGTCAATGATAATGGTCTGGTGCCATATCTGATCGTCAAAGCAAAAGATAAGCTGCCACTGAAAAGCATCAGAATTGGCCCCCGCAGTTACAGATCAATGATGATGGAGGGGATATCATTCCTGTTGCAGAGTAAAGGGTATAAAAGTACACGGATGTCATTTACTGAGACGCCGTTCCGGTAATCTCAATTGAGAAGTACAAACTTCTAGGAATCAGTATGTTGAATAAAGTTTCACAAATTAATTTGGCCAAAATTCTGGCGGGACGGTTTAATGAAGGTGACTGGCAGGAGCTTTTTGCTGTTACAGATTGTGAAGATGTTCCGGAAGGGCTGCATAAATTCTACCAGCATGTTTACTGGAACAACTCGGAGCTGAAAGGGGTGGCCATCTCTGCCATAGAAACCACTCTGGCTAGGGACGCTGATAACCTTTCTAAAATTTGGGCGTTGGATAATGTCCAACGCTTTATCAACAATGCCAATACTGAGTTATTCAATGAGATAAAGGGCATTGTTAATCAGAATGAGAAGAGAAACGTTTCCGCAGTCCCAGTGAAAAATGTAAACGAAAACATTTACCAGGCGTTAGAAGATGCGGAAGTGTTGCTTCAGAAACATGGACCACATCGGGGATATGATCGTGTCCATACCGCTCTTCATGCTTCATTAAGACAAATGTGTGCTAACCATGGAATTGCCAGTAATACCACGAATGATAATGTTCCAGGCTTGCTTGCCCTGATTACTACACATCTTAAGGCCCTGCCGGATGATGGGAGAAATGAAGATGTGTTTAAAATGTTAAGGTCATCTGCCGCAATACTTCATGGAATAAATAACCTGCGAAACAACTTCAGTATGGCCCATCCCACTGAAACTTTGCTAAATGAAGCCGATGCTCGTTTTGCCATAAATTTGGTTCGTTCCATTATGACTTATGTTGACGAGTTACTTTAATTTTAATAAGAGTCAATGAATTAATTGCCGCTATTCATCACATTAAAAAACCGCACATGCGGCTTTTTTAGAGTGCTTCCTGCCCTGATTTGAAGAGCATCCAGAAAATCAAGCCTGAAGATTAACGCCATGCGGGTTCATCACCTCAGGCTCCGGACAGACCAACTCATTAGGCAGTGTCGACCTCTTCCGCTTTCACGCGAGCTATATCTTTCATATCAGGATTGCGGCTGGCTTTACACACGATGTGCCAGTCGCCGCGCCTCTTCCTGCTCCTGGTATTCATGCGCCTTTTGTATCATTTCAGCCGTTGGCTCCGACAAGTTCTATAATGACGCCTCAAATCATTTAGCCACCGACTGCGGGGAAACACTGTCCGTTCTTGCGGTATTACGATTGGTGTGAACCAAGCGGGCAAGCAGTCTGGTTAACTCCTTCCCTTCCATAAAGCGTTTGAAGATCCAGATATAAATATCAACCAGTTCAAGCCCAGCGCTCTGCGTTCCTGACTGAAAGGCCACCCATTTGCGCTTTACTTGACAGCCTGTTTGCAATTTACTTGGTCATCGCCGACAAAATAGCGACTAAGTTGACAGGCAGCTTTGAGCGGATAGCAGAAGCATGTGAAGTTCAAAATTTGACGTAACTCATAAATTAAACGATGAAAATACAGGTGTGGAGTATTGCTGGAATCACACAGCCACCTTATCCCTCTAGATCGCGCAAAATTTATCACGTCCCTGTACTTTCTGGTTTACCATTATAGTTAGCGCTACGTTTTTTTTGTACTAAGAGTAAACTATATCAGCCTAATGCAAAGAATATTTAATATAAAATGTAACCATAGCAATACTGCTCCTTATTTGTATTTATCAATTTTTATTACTTTATACCCTAATCTTTTAGCTCTATAAACAACATTTTTTGGAGTTAAGTTTGACTCGAGCACTATAAATTTATATATATTACCACCCAAAATTGAGTCAGCCACAACGACATAGCCTGAACAATAGTCACTTTCATTTTTATAGTTTTTCCTTGCTGACTTTATTCTTTTAATTATTTGTGGTTTGATATATATGAGTGAAATCAGAAGAAAAACAGGAATGAAGGTGATCATTGCACTTGGTAGACTCAGTGGGACGTGTCGAATATAAGTCCAATACGCTTGAATTAGAGACATAATGAATAATGTGATAAATGTAATAACTACCATTACCTTTGTAAGTCCCGACTCAAGAGATTTAGATCTACTATATTTACTCCCTAATAAAGCCCTCTCATTATAATCAAAATCCAATTTATTGATTTGATTTGCTGTTATTTCTCGGTTCGGCTTTAGTATAGTTACACTCTTCACGTGATTCTTATTAATGCTATCTAACAAATTGCTTGTTTTTATTGTGCTGTCTGCGTCAGGGTATTCATAAATGAATAAATCATCCCCTTTCCGACGAACGATTGCAATGTGCGAGAATCTACTTAATGTAAAAAACCTAATGAACCATGATGTAGGGGTGGTACTTTCAAAAGCAACTATATCTCCAGTATCTAACAATTGATTTATATCTTCTAAGTTAGTCTTGATGTTTTTACACATAAAAAGTTCACCTCACCTTTGATGTTAATTTGCCATATTTGAAAACATAGTGATTTATTTTTTCACTCAGCCATAAAGATCGCATCTCTACATAGACAATGAACTTGAAGGTCATTTGAAAATGTATAAATATTAATATGCTTGAGGTGCTTTTTCAATAAACGAATCTAAAAAAATTGAGTTTGGAGTAGCAGTCGTACCTAGCCATAAAGGCTACAAAAATTTATATATTACAACATTCCTTTCATGTACCTAAGTGACCTGCCCCTGGGATTAGATACAACCTTCAGTTAGTAATGTCAGCTGGTTTTTCTTCATATATCCCGTTTCGCCAGCCCGCTGCAAATTTAGCAGGCGTCAGGTAATTCAGCGATGAATGTGGTCGACACTCGTTATAATCCTGCTGCCAGTCATAAATGATTTATCCGGCATGAAGAATATCGCTGAACCAGTGTTCATTCAGGCATTCATCCCTAAAGCGGCTTCGAAACTCTCAATAAATCTGTTCTGCGTCAGTTGAACGGGCTGAATAAGCCGCAGCTCCACGCCATGTTCAAAGGCCCATCAATCGCGTGCGCGGCAGGTGAAATCCGGTCCCTGATTGGTTCTTATCGTTGTCGGATAGCTTTGAGGCAGCGCGATACTGTCTAGAATGCGTGTCACCTGAACGCCTGTAATCCCGAATGCAGTGGTGATCATCTGGCACTCCTGTGTGAAATCACCAACACAGATGAGGCATTTAATCCGGCGACCGTTGCCGAGTGCATCCATGACAAAATCCATCGGCCAAGTCAGGTTCGGCGCATCCGGGCGAAGCAATGGAGGCCGGTCAGTCGCCAGACCCTTACGACGTCGTCTGCGTTTAACGCTCAGGCCGTTAAGATAATTGATGTGGTATACCCGCTTGTGATTAACGCAAAGACCTTCACGACGCAGAAGCTGCCAGATAAGCCGGTAACCAAAGCGGCGACGTTCAGGTACCCGCTCTGTGATGCGCAGAGGTAGCTGTGCGTCAGCAGCCGGAAGCTGGGCCGCATAACGGCAGGTTGCAAGGGACAGACCAGCCAGCCTGCAGGCCCAGCGTTGCGACAGACTGGTTGACTCACACATGATGTCCATGGTTTCCCGCTTCTGGTCTGCCGTCAGAACTTTCAACCCAGAGCCATCTGAAGCGCCTCCTTATCGGACATGAGTTTTCTGAGGCGGGCGTTCTGCTCTTCAGGCGACTTAAGCCGCTTTACCTCAGTGACTTCCATGCCGCCATACTTCTTGCACTAGGTATAGAAAATGGCGTCTGAAATAGCATGCCTGCGGCAGAGTTCCCGGGCCGAAACCCCGGCTTCTGCCTCGCGGAGAATACTGATGATCTGTTCGTCAGAAAATCGCGTCTTCATGGGGAGGTCCTCATGTGACGTATGAAGACATTACTAACATCGGGGTGTATTAATCAACGGGGAGCAGGTCAACATGCTGGCTGAACTGATCTTCAGGCGTGTTTGCGATAATGCTGTGAATACTGCTGAGAGCATTACGGCGGCTTTTTACCAGCTTGCGCCAGCGGACAAGGGCAAAGCAAAGCGTGGCAACCAGCAGGATAGTGACAAATCCAGGGGCAGCATCATTTTTTAAAGCTGAAGCGATAGACAAAATGCCATTACGCACCAGCACGCCAGGAAGCAGCAGCGAATCCATTTTTACACCATAGATAACAAGAAGAAGGGAAGTGTTTCTTTTGGGAATACTCTAATAGATTTCATTATTCTTATCTATCTTAACAGCACGTCTTAAGAAGAAGTTTGAGTTCTACATTTTTAATTTTATTAATCAAAGGATTACTTGGCGGTTGCCGCGACCTTGGCTGGTGAATTTAAAGGGAAGTATTAGTTTTGCAGGGGATTTATGAAGCTAAGGGGAAGTTTTACTGAGGGAAAGTTGATGCTTGTGCTTGAGCGCATGCGATGTATGATTTTACCCATCTCATTTATTGCCCTCCGTTTGCCGTTTCGACAGGCTGTCGACCGCATGCGGCAGGTAGCGTATTCAACGTTTTTCCGGAATTCCTATGTCAGACAAAAATTTTTCGCAAACGGCTGCCTTTATCTGGTCTGTCGCTGACCTACTGCGCGGTGATTTCAAACAGTCTCAGTATGGGCGAGTGATCCTGCCCTTTACGCTGCTGCGCCGTCTTGAGTGTGTGTTGGCGGAGACCAAAGACGCGGTGGTGGCGAAGTATGATGAACTAAAAAACAGCCCGCTGCCGGAAGATGCGAAAGAGAAGTTTCTGCTGCGCACCAGCACATTTTCCTTCTTCAACACCTCGAAGATGGATTTGGGCAAAATGGGGCAGAATGACATCAAAGCCAACCTGGAAAGCTACGTGCAGGCGTTTTCACCGGATGCGCGTGAGATCTTCGAACACTTCAAATTCAGCGAGTTTGTCGGCCTGCTTGAAGATGCCAACTTGCTGTTCAAAGTGGTGAAGAAATTCGCCACCACCGATTTAAGCCCAAAAGCGATTTCCAATCATGATATGGGCCTGGTGTTTGAAGAGCTTATCCGGCGTTTCGCGGAAAGCTCCAACGAGACCGCTGGTGAGCACTTCACCCCTCGCGATATCGTGCGTCTGACCACCTCGCTGGTGTTTATGGAAGATGATGAAGCGCTGACGCAGGACGGTATCATCCGCACCATTTATGACCCGACGGCCGGAACAGGCGGTTTTCTCTCTGCGGGCATGGAGTATGTGCACGAGCTGAACCCTAACGCAGTGATGCGTGCCTTTGGCCAGGAGCTGAACCCGGAATCCTACGCTATCTGTAAAGCCGATATGCTGATCAAAGGCCAGGACGTCAGCCGCATTAAGCTGGGTAACACCCTCTCGAACGACCAGCTGCCGCAGGACCAGTTTGACTACATGCTTTCTAACCCGCCGTTTGGCGTGGACTGGAAGAAGATTGAGGGCGAGATTAACGACGAGCATACGCAAAAAGGTTTTAATGGTCGCTTTGGCCCGGGCCTGCCGCGTGTATCCGACGGCTCGCTGCTGTTCCTGATGCACTTGATTAGCAAAATGCGCGATAGCGATAAAGTGGATGGCTCGGTGAGCAACGGTGGGCGTATCGGGATTATCCTCAACGGTTCACCACTGTTTACCGGCGGGGCAGGCAGCGGCGAGAGTGAAATCCGCCGTTATATTCTGGAAGCCGATTTGCTGGAAGGCATCATCGCGCTGCCAACGGATATGTTCTACAACACCGGCATTGCCACTTACGTGTGGATTTTGTCGAACAAGAAAGCTGCCGAGCGTAAAGGCAAAGTCCAGCTGATTGACGGCACCAACCTGTGCGGCAAAATGCGTAAGTCTTTAGGTTCCAAGCGTAACCTGATGGGCGAGGACGATATTAAGCTTATCACTCAGACCTTTGGTGAGTTTGAAGTGGTGGATGCGACTTCTCTTGAAGCGTTAGGCCTTGATAAAGCACCGGAGCAAAAATCTAACCGTGGACGCCAGTCAGCCACTGCTAAAACTGAAGCGTCGAAAACCTTCGCCAGCAAAATTTTTAACAGCACTGACTTTGGCTATCGCCGCCTGATTATTGAACGCCCGCTGCGTTTATCCGCTCAGGTGACAGATGGGGCGATTGCGACGCTGCGCTTTGCGCCGAAGCCGTTTAACGCACCGATGGAACGCCTGTATGAAGAGTTCTCTTCCCAATGGCATGAGGATACCTATGGTGATTTCTCCGAACTGGAAGCCGAAGCGCGCGCCATCATCAAAGCCGAATTTGCCGAGCTGAAAGAGAAGCAGATTAAAGACCTGCTCGACAGCAAGCTGTGGCTGGCGCAGCGTGGGTTAATGGAAAAGGCGCAGCAGATTCAGACGGCTCTGGGTACGCAGGCGGGTGGCAAAACGCTGGTGAGCAATGACTTCAACCAGTTCCAGCTAACCCTGAAAGGGGCCATCAAAACCGCTGGCGTGAAGCTGGACGCGAAAGAGAACAAGCAGTTTATCGATGCCATCACCACCAAAAACCCGGATGCCGAACCGGTGGTGAAGAAGATGCTGAAAGAAGCCGCTCAGCCGCTGTACGGCGCGTTTGAGTACAAAGGCAAGGTTGTTGAGTTTGAGCAGGACGGTGAGCTGCGCGATAACGAGAACGTGCCGCTGAATCCGGCACAGTCCACTAGCGACCTGATTGAAAATTACTTCAAAGCTGAAGTTCTGCCGCATGTGAATGACGCGTGGATCAACGCCGATAAGCGCGATGCGAAAGATGGTGAGGTGGGAATTGTCGGTTATGAGATCCCGTTTAACCGCCATTTCTACGTCTATCAACCACCGCGTCCGCTGGAGGAGATTGATGCCGATCTGGATGCGGTCAGCGCCGAAATTATGAAGCTGCTGCAGGAGGTACATTCCTGATGGGCGAACTGAAAAAATATAAACCATATGAATTATATAGTGATACTAATGCTGTTTGGTATAAACAAAAACCAGCTCATTGGGTATGTGAACGATTTAAGTACAACTTTAGAGAAAAAAAGAAAAAAAACGCAACAGAACTCCCTGCTGGATCTATCAGTTTTGGCGAGGTGATCCTCAAAAATGAGGATAATTTATCTCAAGATACAAAAGAATCATACCAAGAGGTATTAGCTGGTGAGTTTCTTATCAATCCGCTAAATTTAAATTTTGACTTGAAGAGTTTAAGAACAGCGCTTTCAACTATTAATGTTGTTGTTAGCACTGGTTATATAGTAATTCAGGGTTGCGGGTTACTACATTCTCGGTTTGCACGTTGGCTACTTCAGCAATTTGACGTTTCGCATATGAAAACGCTTGGAGCAGGGGTTCGCCAAACGATAAACTATGCAGATATTGGCAACTCAATATTTTGCCGCCCTACATTAAAAGAGCAAAAAGTAATAGCTGCTTTTCTCGACCACGAAACTGCAAAAATCGACAACCTGATCGAGAAACAACAGCAGTTGATTGAACTGTTGAAAGAAAAACGTCAGGCAGTGATTAGTCATGCAGTCACCAAAGGGCTAAACCCTGATGTGCCAATGAAAGATTCTGGTGTTGAGTGGTTGGGGGAAGTACCGGAACATTGGCGTGTAAGTCGTATTAAAAATTATGCAAAAATAGAAAGTGGACATACGCCTAGTAGAACAAAACCAGAGTATTGGGTCAGTTGTACTATCCCATGGGTGTCGTTAAATGACTCAAAGCAATTGAAGGCACTAGACTACATAGAAGATACTTTTTATAAAATAAGTGAACTTGGAATGGCTAATTCTTCCGCTCATTTATTACCAGCACGTACTGTCGTTTTCACACGCGATGCATCCATTGGTCTTAGTGCGATAACAACAAAATCTATGGCGGTTTCACAACATTTAATTGCATGGATATGTGATGAAAAATTTATCATTCCAGAATTCCTGCTACTTGTTTTTTATGCGATGGAAAACGAGTTTGAACGTTATACTTTTGGCGCTACGATCAAAACTATAGGAATGGACAATGTTAGAGGGTTAAAATCTACATTTCCACCCATTGAAGAACAGCGTAATTTAATCGACTGGGCATTTAAAAAAATTGAGAAAATTAAAAGTAGCATAAATAAAGTCGAGGATATGCTTTCTTTACTTCAGGAACGCCGCACCACCCTGATCTCCGCCGCCGTCACCGGAAAAATCGACGTCCGCGATTGGGTTGCCCCAGATACGCAAAACGTTGAGGAGCCACAGGAGGCCACCGCATGAGCATGGACAGCACTAAAGAGCTGATTTTCCAGGATGAAATGATCGCTCAGATGATCGATAGAGGCTGGGCCCGTGGTAAAAGCGACGGCTACGATCGCGAACGCGCGCTGTACTCGCAGGATGCTTTGACTTTTGTGCAGACCACACAGCCGCAGGAGTGGGAGAAATTTGCCAAAATCTACCCTACCGATACCGAGCGTCATTTCCTGGATGCGCTGGTGGCGCAGCTGAAAAAGGCGGACATCAACGCTACTGATATGCTTTCGCGCACTTACGGCACCCTAGGCGTGCTGCGTCATGGTATCAAAAGCCATAATGCGCGTTTTTCGCTGTGCCAGTTCAAGCCGGAACATAACCTCAATCCGGAAACCCTGACGCGCTACAAACAGAATATCTGCCGCATCGTGCCTGAGCTGGTTTACAGCCCACATGCGTCGAGCGCCGCATTTGAAGAAACGGGCGTTAAGGCGAAGAAATGGCGAATCGACCTGGTGTTGTTCGTTAATGGCCTTCCAATAGCGACCCTGGAACTGAAATCTGAATTTAAACAGACGGTGCAAAACGCCATTACGCAGTATAAGAAAACGCGTTTGCCAAAAGATCCTGGCACCAATAAACCCGAGCCGCTGCTGACCTTTAAACGCGGCGCGCTGGTGCACTTTGCCGTCAGCCAGTACGAAGTGTTTATGGCGACCAAACTCGATGGCGATAAAACTTTCTTCCTGCCGTTTAACAAAGGGACTCATGACGGCGGCGCGGGCAATGACATCCCGGAAGATGCTAACGACTACGCCACCAGCTACCTGTGGAATGAGGTGCTGCTGCCGGACAATTTGCTGAAAATTCTCGCCAGTTTTGTGCATCTGCAAATCGTCGAAAAAGAAAACGCCATTGGCCTGAAGTACAAAAGCGAGAGCCTGATTTTCCCGCGTTATCACCAATGGGATGTGGTGAACAAACTGATCACTGCCGCCACTGAGGAAGGCACCGGCAATAAATACCTGATTCAGCACAGCGCCGGGTCGGGCAAATCGAACTCTATCGCCTGGACGGCCCATCAGCTTTCCCGCCTGTACGATGAAAATGGGGAGAAGCAGTTCCACTCGGTGATTGTGGTGACGGACCGCACCGTGCTGGACGATCAGCTGCAGGACACCATCTATCAGTTTGAGCATCAGGATGGTGTGGTCGGGCGTATCAATAACAAAGAAGGCGACGGTTCAAAATCAGAGAAGCTGGCGAGCGCGCTGGAAAACTCGCAACCGATCATTATCGTCACCATTCAGACCTTCCCGTTTGTCCTGAAGGCAATTGAAAACAGCGTCAGCCTCAAGCAGCGCAAATACGCTGTGATAGCCGATGAAGCGCACTCCTCGCAGAGCGGTTCTACGGCGCGGCAACTGAAAGAAGTGCTGATGACCGAAGAGGCGGATGACGATGTGGAGATATCTTCAGAAGATATTCTGGATGCTACCGTTGCCGCGCGTAAAGGCAGCAACAACCTTAGCTATTACGCCTTCACCGCCACGCCGAAAGCCAAAACACTGGAGTTGTTTGGCCGTCGTCCTCATCCGCTGGAACCGGCGTCGAAAATGAACAAACCGGAAGCGTTCCACGTTTACTCCATGCGTCAGGCCATCGAAGAGGGCTTTATTCTTGATGTGCTGAAGAACTACACCAACTACAAAGTGGCGTATAAGCTGCTGCAAAAGCTGGACGATCCTGACCGGGAAGTGGACAGCAAAAAAGCCAAAATCAAACTGAACCAGTGGGTCTCGCTGCACGATCATAACGTGTCGCAGAAAGTGAAGGTAATTGTTGAGCACTTCCGCAAGCATGTTATGCATTTACTGGCCGGCCAGGCGAAAGCAATGGTGGTGACCAGTTCGCGTAAGGCGGCGGTGCGCTACAAGCTGGCGTTCGATAAATACATCGCCCAGCAAAATTACGACAAAATCAGCGCAATGGTGGCGTTCTCCGGGGAAGTGGAATTCCATGAAGATGACCACAACAGCCTTGCGCTGCTTAACCAGAAGTTCACTGAAATTAATATGAACCCAGGCCTCAAAGGCCGCGACATGCGCAAAGCATTTGATACCGACGACTATCAGGTGATGCTGGTGGCCAACAAATTCCAGACCGGTTTTGACCAGCCCAAGTTGTGCGCCATGTATGTGGATAAAAAACTGGGCGGCGTGGAGTGTGTGCAGACGCTGTCCCGCCTGAACCGTACCTATCCTGGTAAGGCGCAGTCCGGAACCTTTGTGCTCGACTTCTACAACGAACCTGACGAAATTTTGGGGGCTTTCCAGCCGTACTACCAGACAGCAGAACTATTGGATGTCAGCGATCCGCAGTTGGTCTTTGAGCTTTACGAAAAGCTGCGTACCAGCGGTATTTTCCTGTGGAACGAAGTGGAGCAGTTCTGTGAGGCGTTCTTCAGTAAAAACAAATCCAACGCGGCCATTAGCAATATCTGCAAACCTGCGGTTGAGCGCTGGAAGCATCGCTACAACTCTGCGATTGATGCCTATGTGCTGGCCAAAGAGATGTTTGAACGCACTAAGAAGACCGGCGATATTGTGCTGCTCACCAATGCGGAAAACACCTTTAAGGACTGCGAGAAAGAAAAAAGTAAGCTGGATATCTTCAAAAAAGATCTCGGCAGCTTTGTCCGCTTTTACGAGTTTATGTCGCAAATCGTCGATTACGACGACAAGAACCTGGAGAAGCTGAGCCTGTTTTCCCGCCATCTGCGCCCGTTACTGCATGAACAGCGTATCGAAGAAGATGAGATTGATTTAAGCAACGTGGAGATGAGTCATTATCGCCTGTCGAAGCTTCACGAACAGCACCTGAAGCTGCAAGAGGATGCTGAAGAATACAAAATCAAGCCGGGGAATGATGTCGGTACGGCGAAGCCGAAGGACAAGAAAGAAGAGTTTCTGTCGAATATTCTGTCTCGCCTTAATGAGCTATTTGTCACCGATAATCTCACCGATAAAGACATGATCAATTATGCCTTCGCGGTGCGCGACAAGCTGTCAGAAAACCAGGCGGTGATGACCCAGATTGCGAATAATACGCGCGAACAGGCGATGTTAGGTGATTTTCCGAAAGCCATTGATGATGCCGTGATGGATAGCAATGACGCCCAGCAGGAGATGATGGTGCAGTACCTCTCTAACCCTGAGTTGGCCAAGGGCTTTGCTCGGGTGGTGTTTGATATGTTGAAAGGAGCTTAAAATCTAAGGCTGGGCTCAGCCTTAATCAACTATTTAAGCTCATTCGTTGATGTGCTGCTAACGGCTTCTGGTCAATGGTTTGATGTGGCATATCAACGAAAAATCGTTTCAGAGTTATACGCTTACTGAAATTCAATTCGTGATCATTGCGTTGTTTACCGTTTGACGATTTTGATCATTATCCAGTGATTAGGATTCATGATCATATTCTTCAGCGACTGTCTTGAAAAATCACATCCAGGGTTTAATCAACATTGGGTCAAAAAGTCCAATGGGAAAGTTAAACAGATACTGGCGGGCAGTGGTAACGTTCAAACTATAGAAATCTGCATACTCTCTGACGTTACAAAGCCTCAGCCATGCATCGCTGTAATAGTTATCAAAATGCTGAACCCAGATATCACTCATTGGCTGTCGCGACAACTGACGATGTGCTGTACGTTGGGGAAGCTGATACTCACAAATATATTCCTGAACCGTAAGCCGCTGCTGCTGGTGGAACTGCCGACGATGATAAACCCAAAACAGCACACGGATCGCTGCACCTCCGCATTTATGCAGATTGCCGTACATCAAACGTTTGGGAAGCTTATGCACTTCTGCATATTGCTGTTGTGTTACGCCATTCAAAATCGCCTCAAGACGATAATTTTGTTTGTGGTAAGCCCACTGGATGCGCCACGTATCGCTCCAGAAGTTGTAGTCCTTGTAATGCATGTCGCACTCTATGGCTGGCAGTAGGAAACGCTCAAACAACTCATCCAGCGTTGCAGGCATAGCATGCAGATGCTGCTTTCTTTGCAGCCGCTGTTCATCAGTCAGCGGCACAATTTCATAACCGGTTAGCCAGTCAATGCCGCCAACATAAGTCTTCATCTTGCGATTAAGTGAGTGGGGCACCGAAATTTTGACGTTTCTGCTTGTTTTATTTTTCATCTTTATCAACTTTCGAAATATTTACAGCCAAGGCGCTAACAACCATGGATTAACCAGATTAGCCGGGTAGTTACACAAATAGCGGCTTGCAGTAGACGGATTTAGGTAATACCAGCGGCAATACTGTGAAACGCTGATATTGCATGGCCAGTAATAGCGGTAGTAGCGCTCAAAATGACGGTGCCAGTGAGGGCTGAGTTGAGCGCATGCCAGAATGCTATTACCGTCACGCAGGCGGCCCCTGATTTTACTAAAACGCTGTAGCGCTCGTCTGAGCGCCTTCATTGGCAGTAAGGCAGCATCATCCGATCGTTGGCTATCTTTCAGAGGTAGTGTCGCAGGCTTACCAGCAGAAGGCTCTGCGGGAGTGAAAAGCGAATCCAGCTTTCCTGGAAGAGGGCAATGCGCTTGTGCCCGATCAAAATGGGCAATCTGAGTACGTAATTGCGCAGTTTTAGTGTGTTTGGCTTTTTTTAAAAACGGGTAATGCCTAGTGCCGGAACGCGCAATGTCTTTAGCAATTCCTTCTTTAGAGTGTCGCTTAGCAAAGTAACTCACCCGCAGTAACAATGCGGTCATGGCCTCAGTGTCATTCTTTCGAATTAAATAGTAACCATGCCTTGGAAACCAGACCGTTCCGCCCGTTGCTATTTTCCAGCAACTCTCCACCAGCTTATTAATTTTAAGAGGATGACGCACGCAGCTGCCATCAACCATCAGCAGGTAATGATAATGCTGTGCTGGTGCCTGATTCTGTTCTCTGACCCAAAACACTCGGGCAAAGCTTTTGGGATACTCTTTTCTTAGAGCAGGAATCAATAGCTGATGAAAGCGGGTAATTACGCGGTTGTCAGCCGTGTACTGAGGCAGATGAAAATCATAACGGATTGCCAGAAAGCGAGAGCAACTGACATAGGTTCTATCAACTGCCTTGAACAAAGAATTCATGATCTTCACATCCTGCTGACTCTCTTCAGGCATGACTGGCCAGAGAACATCGTCATACAGAAACTCGCCTTTAGGCCGGATATCCGGATAAACCGTACCGCGCGTAATATTATTAATTACCGGTTCCTGATGGGTTGAATCCAGAATGCCAGTTTTACTATTTATCATAGGGTTACGGATGTATCAGAATCACGAATTGATAACGATTTGATGCGCTTGTTGTTTCAAACGGTTGCATCAGCAGATAAAAAGAAAGGCTGGAAATCCCAGCCCTTCTTACAGATCTAGCAGCAGTTATCGAGCCACTGTTCATATTGCGTGACTGTCCAGCCCATGGTTCTTCCGGCGCGTTTTTTTGGCGCAGGGAATTCACCACTGTTTGCCCAGCGGTAAAGAGTAGTACGACTGCAATTCAAAAGAGCCATCATTTCACGAATGCGTATCAGGCGTTGGGGCCCGGGAAGATGGCTGACAGTTGTAGATAAAGAATTGATGTGTTTCATGTTAGGTCTCTCGGTAAAGAATTAAGATGAAACGTATCTTAAAAACCGAGAGAGTTTATGTCGTGGATACCTTAGAAAGATACCTTAGTGACCTTTGTTATCCTACTGATTAAGAAAGTTTAATTTTCTTGTTTTTTGCATCTGTCTCTTTTCAACCCGCAACTGATGAAGATCAGTCACATCGCGTTCAAGCAGGCTAATCGCTTCCCGAAGAATTTTCAGGCATTGCTCTTCACTCATTGGAAAACACCCTTCCGCTGGCCAGAATAGCGGGATCTTATTTTCGACCAACCTCAAAAGCTCCGGTGCTTTTGGCAGTAAATCCTTTGCAAAGGTGAGTCTGTTTTTGTCGTACAAACTGGCTATAACAGCGATGAAAAATTCTTCCCGTTTAGCTGCATAAGTTTCGGCTTTCTCTATAGGGGCAGCCAGCCGTTTTTCCAGCGCCTCAATTTTTTCTTTTAGTGCCACGTTTTCAGCTTTCAAATCCAGTTTATCTTGTTCAAACATTGGTGCTTCTGGCCTTGCAGTATCAAGCGGAACTCCAAGCGCGTCAGCAATTTCTGTCCGCAGAAAACCGCAATCAGCCAGCTTATCAGTATTCATGACATCATCACTTACCGCCCGCAGTGCCGCCTCGGCATTAGGATAATAGTCAGGAGCACCTATGTTTGGCGCGCCATGTTTATCCAGGAGCTGGTATGGGGCAACGGGTGGAGTGTCATACCAGCTTTCATATCTAAACCAATACAGCGAAGGCTGATGCTCTGAACGTCGATACTTTTTCAGCGCTAAAAGGCACAGGGCGTTGTAGCTCTGATCGGGATAACGCTGTTTGAGCTGTTCAAATAGAGTCTTAACACTGATGAAGCGTTCTGTATCAGACCGGCGCGCGAGTTGCTCATTACGCAATTGCTGAATGGAATCGTCGAAACTCATGGCTTGTTTTTGTCCTGCAATCCTGGGGGGCAGATAAGGCTGTCTTAATGATTAAATCTGGATGGCTGTCAGGCTTTTAGAAAAAGGAAATCAGGTTTCTGGCAACCGGCCAGCCAGACATTTAAACCCACACTACTTACGTCACCCAGCCATTCACTTACGTCACCCACTACATCACCTGATTCGCGCCCAAAGAAAAAGGAGTCAGACGATTTCTCATCTAACTCCTTGTTTTATTTGGTGGCCCCTGCTGGGTTTGAACCAGCGACCAAGCGATTATGAGTCGCCTGCTCTAACCACTGAGCTAAGGGGCCAG
>Ga0308161_1002146_pt1 | contig 21602 bp, 22 predicted proteins | sample PhyFR2_FD_201034 | JGI IMG/M metagenome (GOLD analysis project Ga0308161, IMG submission 201034) | Phyllosphere microbial communities from UC Gill Tract Community Farm, Albany, California, United States - DLSLF.R2 | ecosystem: Host-associated > Plants > Phyllosphere > Unclassified | place: USA...
CCCTTTTCGACGGGCTGGACGTGTCGATTCCACACGGCGAGATCACCGGGCTGCTCGGGCCCAGCGGATGCGGCAAGACGACGCTTCTGCGCGCGATCGTGGGAGTGCAGAAGGTGAAGGGCGGCACGGTGACCGTGCTCGGTCAGCCCGCCGGGTCGCGAGGGCTGCGCGAGCGGGTCGCCTACGGAACCCAGGGTGCCGCGGTGTACGGCGACCTGACCGTGCGGCAGAACCTGCAGTACTTCGCGTCCGTTCTCGGTGTGCCACGCGGTGACGTCGACCGAGTGCTCGACGAGGTGGGCCTGCGCGATCATGCGAAGCAGCAGGTCGCCGACCTCAGCGGCGGGCAGGCCGGGCGGGTCTCGCTCGGCGCCGCCCTGCTGGGCAGCCCCGAACTGGTCGTGCTGGACGAACCGACGGTGGGCCTCGACCCGGTGCTGCGCAGCGAGCTCTGGGGCATGTTCCGGCGAATAGCGGATGCCGGGACGACGCTCATCGTCTCCAGCCACGTGATGGATGAAGCCCGCCGCTGCGACCGCCTGCTGCTCATGCGCGACGGCCGGCTGATCGCCGACACCACGCCGGCGGCGCTGCTCGAGGACACCGGCGAGGACGATGCCGAGGACGCGTTCCTCGCCCTCATCGCGCGCGACGAGCGGGAGCATCCGCCCACGCGGCGCTCCCAGCGGGGAGCGGCGTCGTGAACCCGCGCCGGATGTTCGCGACCGCGGGGCGCGTCTTCGGTCAGTTGCGCCACGATCCGCGTTCGATCGCGCTCATGCTCGTGGCGCCCAGCCTGCTGGTCGGCCTGTTCGCCTGGCTGTTCGCCGATCAGGATGGGGTGTTCGACAGGTTCGGTGGCGCGATCCTGGCGCTGTTCCCGTTCATCGTGATGTTCCTGATCACGTCGATCACCACGCTGCGCGAGCGGCGCTCCGGCACGCTCGAGCGGCTGATGACCACGCCGCTCGGCAAGGCCGACTTCATCCTCGGCTACGCGCTCGCGTTCGGGCTCATGGCGATCCTGCAGGCGGTCATCACGGTCGCGTTCGCCGTGTACGCGTGCGGGCTGACCGTCGACGGGCCGCTGTGGCAGCTGGGCGCGGTGGCGGTGCTGGATGCCGTGCTCGGCACCGCCCTCGGACTGCTGGCCAGCGCGTTCGCGCAGACCGAGTTCCAGGCCGTGCAGTTCATGCCGGTGCTGGTGTTCCCGCAGATCATCCTCGGCGGCCTGTTCATGCCGCGCGATCGGATGCCCGACGTGCTCTACGCCATCTCCGACTGGTTGCCGCTCAGCCATGCGATCGACGCCATCCAGGCGGTCACGAAGGGCGACGAGGGCTGGGACGTCGGCGCGCCGCTGCTGATCGTCGCAGCCTTCGCGGTCGGATGCCTGGTGCTGGCGCCGCTCACCCTGAGCCGCCGCACGCCGTGAGGTCGTCCGATCCCGAGCATCCGTCGCCCGATCTGCGGACGAAGTCCCGATTCCCGGACGGATGCGGTCGATCGGCCCACTGATCGGGACAACGTCCGCTGACCGGGGCGGTGAGTGGCTCAGCCGCGCGGGGCGCGGTTCTTCGTGTGTCGGGTGGGGGCGGCCGCCCAGGGATCCTCTGGCCACGGATGCTTGGGGTACCGCCCCCGCATCTCGGCGCGCGCCTGCGCGTACGGGCCCGACCAGAAGGAGGCCAGATCGTCGGTGACGGCGAGTGGCCGCCCGGCGGGGGAGAGCAGGTGGAACAGCACCGGCACGCGGCCGTCGACCAGTCGCGGTGTCTCGGCCCAGCCGAAGCACTCCTGCAGCTTCACCGCGACCACCGGCCGCGCCGTCGGGTCGTCGAGCGGTGGGTAGGCGACGCGGATGCGGGAGCCACTCGGCACCTCGAGGCGCTCCGGCGCCAGCTCGTCGAACCGCACCGCCTCTGGCCACGGCAGCAGGCGTCGCAGCGCGGATGCCAGGTCCAGCCGATCCGCCGGGGTCCCTCCAGCGAGGGCATCGAGCTCGGGCGTCAGCCAGGCGTCGATGGCCGCGAGCAGGCCGGCATCCGACACATCGGGCCAGGGCGCGCCCAGCTCCCGATGCAGCAGTGCCAGGCGGCGCCGCAGCTCGTCCGCCGCATCCCGCCAGATGAACAGCTCCAGCCCTTCGCGGCGCAGTGCGCGCCGCACCGCGTCCCTGCCCTCCTCCGCCGATGCCCGCACCGGCACCGAGGACCGCACGATCGCGCCGACGCGGCGCTCGCGTCGGGCCTGCACGCGTGAGCCCGCGAACTCGACCTCGACCCGGTCGGTCATCAAGTGGCTCGCCGCGTGCTCCATCTGCTCCTCGGAGAGCGCCGCAGCCGAGCGGACGACCGCACCGGAGCCCGCTGTCGCGCGCCCCGAGGCGCGCGCGACGTCGGCGACGGCCAGCCACTCGGCATCCGCGAGCGGACCGCGCACTCCTGCGCGCGTGCCCGAGGCCAGCAGGAACGTCGCCCCGTCGGATGATCGATCCATGCGGCGGGCGATCCGCTCCGGGAACGCCAGCGCGATGACCAGGCCCACACCGTCGAGGTCGGCTCGGATGCCCGGCGTCGCCGGCACCAGGCGTTCGAGACGGTCTGCATCGCGGCTCCAGCGCCGGGCGTCGGGGGAGCGTCCACCGCGCAGGGAGACGAGCGCGTGAGCGGCATCGGCATCCGCGATGCGCAGGTCCCCGCCCAGCAACGCGACGACCTCGGCAGCGAGTCGCGCGCCCACCAGCGGCCCTCCGTCGCGCAGCGCGCGGGCGAGGCGCGGATCGGTGGGGATGCGCGCAAGCGACCGCCCCTCCTCGGTGGCGCGTCCGTGATCGTCGACCGCGCCGAGTCCGTGCAGCACACGGATGGCGTCGGTGAGGCTGTCGGCGGGGAGCGGGTCGATCAGCCGCAGGCCGGTGCCTCCGGGCGCACCCCAGCAGGCCAGCAGAAGTGCGGCGTCGGCGAGATCGGTGGTGGTGATCTCGGGCGCGGGGCGGGCGGGCGCTGCGGCGTAGCTGCGCTCGTCCACGCAGCGGATCACGGTTCCCGGCCCCTGGCGGGTGGCTCGTCCCGCGCGCTGCACGCAGGACGAGCGCGATGCCGCCGAGGTGACCAGTCCGCTCATGCCGCGCGTCGCATCGCGCACCGGGTGCCGGGCCAGGCAGCTGTCGACGACCAGGCGCACGCCCGGCACGGTGAGCGACGACTCCGCGAGGGATGTCGTCACGATGATCCGGGGTGGATCCTGGGGGCGGCGGCCGCGGATCACGGCATCCTGCTCGGCCGCGCGGATCTGCCCGTGCAGTTCCCGCACGTCGAATCCGCCGCCCGCATCGCGGAGGCGGCGGGCGATCTCGGACACCTCACGGGCACCCGGAGCGAACACGAGCACGTCGGCGGTCGGGTCCTCGTCGGTCAGGTCGCGGGCAGCGGATGCCGTGGTCCGGGCGACATGATCCAGGAACGCCCACGTCACCCCGCGCTCGTCCAGGCGCGGTGCCGGGCTCGGCGCCCAGCGCTCGGTGAGCGGGAACGCGGGAACCTGGTGGTCGACGACCGGAGCGGGCACGGCATCCGTGCCGAGAACGGTGGCGATGCGCGCGGCGTCGAGTGTGGCCGACATGGCGATCAGCACGAGGTCCCCGCGCAGTTCCCGCGCCTCACCGAGCAGGCCGATCAGCAGGTCGGTCTCCAGCGCCCGCTCGTGCACTTCGTCGATGATCACGGCGTCGACGCCGTCGAGCCCCGGATCATCCAGCATCCGCCGCAGCAGGACACCCGCCGTGACGAACTCCACGCGAGTGTCGCGACCGACCGCGCGCTCGCCGCGGACCGTGAAGCCGACCCGGTCACCGAGGACGGACCCGTCCAGCTGCGCGAGCCGGCGGGCGGCGGCACGGGCGGCGACCCGCCGCGGCTGCGTGACGATCACACGACCGGCGGTGCGCGAGGCCAGAAGCGGCGGCACCAGCGTCGTCTTGCCGGTGCCGGGAGGGGCGCTCACCACGACCGCGGCGCTCGTCTCCAGCGCGGAGCGGAGCTCGTCGAGGGCGGCGGAGAAGGACAGCCCCGCGCCGATCGCGGCGAGATCGAAGGCGGGCATGCATCCAGTCTGCCGTGCGGGGCGGCTTGCTGCCGCGCTGCGCCTTCGCGCTACATGTTGATGACCACAGCGGCGACGACGAGCGTCACGACAGCTATGACCAGGGCGGTGCCGCAGCCGATGGCCATGATCGCGGGGTAGCCCAGGCGTGAGACGCGGGCTCCGGACGCGCGCGAGGCCGCGAGGAACTGCGTGCCGCCGCCGGCGCTGAACGCCTGTGCGGCGCCCGCCTGGTTCGCAAGCCGTCCCGCGGTGCTCACCGTCTCGAGGATGGGGGAGCCGGTGATGTTGCCCGTGATGCCGGTGACGTTGAGCCTGACGGCGCGGTCGACCGCCGCAGGGTCCGCGAGGATCGGGTAGCTCTGACCGCGCACGACCAGGGTGATGCGCTGGGCGGCCGACTTCACGGCCACCTCGCTCGCAGGCACGCTGAAATGCTGCACCCACCCGGCGGGCGTCGCGATCCACAGCGTCACCAGGCCCTGCCCGACGACCGCCTGCGCAGGACTCCAGCCTCCGGTCGCGCGATCGACGAGAGCTCCTGAGAAGACGGCGTAAGGGAGCTGGTTCGGCATCGTCATGCTTCGAGTGTACGGAGCGGTCTTCCCCGCAACCCGCGAACTCCGGCGGTCGGCGCGCGCCAACCCGGTCCGCACCCGACGTCCTCGCCCCTGCTGAGTTACGCCGCCCCTGCTCATCTACGTGAATGAACAGAGGCGAGGTAGCTGGGCCGGGGCGGCGAGGGAGGCTCGCGCGACGTGAGACTCACACGCACGATGAAGGCCCCGGGCGCTTCGACGAGAGTCAGCAGCTCGGGGCCTTCACCGATCGGATCACTCCGCGGCGGGCTCGGCCGCGGGGGCGGACTCGGGTGCTGCGGCGGCCTTCGGGGCCGAGGCGGTCTTGATCACGGATGCTGCGGGTGCGGCATCCGCGGCCTGGGCGACGCCCGCGCCGATGCCGCGGCCGACGGCCTGACCCTGGATGATGGCGGCGAGGTCGAGGCCGGTGGCAGCGCCAACGCTGTCGAACACGGCGCGCATGGCCTTGGCGTTGTCGCCGCCGACCACGCTGGACGCGCCGTCCTCGCCGGATCCGCCGATGATGGAGACGTTGCCGATCGCGGCGTACCCCTTGGCGAACTCCGCCATGATCGACGGCAGCACCTCGAGCACGCGCTGCGACAGGAACGCCTCCTGGTTCGAGGCGATGGCCTTGGCCTCGGCCTCGACGGCGGCCGCGCGGGCCTCACCCTCGGCGCGGATCGCGTCGGCCTCGGCGTTGGCGCGCAGGCGGCGGGCCTCTGCCTCGGCTTCGGCCTGGGCGCGCAGCGCGTTGGCCTCACCGGTCGCCTTCGCCTCGGCGGCGGCGGCTTCACCGGCGGCGCGTGCCTTGTCGGCCTGCGCCTGCTGCTCGGCGATGCGGGTGCGTGCCTCGGCCTGCTTGACCTGCTCGATCGCGGCGGCCTCGGCCGACTTCTCACGGGTGAACAGTTCGGCCTGCGCGCGGGTCTCGGCCTCATACCGCTGCGCGTCGGCGACACGCTTGACGTCGGCATCCAGCTGGGCCTGCTTGTTCTCGGCCTGCTGCTGGAGGACGGCCTGCTCGGCCTGGGCGCGGGCGAGCTGCTCGGCCTGCTCGGCCTCGGCACGGGCGCGGCCGATCCCGGCGTTGGCGTTGGCGGTGTTGGTGTCGAGCGCGGTCTGCTCGATCAGGTTCGCTTCCTGGTTGGCGATGTTCTTCTGGTTGATCGCACGGTCGGCGTTGGTCTGCGAGATCTCCGCGGCCTGGCGCTTCGCCTGGATCTCGGGAGCACCCAGCGACTGGATGTAGCCGACCTTGTCGGTGATGCCCTTGATCTGGAAGGAGTCGAGGATCAGACCCTGGTCGGCCAGCTCGCTGGACACGTCGGCGGCGATCTGGTCGGAGAACTTCTTGCGCTCGCGCATCAGCTCCACGACGGACAGGGTGGCGACGATGCCACGCAGGGCGCCTTCGAGCTGCTCGGTGGTGAACTGCTCGATGGCCTTGTCCTGCGAGGCGAAGCGCTCAGCGGCGCGGCGCACGTAGAGGGGGTCGGAGCCGATCTTCACGATCGCGACGCCGTCGACGTTGAGGGTCACGCTGTCCAGCGACTGGGCCTCGGCGTTCAGCAGCACCTGACGGGAACGCAGCGAGATGATCTCGTGGCGCTGCGTGATCGGGTTGACCAGGGACTTGCCGTTGACGATGACCGTGACGGGAGACTCCGCCAGCTCCGAGCTGGTGCTGCCGTCGGCGTTGAGGACGGCGCGCTGCACCTTCTGCTTGCGACCCGAGATCACCAGCGCCTCGTCCGCGCGTGCGACCTTGATCCAGCTGCGTGCGAACAGCAGCATGATGAGTCCGATGACGATCACGGCCACGACGGCTACGCCGACGATGACCAGGATGCCGATGATTCCGGCGATCTCCATAGAAGTGCCCTTTCCCCTCAGAAAGCGTGTTTCAGCTCCACCCTGCCAGAAGTCGGGGTGCGGTGCCGATGGGGAGAACTACCGGCCGCGCAGCTTCTCGGTCAGAGCGAGCAGCGTGCGGAGCTCGTCGTCGTCGAGCTTCGCCATCCGCTCTGCGATCGACCGCCCGTGCGAGGCGGCGAGGGTGCGGAAGGCGCGCGCGCCGGCATCCGTCGCCGTCACGACCGCGCCGCGGCCGTCTTCCGGATCGGATGCCTTGGTGACCAGCTCGCGTGAGACCATCCGGTCGATCAGCCGCGAGACGCTGGGCTGGCTGATCAGCGAGTTCGCGGTGATGTCGCGCAGTCGCGCGGTCATCTCGCAGGAGCGCACCACGGTGAGCAGGACGTCGTATTCGGCCTGGGTGATCGGTGCGCCGTCGAAGTCCTCGGTCATCTCGCCGAAGAGCTCGTGCTGTGCCCGGAACAGGCTCTCCCAGGCCTGCAGGGCGAGCTGGCGGTCAGTCATGTCATCAGCGTAGTGTGGCGCGCCGACGTCGTGCTCGCGGCACAAGTAAGGGCCGGTCGGAGAGGCTTCCGGCCGGCCCTTGTCCCTTGCACCAAGAGTGTCCTGCAATCACATGCGGTTCATGCCACAGCAAACATTCACCGTGCGATGAGTGTATAACGGCGAGGTAACGAATGCAACGGTTTGGTCACGGAGATCGGAGATCTTCGGTCTCATGCCGCCGGCAGATCCGCCACGTCGGTCAGCACGGCATCACGTGAGCGCCCGTATTTGGCGAGCATCTCTTCGGGGGAGCTGATCAGGGCCTTCCACAGAGCCCAGGCCGCTCCCCTCAACCACGCGTCCTCGGGCAGGCCCAGCCGCTCGCGCAACAGATCACGCTCGCGCGAACTGCAGCACAACCACGCGAAGGCCAGGTCGCAGGCGGGATCGCCGACGCAGGTCTGTCCGAAGTCGATGAGTGCCGTCAGTCGACCATCGGTGTCGAACAACATGTTGCCTGGCGCGACGTCCCCATGAACCCACACCGGCGGGTCGGCCCACACGGTGGTCACGGCAGCATCCCACACTGCCCGACATCCGTCAGCCTGGCGGCCGGACAGGAGCGGGAGCTGATCCTGTACCTGCTCGCCGACCGCGCTGACGTGACAGCCGCGATAGGCCGATGCGCTTCCCGCCCAGGGGCCGCCCGCCGTGTCGCAGGCCTGCAACTCCCTCAGGGCGTCGCCCACGCCGCTGATGGCGCGGTCTCGCGCTCTCGCTCCGACTGTGGTCAAGGTCTGTCCGTCGATCCACGCGCGAACGGACCAAGGCCGGTTGAATGCCGCCGAGGGAGACCCGGTCGCCACCACGCGGGGGATCGCGACGCGAAGGCGGGAGCCGAGGGCTGCGAGGGTCTGCTCCTCCCGCACCAGGCCGGCGACGTAGCCGTCCGTGCTCGGGAGGCGGACAGACATACGGTCACCGAGCTGGAAGGTGCGGTTGTCCCACCCCTGGACTTCCACCGGCCTGATCGGCAGCTCCGACCACTGGGGAAACTGCTCCGAGACCAGGGAGCGAACCAGCGAAGAAGTGATCTCCTCAGGAGCAGCGGTCATCGCGCCAGCGTAGTGGACGAGCCCCGCGAGCAGCGTCGCCGGGGTGCGAGATGATCGACGTCATGACTCCGACGGACGGGACGAAGCGCCTCCGGCGCTCGGCGAGGGCGATCCTCCTCGATGAGGATGACGCGGTGCTGCTGTGCCGATTCGGATTCCCGCATCCGGCGGTCCCGACCGACGCCATGGTCGTGTGGGCGGCTCCAGGGGGAGGGCTCGAACCGGGAGAGGGGCCGCTCCAGGCCCTGCGCCGAGAGCTTCTCGAAGAGACCGGTTTCACGCTCGACGTCGACGCGACCCATGTCTGGCGGCAGGAGGTCATCGCGCCCGGGATCGGTGACGGCATGGACGGGGTGCGCAACGACTACTTCCTGGTCCGATCACCGCGCTTCCAACCCCGCGGACTCCTGTCCGACGAAGCCATCGCCGCCGAAGGGATCACCGAGATGCGCTGGTGGACACTGCCGGAGATCGTCGCGTACCGCGGATCGGACCTGTTCTCGCCCCGGGACCTCGCGACCCCGCTGGCGCGCCTCATCGCAGGCGACATCCCTCATTCCCCGGTCCAGCTCGGGCTGTGAGCACGATCAGTTCTCTGCGGGATCAGCGGGGAGCGAGGAGCGCTTCGAGACGGTCGAGCTGCTGAGACCATCCGGGTTCCAGGCCGGCGGCCATCGGTGCGGTCGCCGCGGTCACGTCTTTCGCCCTGATGGTCAGATGCAGTGAGGTCCCATCCTCGCCCTCCAGCCGGACCTCGACGTCGACGGTGAGAAGCGTGTCGCCCTGCGCATCCATGGGTGACAGGTCGAACGTCAGCCGTCTCTCGGGCTGCACTTCACGCACGGTTCCCGAGGACGTGTAGATCGTGCCGTCCGCCTCTCGCAGGACGAGTTCCACGCGAGCCCCGACCTCGGGACGGATCTCGCACCTCACCGCCTCGAAATGACGCGGCGCCCACCATCGCGCAGCGAGTTCCGGGTCCGTCCACGCTCGCCAGACGGTGCTGCGCGAGGCGCGCAGTCGCCGGGTGAGTTCGACGGTCGTGAGCGCCGCGTCGTTGCCGGCGTGGGCGGTGACCTCCGCCACCTTCTGCACGTACGCGCCGAGCGCCCGATCGTCCTCCGACTCGACCGACGCCCCGTCGGCCCACTCGGCGATCTCGCGGAACGTCGCCCGGTCCAGGCTGGCCAGACGCCGCCGCCCGAGTCGGGTCACCTTCACGACGCCGGCGGTCTCCAGTGCCTGGATGTGCTTCGTCGTCTGCGGCTGCAGCGCACCCAGGGCAGTCGCGATCTCGCCGACCGTGCGGGGCCCCTCGGCGAGCATGTTCACGATTCGGAACCGCGTCGGTTCGCCGATGGCCGCGAGCGTCTGCTGTACGTCCACATCGCCTCCTCACTGAGATCATACTTGACATATTCGTTGAGACGAATACATAGTGGATCGCATCGAAGTTCAGAACCGGATGCCCAGCGTCCACGACCCGTCAGGAGAATCCCGACATGCACACCATCGAGCGCACCGTGTCCGCATCACCCGAGACCGTCTGGCGGCTGTGGACCACAGCCGATGGCATCTCCAGCTGGTGGGCACCCGACGGCTTCCGCACCGCCGTCGACACCCTCGACCTGCGTCCCGGCGGGGAACTGGTCTACACCATGACAGCCGAGGCGCCGGAACAGGTCGCCTTCCTCGAGCAGAACGGCCTGCCGCTGAGCACGCAGTCCCGCAAGGTCTTCACCGAGATCGTCGAGCCGAATCGGATCTCCTATCGCTCTGTCATCGACTTCGTCCCGGATCACGAGCCGTATGAGCAGCTGACCGAGGTGGACCTTCAGCCGTCAGGAGAGGGCACGCTCGTGGTCATGCGCGTCGAGGACATGCACGATCAGGTGTGGACCGAGCGTCTGCTCGCCGGGCGGGCGAATGAACTCGACAACCTCGCCCGGCTCGTCGGCTGATCCGGCGGACGGCGGCGTCGCTCGCGATGCGGAGTCGCGCGGTGCGCGCGCATCCCGGTTCCCCTCCGCCCCGTGCCGTGCTAGACAACGCTCATGGGCCTGCTCGCGTGGTACCGGTCGACCGGGGCGGATCTGCCGTTCCAGAGTCCGCTGCCCGCGCATTCCGGCGTCGCGATGGAGGGCTACTTCTGGCGCATCACCGCGCCAGAAGCCGGCCGAGTGCTCATCGCCCTGAACGGCGTGAACCGCGGTCCGCACGGGCCCTGGGCGACGCTCGGCCTCGCAGCGCACCCGGGCGGATCCCTGCGCGTGGATGCGCATCCCACGGCATCCGCTGACCTCGCCCGCATCGGAGCGCATGCCGGTGACGCCTTCCACGGCGACGATCGGCGGCTGCGCGTGGATCTCGGCTCGGATGCGCAGCTGGACGTGACCATCGATGACCCGCTGCCCTGGCCGCATCGCGCGTTCGGCGGCTCGAGCGTGTTCCAGACCGTGCCCGCGCTGAACCAGTACTGGCATCCGTGGCTGCTCGGCGGGCGCGTGAACGGCATTGCGACCATCGGAGATGAGACGTGGGAGCTGCACGACGCCCAGGTCTACGCCGAGAAGAACTGGGGGCGGGAGGGATTCCCCGATGCCTGGTGGTGGGGTCAGGCCCAGGGGTTCGACGAGCGCGACGCGTGCGTTGCCTTCGCGGGCGGTCAGGTGCGCTCGGGGCCGATCCGCACGGAGGTGACCGGTCTGGTCGTACGCCTGCCGGGAGGGCGCGTCATCCGCCTCGGCAACCCGGGCATCAGCCCGGTGCGTGCGGTCGTCGACGACGAACGATGGATGCTGCACGGACGGGGCTTCGGATGGACGATCGACGTCGCCGGCACGGCGCCGCGCGCGGCATCCCACGTTCTGCCGGTGCCGCTGCCCTCGCAGGAGCGCAACACGGCAGGCGCGCTCGAACATCTCGCCGGCGCGCTCGAGGTGACCGTGCGCCGCAGGGGACGTGTCGTCTGGGCGGGACGCTCTGTGCTGGCGGGTCTCGAGCACGGTGGCCTCGACCGCGCGAAGGCGGAGCTGGTTCGCCGAGGGCTGGATGCCTCGGCCACCCACGCCGCACCGATCGAAGAGTGACGCGTTCGGTCTCCACCGTTCCGAGCAACTCCGGAGAAACGCCCCCGCCGAACCCGTTCAGGGCTCTGCGAGGGCGTTTCGTCCCCGGATCTCCGGAGTTGTGGCGGCCGACCTATCAGCTGAAGACCGGCACCCCGCCTCGCACGAGCTTCCAGTTCACGACGTGGAAGTCCTTCGGGTCGATGACGCCGGCATCCGAGGCGTACTGCACGATGGCCTCGCGGATCGCGACCTGCGCGTTGTAGACCACCGGCGCGGTGGTGACGTGCGGGAAGCCGCCGCCGCCGGACTGACGGTAGTTGTTGATCGCGACGACGAACTTCGCATCCGCCGCGATCGGGGCGCCGTCCCAGGACAGGTTCACGATCCGCGACCCCTGCGGCTGGGAGATGTCGACGTCGTAGGTCACGCCGGAGAACTGGTCGTAGTTGTAGTCCGGCGTGTTCAGCGCGTTCGTCCAGCTCGCCGGCTCGACGGGGGCATCCGGCGCGACCTGCTGGAAGTACTTCGCGGAGTACTCCAGATAGTCCTTGATCTGCGCGCCGGTCAGCACCGAGGCCATCAGGGTGTTGTCGTAGATGTACAGACCGGCGACATCCCGGATCGTCACCTCGCCCGCGGGGAAGGTCGCCTCCCGGTTGAACGGCGCCGCGATCGAGATGACGGGAAGTGCCGCCTCGGGGGTGCCCTGGATCGCCGCGGTGACAGTGTCGACCTGCACCTTGTTGACGTAGTCGAGGATCGCGGTGTCCTTCCAGCACGACTCCGCGGCCGACAGCTCCTCGGTCGACGTGGCGACGGGCTTGTTGACGTAGGCGACCACGGCGTCGTGCTGCGCCTTGATCAGGGCGACCATCGCCGGGTCGTCCTCGACGGTGTTCGTGTTCAGGTTGGTCGCCTTCCGCGAGACCACCTGCCACTGGCCCTTCACCTGCTGCAGCTCCAGATCGAACACGCTCAGGCGCTGGCCCCAGCACATCGGCTCGCTGAGCACGACCTGCCTTCCGTCCGGTCCGGTCACGAACCGCTGCGGGATGTCCTTGTGCGCGTGCCCGAACAGGATCGCGTCGATCCCCGGCACCTGCGCGGCCAGGAGGGCGGCGGCGTTCTCGTTGGGCAGCGCGTCCCCGTACGACGAGGTGCCGCTGTCACCGGAGTGCACGCTGACGACGACGACGTCCACACCCTGTGCGCGGATGATCGGCACCCAGCGGGCTGCGGTCGCCACGATGTCGAGCACCTCGACCTTGCCGCTGACGTTCGCCTTGTCCCAGATCACGATGCCGGGATTGGTGAGCCCGAGCACGCCGACGCGCACGGGCTTCGCGCCCTTCGGGTGCAGAGTCTTGATCGTGTACGGCGTGAAGGCGGGGATGTTCGTGCCGGCGCGCACCGCGTTGGCGCCGAGCACAGGGGCGTCCATCTGCTTGATCCACGTGTCCAGGAACTCGAGACCGTAGTTGAACTCGTGGTTGCCGAGGGCGACGGCGTCGTAGCCGAGCGCGTTCATCTGCGCTGCCATCGGATGCACGGCACCGGTCTTGGTGATGGGCTCGACCGTCGCATAGTAGAAGCCCAGCGGGGTGCCCTGGATGGTGTCGCCGGCGTCGAACAGCAGCGTGCGGTCGCTACCGCGGTCGGCGCGGATCTGCTTCACCACGCTCGAGACACGGGCGAGTCCGACCGCGTTCCCCTTGCTGTCCGCGTACGCGGCGTCCTTGTAGTAGTCCCAGTTGACCGCGTGCGAGTGGAGGTCGGAGGTGCCCATGATCGTGATCGTGAGGGACTTGCCGACACCGCCCTGCGCAGCGGATGCCTGTTCCGGACGTGCCACCCATCCGGCCGCCGCGAGCGCGCTGGCCGCGGTGACGCCGGTGAGGAATCCACGACGGCTCAGCCCGGAGCGGCGCTGCTCCTCGACGTCCGAGGGGACGGCGCAGGAGCACCAGCGGGGTTCGGGGGAGCCGGAGTGGGGGTGGCGATGCATTTCATCTGTCATGAACCTCGATGCAACCACCGCCCGCGGTCGAGGACAAGAGACTTCTGGTGAACGAACGCAGACGAATTGCCTTAGTATCTGCGTATGAGTGCAGATAAGCGGAAATGCGGATACACGCCGGACAGCTCCTTCGTCGAGCTCGCCGTCGAGGTGTTCGGGATGCTGGCCGACGCCACGCGCGTGCGGATCATCCTCGCCCTGCAGGATGCCGAGGAGCTCTCCGTCAATCACCTCGCCGACATCGTCGACAAGTCGCCGGCGGCCGTGTCGCAGCACCTCGCCAAGCTGCGCCTGGCGCGCATCGTCGCCACCCGGCAGGACGGACAGCGGGTGTTCTACCGGCTCGAGAACGAGCACGCGTCCGAGCTCGTGGCATCCGCGATCTTCCAGGCCGAGCACACGCTCGGCGGCACCCCGCGTCACCACCATCAGGATCGAGCGGGCGAATGACCGCGCAGCACGTGCACCACGAGCACGACCACGCCCACGAATCTCACCGTCACGATCACGGTCACGATCACGCCCACGGTCATGCGCACGGCGACCACCACCACGAGCATCCGACCGGCTTCAAGGGCTTCCTCTACGGCCTGTTCGTGCCGCACACCCACGACGCGGCCGACTCGATCGACGATGCCATGGAGGCGAACGCCGCGGGCATCCGCGCGCTGAAGGTCAGCCTGATCCTGCTGCTGATCACCACGGTGCTGCAGGGCGCCGTCGTCGTGTTCAGCGGCTCGGTCGCGCTGCTCGCCGACACGATCCACAACTTCTCCGATGCGCTCACGGCGGTTCCGCTCTGGATCGCCTTCGTGCTGGGCCGTCGCGCGGCGTCCCGCCGGTACACCTTCGGGTTCGGTCGTGCCGAGGACCTCGCCGGCCTGTTCATCGTGTTCGTGGTGGCGCTGTCTGCGATCGTCGCGGCCTGGCAGTCGATCGAGCGCATCATCCACCCGCAGTCGCTGACGAACCTGGGCTGGGTGATCGCGGCCGGGGTCATCGGATTCCTCGGCAACGAAACCGTCGCGATCTACCGCATCCGCGTCGGCCGTCGCATCGGATCGGCGGCGCTCGTCGCCGACGGCGTGCACGCCCGCACCGACGGCTTCACCTCGCTGGCCGTCGTGATCGGCGGCATCGGCGTGCTGCTCGGCTTTCCCCTGGCCGACCCGATCATCGGCCTGATCATCTCGGCGGCGATCTTCGTGCTGTTGATCGGCACCGTCCGCAGTGTCGGCCGACGCCTGCTGGACGGCGTCGAGCCGGAGCTCGTCGACCGGGCGGAGCACGCTCTGGAGCATGTCGACGGTCTGGTCGGGATCGAGCGCCTCCGTCTGCGCTGGGTCGGCCACCGACTGCAGGGCGATGCGGTGGTCCGGGTCGAGTCCGGGCATCCGGATGCCGCGGATGCTGCGGAGCGCAGCATGCGCGAGCACCTGCCCAACGTCGACGACTTCCTGGTGCGCGTGCGCGTCGCATCCTGACCGTTGCCGCGGCCCTACGCTGATCCCATGAGTGAAGCAGTCGAATACCTCATCACCGCGCTGGACGGCACCGACGCAGCCGCTCCCGAGCGTCGTCTCGCCGTGCGTGACGAGCACCTCGCCGGGGCGCAGAAACTCGCCGAGCGCGGTGAGCTGCTCAGCGGCGGCGCCATCCTCGACGACGACGGCAGGATGATCGGCTCGTCCATGCACGTGGCCTTCGCCGACGAGGCCGCATTCCGCGCCTGGTACGACGCCGAGCCGTACATCCTCGGCGGGGTGTGGCAGGACATCAGCATCCGGCCGATGAAGATCTTCCGTCCGGTGCTCTGAGCGGAACGCTCAGGTCTGGGAGGGCGCGCTCATGCCCAGGAGCAGCTCGGGCAGCGTGTGCTTGATGTACGACGACTCCGCGAACGACTGCTCGTTGCGGCCCGACATGATCCATGACTCGAACGAGCGCTCATAGGTGAGGATCACGACGCGCACGCCGAGCGCCGGTGACCACGTGAACCGGTGGTGGATGCGCGAGAGCAGCAGCTCGAACGCCTCGAGCATGGTCGGGAGGAACGCGCGCTCCGATGCGAGCACCTCCTCGCTGTGCGCGCCGGTCGATGCGGCGAGCAGCCGCACCCGCAGCCGGATGTTCAGCGAGCTCCAGTCCAGCGGCCGGGCGTCGGCGAGTGCGACCGAGAGGGCGAGCGGCAGCTCCTCCTCCGTGTACCGGGCGGGATCGAAGCTCTCCGCCGCAGTGCGCACCCGCTGCGCGATCTCCTCGAGCAGTTCGTCGTCCACCGCCCGCAGCAGGTCGCGGTCGGTGGGGAACAGCGTGCGGAACGCGCCTTCGCTGAGACCGGCGTCCTCGCGCAGCTCGGAGGTGAGCGCGGAGAGGGCTCCGTTCCACGTCGGCAGCTTGATGCGGGCGAGCGTGATCACGCGCGCGCGGCCTGCCCGTCGGGTCGCCTCGACTCGGGGGCTGACTTCCGCGTTCATCCTGGCATCCGTTCTACGCGCTCGGTATCGGCATCCGCTCGGGGGAGCCGCGGTGCAGGCGCACGGCGGCGACTGTCAGCGTACCGCCGCGCTGCGACCCCTGGATGCCGCGCGCCTCTCCGGCTAGGGTCGGCGTCATGACGGAGAAGCAGAACCTGCAGGGCCGCCGGTGGCTGCTCGGCATCACACTGATGGCCGCCGAGCAGGCGTCCAGGGTCCTCGAGGTGTGCGCGTCGGTCGAGGGCGATGACGCCGCGCTCAACCGTGCGCTGTGCGAGGAATTCGACATCAACCCGATCGACGCCGAGGTGGTGCTCTCGCTTCAGGTGCGACGGTTCACCCCGGCCTCGATCGCGCGGATGCGCTCGGAGCTCGCCGAGATGGAGAGGCGGATCGAGCTGGTCGGGGAGCACTGACCCTCCCACTTCTAAAAAAGATAAGGCTTGCATTTAGAAGTCGATCGGGTGTCTGATGGAGGAGGAGAGGCACAGGAGGTCGGCCATGACGATGACGGCGATGCAGGACGATGATGCGCTGGAGCCGCAGAGCAGCGCACCGCAACGCGCTCGGATCGAGGCCGCGCCGCGGCCGGTTGACCTGGATGCGGCAGAGGAGGCCGGCAGGCTGTTCCTGAAAGCGCTCGGCATCGATCCGGATGCCGCGGATGCCCTGGATCTGGCGCGCACGCCGCGCCGCTTCGCCGAGGCCTATGCCGAACTGCTGCAGCCGGAGCCCTTCGACTTCACCACCTTCGCGAACTCCGAGGGGTACGACGAACTCGTGCTGATCCGCGACATCCCGGTGCGCTCGATCTGCGAGCACCACCTGCTGCCGTTCACCGGCGTCGCACACGTGGCCTACCTGCCCGCCGATCGCGTCGTCGGGCTCTCGAAGATCCCGCGGATGGTCGATCATTACGCGCGTCGCCCGCAGACGCAGGAGCGGCTGACCGTGCAGATCGCCGACGCCCTGGCCGCGCGGCTCCAGCCGCGCGGCATCGGCGTGGTCGTCGAGGCGACGCACACCTGCATGACCCTGCGCGGCGCCCGCGCCACCGGCTCGAAGACGTCGACCTCGGCACTGAGGGGCCTGCTGCGGGACGACCCGCGCTCCCGCTCCGAGTTCCTCGCCCTCGCTGCGGACCGCGCGCGCTGAGCGCCCGCATCCGCAACAGTTCAGCATCATCGGGAAGGAAGAAAGATGACCATCGCGATCGTCGGCGGAGGCCTCGCGGCCGCCACCGCAGCAACGGAACTGCGTGAGAAGGGCTACGAAGGCGACGTCGTGATCTACTCCGCCGAGGATCACCTGCCCTATGAGCGCCCGCCGCTGTCGAAGGAGGTGCTGCTGGGCAGCAAACAGGTCGAAGAGGCCCAGGTGCACGACAGCGACTGGTACGCCGACAACGACGTGCAGCTCGAGCGCGGCGTGAAGGTCGTCTCGATCGACCCGGCCGCGCACACGCTGCGCGCCGAACCGGTCGCGGGCGGCGAGAGCACCGAGCACTCCTATGAGAAGCTGCTGCTCGCCACCGGCGCGTCGCCCCGGCACTTCCCCGCGGCCGACAAGGTCTCCGATCCGGTGTACCTGCGCACCGTCGAGGACAACGCCCGCCTGCTCGAGGCCCTCAAGCCCGGTGCGAAGGTGCTCATCGTCGGCGCCGGCTGGATCGGCCTGGAGGTGGCGTCCGCCGCACGCCAGAAGGGCGCCGAGGTGACGATCTACGAGTTCGCCGACCTGCCGCTGGTCGCCGTCCTCGGCCCGGAGGTCGCGCAGCTGTTCGCCGACCTGCACCGCGCTCACGGCGTGGATCTGCGGCTGAGCACTCCCGTGGATGAGGCCGCCATGGCGGCGGCCGACCTCGTCGTGGTCGGCATCGGGGCCGTCCCCAACACCGAGCTCGCCGAGCAGGCGGGCCTCGACGTCGATCACGGCGTGCTGGTGGACGAGACGCTGCGCACCTCCGACCCGGACATCTACGCCATCGGTGACATCGCCTCGCAGCAGCATCCGGTGCTCGGGCGACGAATCCGCGTGGAGCACTGGGACACGGCGATCGAGCAGGGCAAGGTCGCCGCGCACAACCTGGCCGGAGCCTCGGAGCAGTACGCCCACCTGCCGTACTTCTTCACAGATCAGTACGATCTGGGCATGGAGTACTTCGGCAGCGTCGGCCCCGAGGGGTACGACCGTGTCGACATCGAGGGCGACACCGACGTCGCGAACGGCGGCGCGTTCCGCGCCTATTGGGTCAAGGACGGCACGGTCCGCGCGGCCATGCACGCCAACGACTGGGACTCCTCCGACGCGGTCCGGGACAGCATCGGCACGGCTCGATGACGGCAGCCAGCGCAGCATCCGCCGTCGGAGCGGAAGCCGGCACGGCCGGCGATCGGATGCTGCGCCGCATCGGCATCCGCGACTTCGACTTCTCCCGTCAGGTGGCGGTGATGGCCGTCATCAACCGGACCCCCGACTCGTTCTACGACAAGGGTGCGACCTTCGCGCTGGACCGGGCCGTGGAGAGCGCGCTGCGCGCCGGCGACCAGGGGGCGGACTGGGTCGACATCGGCGGCGTTCCGTTCGGACGCGGGCCGGTGGTGACGACCGCCGAGGAGATCGACCGGGTGGTGCCGGCGGTCGCGGCGATCACGGCCGCCCGGCCGGAGCTGGTGATCTCGGTGGACACCAACAACGCCGAGGTGGCCGCCGCTGCGATCGATGCCGGCGCCGCGGTGATCAACGACACCAGCGGCCTGGCTGACCCGCGCATGGCCGACGTCATCGCACGCAGCCAGGCGCATGTCGTGATCACGCACAGCGTCGGCCCGCCGCGCGCCGAGAAGCCCGCCGCGCACTACGACGACGTGGTCGGCGAGGTGCGCTCCTTCCTGGTCGAGCGGATGGCGAGGGCCGAGGCAGCGGGGGTGCCCCACGAGAGACTGATCATCGATCCGGGTCATGACCTCGACAAGAACACCCTGCACACGCTCGAGATCACCCGGCGGTTGGACGAGCTCGCCTCGATCGACGTGCCGCTGCTGGTCGCGGTGTCGAACAAGGACTTCATCGGCGAGTCGATCGACCGCCCGCAGGGCGAGCGGCTGCCCGGATCACTGGCGGCTATGACCGCGTGCATTCTGAAGGGCGCTCGGATCGTGCGCATGCACGACATCCCGCAGACCGTCGATGCCGTGCGCATGACCGAAGCCATCCTGGGCTGGCGTCAGCCGGTGCGGCTCGAGCACAACACCCATCCCACGCACAATGTCTGACACGCCCTCCATCGATCGCATCTGGCCGGATCCGCGGTCCGGACTCGACGACGCGGCTTTGCTCGCGCTCACTGCGTTCCCGGCTGACCGCACCTGGCTGCGGGTCAACTTCATCTCCAGCATTGACGGTGCGGCGACCAGACACGGACTCTCCGGCGGCCTCGGCGACGACGCGGATCACCGCCTGTTCGCCCTGCTGCGCCGGTCGGCCGACGTGGTGCTGGTCGGGGCGGGCACGCTGCGCGACGAGGGGTACGGCGGTCTGCGGGTCGACGATGCGTCGGTCGCGTGGCGCACGGATGCCGGGTTGCCGCCGCATCCGGTGCTCGCCACCATCAGCCGCAGCCTGTCCCTGGACCCGGCATCCCCGCTGTTCGCGGACGCTCCGGAGCGTCCGATCGTCTACACCGTGGCATCCGCCCCCGACGATCGGCGTGACGCGCTGGCGGGCGTCGCCGATGTCGTGACGGTGGGGGAGACGGATGCCGATCTCGTCCGCGTGCGCGAGGATCTCGCGGCACGCGGGCTGCACCGCATCCACTCCGAGGGCGGCCCGCACCTGTTCGGCGCGCTGCTCGCGGCCGGAGCCGTGGACGCGCTGCACCTCACGCTCGCGCCGACGGTCGACTCCGGTGATGCCGGACGGATCGCGCGCGGCCCGGTCGCGCCGCGCAGTGCGCGCCTGGCGTCGGTGCTCCGCTCCGGGGAAGAGCTGCTGCTGCACTATCTGCTGTAGCGCCGGAGGGCCTGATCGCCGCGTTCGGGCTCGAGCAGCACCAGGATCCTCTGCAGGTGCATGGCGGTCAGCACGCCGGGGCCCGTCACGGCCTCCGCATCCATCGAACGCGCGTGGACGGCGCTCAGAAGCTCCTCCACCGCCTTATCGGCCTGCACGCGCACGGCCTCATCGCGATCGTCGGTGAGCAGGTCGGCCACGGCGTGCGCCGCCGCGGACAGCGGGCGATCGAGCTGCGGGTCGAGCGGGAACGATCCGGGGCGCTGCCAGATCGTGTCGCCCAGGCACCCGGAGATGTCGCGGATCTGATGCGCCACATCGTCCAGCATCCCGAGCCGCTCATGGTCCGGGCCGGTGTCCGCTCGCCGCCGCCGAGCGCGCGGATTCCAGCGCCGGCTCTCGTCGGCCTCGGCGAGTGCGCTGCGCAGCGATCGGCTGGTCTCGGCGAGGGCGCCGGCGCCCTGATCCCAGGAGCTGTGCTCGGGAGGCCACGCCTCGGCGACCGCATCCGCGATGTCGTGCAGATGCGCGGCGAGACGATGCTGGAACGCATCGATGCGTGCCGCGGCTTCGGCGCCGAGCGGAGCGGGCGGGATGAGCAGGTTGACGCCGAGCCCGATGGCGATGCCGACGGCGGTCTGGGTGACGTAACCGAGGGAGTAGTCCTCCGCGCGCGATCCGCCGATGATGAGCACGAACAGCGCCGCCATCGGGATGTACTCGCGGCCCGTGCCGAACCATCCCGTGCCCGAGATCAGCGTGCCCAGGCCCACCGCGAGGAGGACCGTCCACAGACTCGGTCCGGCGGTGAGCACGATCACGGCCGCAAGACCCACACCGACGCCCAGACCGAGCAGCGTCTGGATGCTGGAGCGGGCGGAGGACATCAGCGTGGGGTACATGCTGATCAGGGCTCCGAACGGGGCGTAATAGGGGTAGTCGTCCGTCACACCGGGCATCAGTGGACCGACCACCCAGGCGATCCCCACCGCGATGGCCGTCTTGGCCGCGAGCAGCAGGCGCGCGGGTGCCACGGCGTCGCGCAGCGACTGCACGATTCCCCTCAGCGGCATGGGCGGGCCCCTCTCCTCGGGTCTCGGAAGACCCATTTCATGCCGGACCGCCGCCCGGAGGAAGGGGATTCCGCAGGGCGCCGGCGTTTGGGACAATCCCGGACGGCTCCGCTCCCCGGCGAGATAATGCGCCATGCTCGGTGCAGAATGCGCCGCATCCTCTCCTTTGGCGTCGGGCCGCCCGGGGACGGAGCGATACTGCTCAGCATGGGGAACAACAGGGGGCGCGCATCGAACCGGCAGCGGGGTTCGGTCGGGCGACGGAGCAGACACCGCGACGGACGGGCCGCTGCCTACTCGACGCCATGGATCCTGCGGGAGCTGGGAGGCGCACCCATGTGGCTGCTCCTGCTCATCCTCGCGCTCATCGCGGGAGTCGGGGTGCTGTACGCCGTCGTGCGCTGATCAGCCGGCGGCATGTCCGTGCCGGCGGGTAGGTTCGGTGCATGACCTTCCGCGGCGCGATCGAGACGCCGGTGGGCGTCGTCGCCGTCGAGAGCGACGGCGCGGCGATCACCCGGGTGACCTGGCCACGCGGTCGGGCCGGAGCGGATGCCGGTGAGCCCGACGCGCTCGTGCACCGGGCGCTCGCGCAGCTGACGGCGTACTTCGCGGGGGAGTTGCAGGCATTCGAGCTGCCCGTCGACCTCGGCCGGCAGACCGACGCCACCCGTGCGGTGCTGATGGCGCTGTACGAGACGGTCGGACACGGCGAGACGGTCACCTACGGCGAGCTCGCCGCTCGCAGCGGCACCGACGTGCCGGCGCGCGGCATCGGTGCGATCATGG
>Ga0308161_1002154_pt1 | contig 21574 bp, 17 predicted proteins | sample PhyFR2_FD_201034 | JGI IMG/M metagenome (GOLD analysis project Ga0308161, IMG submission 201034) | Phyllosphere microbial communities from UC Gill Tract Community Farm, Albany, California, United States - DLSLF.R2 | ecosystem: Host-associated > Plants > Phyllosphere > Unclassified | place: USA...
CCTGCACCAGTACAATCACAACCACACCGTATGGGTGTACATTTCCCACCGAACCTCACTTCATCTCCAGCTCGTAAACTCCTCTCTTCCCATTCATCTCCTACTCTATCCTCCGATTCAGATTCAGAAGATATGGGTTTATCAAACGGATCCACTCGAAACGGACTCAAAGGAGGAGGAGGATCATCCAGCAGCGACAAAACGAGTTCAACTCATCCATTCCGTTATTTAACTCCTAAACGAATCGCAGTCGCAGCGGCAGGTTTACTCTTCCTCATCTTCTTCTTCGGGAGATCATCCGGAGGAGGTAGGGAAGGTTACCGTTCGAAAGCGGATCAAGCGATTGAAAAGGCTCCAGGTCAAGCCCAAGTCAAACTCGATAAACTCCCTTCGAATTCACCTCAGAAACAACCTTCAGATGGTCAGAACAAGTGTACTCCACCACCGGGCAAGAAAGCGACTAGTTACGCTTTGATGATCGATGCAGGGTCAACGGGTTCGAGATTACATTTGTATACTTTCAGTCATTGCGATCCCGATCCACTCGCTTTGCCGAAATTGGAGGATGAAGGGTTTTATACGACTAAACCTGGTTTGTCGAGTTATGCGGGGAGACCGAAGGACGCGGCGGAGAGTTTGAGGGGTTTGATGGAACATGCTATTGAAGGGATTCCGAAGAGTGAGAGAGGTTGTACTCCCGTGGCAGTGAAAGCGACGGCCGGGTTGAGGTTGTTGGGTCAGAGACAGAGTGATGAGATCCTGAAGGAGACCGAAAGGTGGTTGAGGAATGAATGGCCTTTCTCGGTCGTTGAAGATGGTGTCGTAGTTATGGATGGCAAGGATGAAGGCACGCTTTTTCCTTTTCACTCGTTTCTCGTAGAGTCAAGACTCACATCGTTTTTGTTGTTCTCCTCGGTTTCAGGTGTCTACGCATGGATTACCATCAATTTCGTAGGTTTCCTTCTCTTTCTTTTTCTTGCTCGAATGCATGCTCACCTCTCAACTCTTCTCTGTGTAGCTCCTCGGTTTAATCGGACCTAATCAACCCGCCTCTGCCGGTTCAGCCGCCGTCATGGATCTCGGAGGAGCCTCTACCCAAATCGTTTTCGAACCCATTTTTGACCCAACCTCCCACTCCTCCCTCGCACCAGGAGATCACGTCTACGACCTCGATTTCGCCGGAGAGCCTCACGTACTCTACCAACATTCTCACCTCGGTTACGGATTGATGCAAGCTCGTCGAGCCGTTCACAACCTCGTCGCTTTCTCGTACATCTGGAGTCAAGGTCCTAAAGGAACTTCGATCGATTGGGAGAACCTCACAGAGAAGGACAGGATTCATAACCCTTGCATGTTTGAGGGGGAGACGAAATTGGTTAAACTCGATCCTCCAGGGAGGAACGAAGTGAACGTTACGATGGTCGGAACTGGTGCTGGGTTCGAGGCGTGTAGGAGGGTAGTCGAGGTCATGATTGCGAAGGATGCCGCTTGTGAACACCCTCCTTGCGCGTTCGCAGGGGTTTATCAACCCAAAATGGCCGAGGTTTTCAGTGCTGGAAAAGTTTGGGCGTAAGTTCCCCCAACCTCTTCTCTCCTTCAGTACTCCCCTCAATACTTACGGTTTGACCGCTGCCTAGTCTCTCCTACTTTTACGATCGAATCGCTCCTCTCGGCCTCACCTCGCCCTTCTCGATTTCCGCCTTACGCCAATTGACCTCCGACGTCTGCGCCGGCAAGAAATCACCGAAATGGTCTCGATTCAAAGGGAACCGAGAAGCGATGGACGAGTTGAGTGATCGACCAGAGTACTGTCTCGATTTGACTTTTATGTATAGTCTGTTGAGTTTGGGCTACGAATTAGAGGAGGAACGACAGGTTTGGATGGGCAAGAAGGTGGGGAACGTCGAACTGGGATGGTAAGCAACACAACTTTCTCCGACCCCTTTACTATTGAAGCGAAGAGGAGGTTTCGCAAATTTCAAAGCGGAATTCTTCTCCCCTTTCATCCACGATCCCTCGCTGACCCACTCTGTTCGATTTCATAGGGCTCTCGGAGCAGCTTTGGCGATGGTAGAAGGACACTTGACTTGCAGGGCGGATCTCTAGACATATTTCGCGAATTCTCACTTTTTATTCCCTCTCTCCGTCTCTCGTTTACTTCGTTTGTTCATGGCTTCCTATTTCCTTTCAAGTAGATCATTATTTGTCGTTCATTGTTCCTACTGGGATGGGGAATCCGTTATGCTTAGACTTGCTCACTGTTTTCGAGGAAGCGAGAAAATCGAGAATGAGACTTTCGCAAGCACGAGTTACTCTCTCGCTGGAAGGCTCCTCGCACTGTAGCACGTCTTTGGGTCTCTTGCAAGCAGGTTTCGAAGTAGAGCGACAACGTTGTTCAAGTCACTGAACTTTGCGAATTTCGTTCTGCGTCTCTTCCAATCACCTCACTCGAACGATCCACCTTCAGCTCACTCGTAAATGGCCTATCAACCACCTGGGGACCCTTCGCTACTATCGCCAACTGAATTCACGCTCTTCCGCTCTCTTACAACTCATCAAAAAGTCTTGATCGCTCAAGGATGCTACGCGAAGGGCAACAGGGATTGGAAAGGAGTCAGTGAGATGCTGAAGGGTCATGCATTCTTAAGAGAAGTTGGAGAGGATTGGTTTCAGCCAAAGGTGAGTCGGTCGGGAGTTGAAATGAGAACTCTGGCAGAACTCATACCAAACTTTCCGTCTACAGCGTATAGAAGAGGCTTACAAAGTATTGGTGAAGGTACTGAAGCTCAATGCGTGAGTCCGAACACCTGCAGATTCGAGTTGTCTTCTTTCGCTAAACTTTGTCGTTTCGCAAAACAGTTCGAAAGCCCTTCAACCTCAAGGTGAGCCATGCACGAGTCCCCAAAGACTGTGAACGATACTGATACTGGTCAGCCACAGCTACTCAACTTCGAAACGTCGCCCACACGTACTATATGGAACGAGTTCATGAAATCTATTCTGGAATGGAACTTTGTGGCGATCAATTCCGGTACGTTTCCACTCTCCTCTGCATCACGATCTGCAAACAACTGATGTAATGGTAGAGTGGCATGTAGTATCGCCATGTCTGAGATCGAAGAACTCAAACAAGGGAAACATGATTGGAAAGTATTGGAACCAGGGAGGACAAAACCTCCTGGTACTAGTCCTGAAGGGAGACTAGGAGAACTACCACCTTTGCCTGGACTATGAGTGATAGGCGTGATGGATGAACTCGCTTACAGAATAAAGAGAAAGATTGGGGAAGCAATTGTGAGCAGCTCTCTCTCTTATGATCGCGCTTGGTCATTGATTCACGTAGCCCTTGTTTCCCAGTAGCACTCTCTCCGCGCGACGGCACGACACGGGCCGCAACACCAGAACTGGGCTTCGGTCGAAACTGAACCTCGAATTCGAATTCGGCTCGAGGAGGAGTACGGCCAGCTTCCATCCTCGCCGTCATACATCACGGCTGTATGTTACAGGAGCCGATGAGCCTGCATCCTCAGTTGCGGTTGTAATAGCACAGTGCTTCGACCTGTCGCTCGCGATTTTTACTTTCTCTGCCTCCAGCTCCTGTCGGTAGAAAGCGAACTCTCCCTGCACACCGCTCTCCGCACGCGTTGCAACGACTGCTTCGTTACACTTCGGATCGTTGCGACTATCGAGCGAATCTCGCATCTAGAGAGAAACGTTGCCCGCACGTTCGAATGCTTTTCATCGAAACCAAGCTAGCTTCACATCGCGCCTTCCCTCGTTTAGGCGACTGACAATCGTCGTGGGTCGAACAAGCGCTGCACGTTCGGGTTCGTTTCAGCGGCATTTCAGAAATGCGGAAGCGAGGATACAGTTGTGCGATTTTCCCTGTAATTTTTTGGACGACCGGATCGCGTACACTACGCTTCAAGAAAGCTATCAAGACTGACCAGAAAGTCCAAAGCGTTGTTGGCGTAAAGTGAATCTAGCAACTTTCGATCAATTTGCGAGTCTCCTCTCCGGACTCCTACTTCGGAACCTTTCAACCACTCTACAACACTCACAAACATCTCAAACAAGCTACCTACTATCGAATAGTAGTCACATTGATCAGTCCGAAGCTTAGTCAGTCGAGAAAGGGAGGAAGAAGGGGAGAAACATGGGAAGCGATACTCTCAACAATCAGTCTCCTCAGGTATGTCTAGATCTACTCTCTACCCTTTACATCACCTTGCTCTATCCAGTCGGATTACTGAGGAGGGAGATTGATGGTGGCGTCACGAAGGGTTGATTCAAAACCCTCCTCATTTTCCCCTCCTTTTCCTCTGCTCCTCTCTCTCGACTCGCAACTCGTTCAAAGCCGCATAGTCTGGAATGGGCAGATCATATTGTCACATCGTATCGAAGACAGAGCGATAGCGAGATACTCGAACATCAACCCCTTAACCTCTCTTTCTGAGGCAGAATCGCCTTGAAACCCGTGCTAACCCAGTCTTGGTTTCTCCCCAACGATTACAGACATCAACCTCTACCGTAACTCAGCCGCCGATTCCCTCGACAAGTAGAGACCAACTACCAGTTCGACCTCAGTTACCTCTCGATTTACCTTCGCCGTTCTCCTCCTCTTCCTCAATCGAGCCCGTAACTCCCTCTGCCTTCCTCCCACCTCCGCGATCTCCTCGTCACGCCTCCTCTCGCAATAGCTCTCCAGTCTCTTCTGCCGCTCCCTCTTCAACCCCTAGCTCCATTTTCGACCTCCCTTCTGCTTCCTCTCGTTCATCAAGACATAGTTCTTCCGACACTATTCATCGACCAGCCCCCGTTCCAAGTCAATACAATGGCAGCAACCAGTCCTCTTCGCATTCTTCAGGAAGTGGTGCACCGAGTTCTGGAATGGGAAGGAAAGCGAGTGTCAGTCTACAACTGTTCAAAGAGACGACGAGGAGTGGTGTAGCAGGGAATGCGGGATCATCGTTGGCTACGACAGAAGAAGGAGGAGTCGGACCAGAGGGAAGGAGACATTTACTTTCGAGTCCGAGTAAAAGTAGGAATGTATCGGGAACTTCGTCTTACAAAGGGAAGGAACGGGAGATGTTACAGCACTCGGGCTCGCATAGGTCCGATCGAACGATCGAAAGGCTATACAGCGATTCGGCGACTATTTCCTATGCTTCGCCCCTCGTCTCTCCCGATCACAACACGATCATCAGCCCTATCCCTCGACCGTACTCTACCTCTCGACCCTCTTCCCGACCACCATCTCGTCTATCGACAGCTTCACCTTCTCATTCGAACATGAATATTACGAGTCCTTCGAAAAGTTCTTATCGAGATGTCTATCCTCCACATTCTACAGCCCAACCACATCCTCCTTTACACTCTCACAATTCCTACTTCGGCCAACCTCATCACCATCATCCTTTCCCGAACGGGATCTCTTCTTCTCGCCCCGCTAGCCCTCACCTCACCCCTTCTTTCTCTCAGTATTCTCCAACACCTTCCCCTCGAACAAGTTTATCGACCGGAGTCTCCGCCACCGCAAGTCCAGTACCAGAACTAGCTGCTGCACCAATCGCAGAAGGTCTGAGTAACGGATTAGGTTTGGGTGAACCAGCTCTACCTCTGCCAATTTCGACGGACTGGACGACTTCACCAGTCGATGAACGAGGCGAGGACGAAATGGAAGCGTCAGTCAAAGGGGAAAGAACCTTGACGGGGAGAACAGCTCAAGAGGAGGAATCCTCGTTGGAGAAAGCGCTAGCGGGTCTCGAAGTTCGAGAAGATTTCCCGACTCCTTCTTCATCCGTTCCCTCTTCGACTCTCTCGGCTCCACCATCTCAGCCTACACATGCCCTCAAACTCCTCTACTCCCCTCGAATGTCACATGATCGATCGGTTCAACTCCTTCAATCCCCTCCTCCCCTTTCAAACACTCATTCTTCTCATATCGCCGACCTCGACCTTCACTCTCTCCACGCTTCAGATAACGAGGACGATGACGAAGATGAAGACGAGCAGGGTTCTCATCGATTGAGTCATTCCGTTGTCGTTTCTATCGCTGGATCTCGAAGTCATTCTCGAGCAGGACATCGCAGGCGGGATCATTCTCGTTCGTCGACAACAGCTGACGATACGGATGATGAATCTGGAGGAGCCGGAGATGCACAAGAGTACGATAGTTGGACGGGAAGCACGAGTAGTTCAGAAGATTGGTCTGAATCTTCTTCCAGCTCGACAGAGGACGAGGACGAAACGGAGGAGGATGACTGGAGTACTTCGAGTATCACGGGAGTCAACGACGCGAGAAGGAGGAGAGGTGGATCACTCGAATCGTTGGATGTCGGAGAAGAGGAAGAGTACGAAGTCGATGTTGGACCTTTACAGGAACGGTTGGATCAGAACGGTGGAGGTGAAGTCTCGATGAGGAGAGAAGCCGGGAGAGAAGATGATTGGAAAGGTCATTTGATCGGCAGTGATGGAAAGAGAAGTGGTACTATACCTCTCGAGCCCTATCGGCATCAAGTTGGAGGACACAATCACATCTTCAAGTTCTCGAAGAAGGCTGTCTGCAAGGTAAGATTCCAGCTTCTCCGGAGTCTCGTCATGCTTGAAAGCTGATTTCGATTCCGCTCGCAGCCTCTGACCTCGAACGAGAACCAATTTTATGAAGCTGTCGAACGATCTTCACCCCGTCTCACTGGCTTCGCTCCGAAGTATCTCGGTGTCCTCAACGTTACCTACCGACGAGCTCCTGTCACTGCTGATGCCGACCAAGCCGCTCAAACACCTCCGGAACAACGCCCTTCGAACAGCGCTTCTCCCGCTCGCCGTATCTTCCGAGAGAAGCAAGGTAGCGGCGGAGAAGAGGTCCCCGAAGTCACTCTGGAACGCAATAAGCACATCATTCCAGACAGTATGATTTGGGAAGAAGGGAAAGGATTGAGGCGATCGACGAGGAAGCGAGTGAAAGCTCTGGGGAAGAAACTGGCGGGAGGGAGGTCAACTGATCCAGACACGACTGGAGAGGCGTCTCCTGGGGGGATCCTTTCTTCTCCCGACTTTACACCTTCTTCCTACTCCCTCGCTGGATCTTCCGTCGCGACTCCTACTCAACTCTCCTCGGTTCCCGCTTTCCCCCTCCTATCTCCTACTCAGACCATCATCCCTCCGACGCCGAACTCGACTCCGACAGATGCCGATCTCGCTGCTATCGCTGCACGAGGTAGAGGCGTCTCACCCGCCGATCACTTTCCTCACTCTCTTCTCCATCGCCGCTTCTCCCCGCAACGCAACACTCCTTCTCCCGTTCCTTCAATCTCTTCGTCTTTCCGCAACAATCCGAATGTAGGAGGAACAGGTTCGACGACGCTCAACACGAAACTTTGCGCCCAAGTTTTGCGAGAAGTGTTCAATTCTCCGAAACTTCGACATCGAGACGAGCGGGAGCGAAGAGGTTGGAAGAGTAGTCGAAGACGGACGAAGCGAGGGATGAGTGCTGGTGATCTCCTGGGAGGAGATGAGGACGATCAAGGTGCGAAAACCGAGGGAGCGACTCCTGGTACTTCACCCGTTAAGAATCCGATGCTCGATCGATTGAGGCATCGACCAGGATTGAGGGAAAGCTATAGCGCAGTCGAGCTGAGTGGTCGAGCTACGAAGGAAAGGGAGAGGAGTGTGGACAGCATCAAGCGAGATTACGAGCAGGACGACGATAACGAAATGGGTGCCCCTCTCGGACGAAGAACCACGGAACCTAACCTATCTAGCCCACGTCGATTACGCGCTCGTAGTGCAGAAGTTGAAGGAGATGAAGATATGTTCGAGATGGACGATGTTGAGGATGTCGATCGAACTGTCGTCGCTTCCGATCCTAGATCTCCTCCTCCGCCTCTCGCAAAAGACATTCAACTACCTCCACCTGTACCCCTCGTCACTCCTTCACCTCCTCAAGAAACCGAAACCATTCCTGAGGAGCCACAAGATGAACTCGAACCCGAAACTTCGACCCCTCGACAAGAGAACTTCATTCTCATGGAGGACTTGACTGGCAATCTCAAGAAGCCTTGTGTTCTTGATCTCAAGATGGGCACTAGACAGTACGGGATCTTGGCGACTGAAGCGAAGAAGAAGAGTCAGACCAAGAAGTGTTCGAAAACGACAAGTCACGATCTGGGTGTACGAATCTGCGGGATGCAGGTGAGTCAGAGGTTCTTGTCAGACCTCGGACATGATACTGATTCAGCACACCAATGACACGCAGGTATACAAGACCAACGAAGATCGATACGTCTTTCAGGACAAATACTTTGGTCGATCAGTTTCTATCGAAGACTTCCCCGACGTTCTCAGCTCCTTCCTCGACGATGGCGCATCCGTTCTCGCCTATCACATTCCTCACATCCTCACCCAACTCTACCGTCTCGCATCGATCGTCTACGGTTTGAATCGTTTCCGCTTCTATGCCGCCAGTCTCCTCTTCATCTACGACGGCGACCCAGAAGTGCAAGACGCTTATCGCAAGATGGTCCTCTCTCACCCTTCGAACCCGAGTCCTGTCCTCAAAGCCGTTTCGTCAAGTATGCCCGATCCTTCACCCTTTCAATCGATGGCCCTCTCTTCTTCCGCTCGAGCGTACAGTCACCTCAGCAACATCGAGGAGAAGCCTCGACCTCGCGCTCGCTCAGCCGATGCGAACGACGAATACGATTCAAACGAAGATCGACTTGGCTCGAGAACAGGAGGAGGAGGATTGAACGAAGGAGAAAGAACTCGTCCACCTCTTCAGCAGACTGAGAAGGACTCTGCGGGACGACACCGTCATCATCAACACCATCGACGCTCTCGAAGCAAGAAGCACAAATTACCCGGAGAAGTTACGATTCGACTCATCGATTTCGCTCACTGTACGACTGGAGACGATTTCGTTACTCCTGAAGATGGTATCGACCTCGATCTCGAACCTGGTGAATTCGCTCCCGATGGACGAGTCGTCGCTCGCTTCCCTCCAACTCATCCGAATCAGCCCGATCTCGGTTTCCTCCTCGGCTTGAGAAGTCTTTGCGCTGCATTGAAACTCATCTGGGCTGAAGAGTGGGACAAGGGCAATCTACCTGGCTTGCAGCGACAATTGAAGGGGATCGCTGGAGAAGGAGTTTGGACCGAGATTTGGGGATTAGACGGACCTGGCCTCATCTGCGAAGGTTTAACCTCTGAGACGATCTACGAACTCGTCACTGCATAGTCCCCTTCTCACCTCTTTGTATCTATTATTCCCTTTCTACTTTTTGGTTTCGTTTTGTTCTCATTCTGCTTTTAGCTCTCTCTTTCTTATTCCAACTGCAACTTTCACGTTTCCCTCTTAGGTACTTCGAGACGACATGAAGAGAGTATTTACAACAAGTGAGGTATCTATGTGCGAGTGCGAACGGGAGAGGACGACAGAGAAACTAATAAAGGGAGTAACCGCTCAAGGATGAAGAAGAGGAAGAAGTATTTCGGGAGCTAGATGAGCGGTTAAACCAGCTCTTTGATTCTTTCGTCGCTTCGTACCAGATCTCGGATCCAAGGGGAGTTGAAGGAAAGACAAGATTCGCAGCGGGAACCCCTCGAGCGGCGAGTGACGAGATCGTGCGAAAAGGCTGAGGATGTCGCTGAACTTGATCGTGTTGTCCTCTAGAGAATTGGATCAATGTCAGTAGGCCGGAATCCAGAGTGAATGAAGGGACAGCTACTAACATCGCATTCAAGTAGAGTTTGAGTAACGCCAACTTTCGCGAAACTTGAGCTGGATTCGTGGCTTTCGCTTGTTTGCTGATAGGAGAGGACGTAATCAGCATCGAAGTCACTTGTGTGAAAGTGCAGGAAGTGCTCACCTGTGTAGATAAGCTCCCAGCACCTCCTCGACTTCAGCATCCGTTTGAGCTCGTTTCAAGTATTTCGCCGTCAAAGTTTGCGAGATCGGTGCCATTTTGTCGTTCTGTCGTCGAGAAGTGAAGTGCAGGAGATCAAGAGTGCAGAAGGAGCTGGATTCTTCACAAACTCGGTTTGAGCACCAACGAGGTGCTCCGGACGGGCTAAAAACTTGCGAGACCGAAGTTTGCGAGGATACGATAGTAATGCACCGTCAACGTCGAAGGTGCCCACAGTTGAAGCGAACATCTTTGGGACTGGGCGAGCGGAGTATCTGCAGGATAGGACACAGCGGAATGATGCATTTGGCCGAAGCGAGGAAAAGGTTGAAAAGCGAAAAGTCACCAGTCATTCATCGCGTTCGAGACGGAGTCGCCAAAGTCAAGCAAGAGTAATAGTCTATGATGTGTCGTCGAGATTTGCGAAAGCTAGGAGAGCGAGCGGACCCTGCTCGACTCGCTACACGATTTCTCGTCCTTGCGGAATTTCAGGTAAATCCAAGGCTTGCATATTGTATAAGTGACAGGATAGTGCTACAGACGAGATGTTCTTTGCTTTTACTTGTGATCATTTAGAGGCTATGAGCCTTGCGACCGGAAATTAATCAGAAGAGAGCAGAGTGCTTACGGTCAAATCCTCTCAATCAGAAACCATGAACCTCCTTCCTATCGCGTTACCGGTGTCTCCATACGACCAAGTTGCTGTATCTTGGAACTGCTCAACCCAGAATCCGAGGTAAGGGGGAATCTGCTCGAGGTCGACCATTTGAGGAGAGGAAAGCCTCCGCACAACCGCAGACATCGCCTTCTTCCGAATTTTGAAGGGTTCAAGTTGGTTCATGCCCATGAGCGTTCCGTAGTCGGCGAGGGCCCGTAGATACGTCGAAAGGATTTCGAAAGGGTTTTCATCTTTACCCAACAAACGGCGAGTCGTGACGTAGTCGCAGGCAGCGCCAGAGACTGCCAGCCATGCTTTCTCAGATACTGTATCTCCGGGATTGCTCTCCTTACGAGACGAGATGTCGATGAGGATCTGACTTCTTGCGAGGAGAGCGCAAGCCGACAACGAAGGTTCTGGGAGGAGGTTTCCGCCTTTTGTGATACCATCCATGAGCTCCTAATCGACATCGGGCCAAGGTTCTGAATCAGCTCTGTTTTTCTGGAGAGAGAGAGACGCAGGAAGACTCACCTCGAAAGTTCCATCTTGCTTGAAATAGCCCAAAAACTTTACATGTTCTAACAGTGTTCTATCTGTCTCGTCACACGCTCGATCCACATATATCTTAGTCCTCAACTTCTCCACGAGCGACCTCGTATGAGCCGATATAGGAGGACAGTAGAAAGTAGAAGTCGATTTCCCACAAAGATATTTGTGCGTCGGGAAGAGCTGTGGGAACGCGTCTCAGCTTCTCACAAAGGTGTCTAGAGGGAGTAGGAGAACTCACGAGGCGTTGACACTCTGTACTGCAGGAGAATGAAACCTTGCACTTCGAACATTGATTCGCTGTCTGCTTTTCGCATGCCGAGCAGTAACGGAGGTACGAAGGTGATGTTGCCATGGTGGAGGAAGTAGCGGCGCGTTAGGGAAAGGAGAGTGTGAGGAGGAGAGGAAGGAAGAGAAATTCGGATCGAAGCCCCTATTTCCAACCAACTCGCAACTGTGTGATACTGTCGATGAGCCGTGAGATTGGGTAGCCCAGAAGACAGTCTAGAGCAAAAGCGAAGAGGCGAAGCTCACAATTGAGGGCTGAAATCGAAACAAGCTCTCGTCGAAATCTGTAGCGAAAAGGGTTGCGAGTGAACGAAGAAAACGATGGATAGTTGCGAAGGGGCTATAGACATGAATAAGATATGTACGAGGTGGAAGAACAAATTAAGAATACTACAACAAACTCAAGCACATCAAAAGGAAAAGACAAAGGACGAAAAACTGTCTACTCCTCGCGCCTCCGCTCAACATTAGCATACTCATGATAGCAACAAGGCTGGGATTTGTCAACGTCGTCTTAGTAGCAGCGCTAGTGACGGTACTGGACGAGGATTGAGCTGCTTCTTGAATCGGTAGCCAGGTTTGGATCGTGGAGTTGACACAGTCCGCGAATGACTGGTTTAGCTGAGCTTGTGGGTAGTAGTAGATAGGAGAGTTCACGGCAGGTGCGGTGTAATTGACGAGAGATTCGGGATCTTCAGGTTGACCTTCGAAAAAAGAGTAGAGTGCGAAAGAGGAGGATCGGTAGTAAGTCCGGACGTTTGAGGGAGTGATAGGAGGTAGAAGGGTAGTATTGACGTCGGAAGAGTATCCACCATCGTCGTTGAGCGGTGTTGAACCAACGACGATCGTAGCGGAACAATCGGTCGTGATTGCTTCAGTGACATTGCCTACAGAGTCGGCATCTCCATAGACCATGTATTGAGGTGGATCGGAAGAGGTGAAAGCTGAGGGAGAGAAGGATGCTGAGACGAGAACTCCTCCAGGTCGCTCGCGATTTCCGTAACGACCGTACTATTTCGAGAAAGTGCGAGTCGAGTCAGCACTTTCTCAGCCTGACATAATTTGGACATGAAGCGTGCTCACTTCGTCGTTACCGTAATATCCACCGTGCATGTACAGTGGCCAATATCTGAGTCGGAAACGAAGCGAGTCAGTTTCTCTGTACTCTGAGATAAAGGGGAAAATGAGATGACTTACCCATACGGAAACCCTAGTCCTCCAACATAAGCGTACCCCAAAGCTCCTGCTCCTACTCCAGCAGCGAGTGGATAGCCTGAGCCGTATCCTCGTCGACCAGCGATACCACTTCGCAATCCTCCTCCTACCTGTCTGCCAGCGAATTGGCCGCTGGAAATAGGGAACGTTGATCTCGAACCAAAGGATGAAGGTCCAGACGATAGTGTCGATTGTGAGCCGTAAGTTCCCGTTCTTGAGACTGTCGAGAATGTAGAACGAAAGCGAGAGCGAAGATCGAAAGCGAAAGCGAAAAGAAAACCAAATTTTGATCAGTACAGGATCGAATCTCGACCCGAGAGGAAGACTTACTGCCTGAACCAGATCCACCAATCCCACCAGGTCTCGTTCCTCCTGTAGACCCACCAGAGGAACTTCCGCCGTTCGAAGGGTTCCTTCCACTTGTCCCGGACGATCCTCCTGAAGAGCCACCTGATGAACCTCCTCGAGATCCACCAGAGCTACCTCCTGATGATCCACCACCTCCTCCTCTACCTCCAGCTGCAAACGAGAGAGAGAGCGAAAGAAGTTTAAAATTAGTTCAACTTTGATTGCCAGGGTTTCTGGCAAGCGAAGAGAGGGGCTTACCTCCTCTGCGTTTCTCTAGCAAGTGTTTGATTGATACCATTGGTCGTGTTGTGAGTGAGTGCGAAAGATAGGAAATCAAGAGGGGCGGAGTCGGAGTTTGGCATCGCCTCAAACTTCAAGGGATCGTCATTTTTCCGGACGAGAAGGGTTCAGCATGCGGCTACACTGAGGGAAACTGAACACCTCATGAGGCTCAGTACAGCGACAGCAAATCAGCGAAAGTGAACCGGAAATTTCACGATTTTTTCTGGTCAAGTCCGAAGCTGGATTCGCTCTCCGACTCACACTTCTCCAAGCAATTACCAGGAAGCCACACAGACAGCTTCATTCGCGACTGCATCCACCAGACCAGCCGCACGATTTTATAGCACGCCACGAATCTACCTCAACACTCTCATCTCTCAACTTCCTTTCTTCCTCTCTCGACCTCTCGCATGTCCAGTCCATCACGTGAGCAGTATGAAGACTTGATCAACTTTGCATACATGGGAGGAGGGGGAGTCAAACGTAGGAGAACAAGCGATTCACCCCCTAGAACAGCAGCTCCATCCTCAACAAGGAGAGGAGCAGAGGGAAGGAATGGACTGGTTGGAAGCAGCAGAGATTTCGAGAGGGATCAAGATCAAGAAGAAGAAGGAGAGGAGAGTGAACCATCGACGGAAGATGAAGAGGATTACTCAGAAGAGGGAGAACAAATTCCGATGGGACGGACAGTACAGGAGGGAACGTTTGGTATGGCATTCCCAGGAGACGAAGATGATGATGGAGAAGAACCAGATACGGAATCATCAGACGAAGGAGAAGAAGGAGAACCTATCGCTCAACCTCAAGCTGGACCCTCCTCGACGACGACGAATACGCTTCATCCTCCTCCACGCATCTCTCCAGCTGTACTCGACCTCACAGACGATGGATCAGACGACGACGAACCTCTTGTATTCGAATCCCGTCCCTCCCCTCTACACGCAATCAAACCCTCAGCATCCGACGACGATCTCCTCATTCTTTCTTCCTCCTCCGCCAAACCTTTCGAACCTTCGACCACCAAACTAGACGCAAAGGGGAAAGGTCGAGCGATCCCATCCCCCTCTCCATCGACCGCACCTCCACCTTCCGCCGAAACTCTTCCTTCTCTCGCTACCCTCTCTTGTCCGATCTGTCTAGGACCTCCGACTCCCCTCGCACTCACTCAATGCGGTCACGCTTTCTGTGCACCATGCCTACACGCTGCGTTGGTTGCCGGTCCAGCACTCACTCCGCCTCCGCCAGGAACTTCGACTCCTTCTTCAACGACGAGGGGAAGAGGACGGGGGAGAGGAAATTCAAGGACGAGAGGAAGATGGGGAGTCGGAGTACTTGGAGGTGGAAGTGGAGTAGGAGCACCGAGATCAACTGCGAGTAGAGGAGTGAATACGAGAAATGGAGCGGGAGGAGGGGTTTCATCGGATGCGGAAGACGAAGGAGATCCAGAATTGAACAAGCATTGTCCTGTGTGTAGGACTCCTTTGTATGGTGGATGGGGTAAAAGCTTGAGGGGTTTAGTACTAAGAATGGCACCAGTCAAGAGGAGGTGAACTGAGATCTAGTTTCGTAAAAGTCTCGCGCGTGTTTTGAAAATGTTGTCGCCTTTTCGATAGTACGTCGATCTTTTGTGAACGAGAGAGTACTCGAGACGTTGTGGCGACGAATGGGAAGGGTTGCGAAGCGATTCTTCAGTTCGGTTTATCGATGCGAAGTCTCCCGAGTATCGTATCGAAAGGTTAGCCGCGAGGATTCAGAGACTCTGCTCCTCTCTCTCGTTTCTATCACTCTCGTCGTCGTCGTCGTTTCTCGTCGACTTCTCTCCCTCAAGCCCTCCTTTAGTCAACTTTCGCCTTTCTTCTCTTCCAAATCTCACCTTCGCAAACCTCCAATTTCCGGGTCTTTCCTTTTCGCTCTCTTGGGATCTTCGGACGTTCGTCTCTCTATACTCCTCTATCCTTCCGACGCTACTAGCTTTGGTGAATGGTCGTCCACTCTCGATTGAATCGACCTGAGAAACCGGCGTCCGTTTCTCGCCGAAACGAGGAGCTCCCTCTTTTTCACTCCCTTCTCTCTTCAAACAGCGACAACAGGAGCTATCATACCGGCAAACACCATATACCACGAGTGGTGAACAGCTGATCAGCCTGCAAACGACCTAGATTCTTGCAGCGTTCTTCTTTCTTCCCAAACTTCGATCAATTTTCGCCGTTTCATTTCAATACCAATCAAGGCAAAGGCGCTATCCCCTCAAGTTCTATCAAACCTGGATCCTCTAGCTTGCTTCCTACTGCCATGTCGTCCCGTTCTCGAGTTCTCAAACCTTCGCTCAAGCCTTCCTCCTCCTCGAAACGTGAGTTCTCTTCTTTCGCATCCCTCTCGTAAAGTCACCTGAGATTGACCTTTAACTCATCCCTAATAGTTCTACACAAACCTCGAGTACCTTCAAGACTCTCCTTCTCTTCTCTCCCACCACTTCCTCCCCTCCCTTCAAATTCGACGATGACCCCCACGACGCTCGGTACAAGGCGTTCCCCTTCTCCTTCCCGTCGTGGTCCAACAACTCGACGTCCATCTCCCCCGCCACGACGGTCCAAACCAGTCGAAGAAGACGCGTTGAGAACTGTAGGAGCGTTTTATATCGGATGGGGAGAGGGAAAAGATCCCGCGCCTTTGTGTTGTCCGGTTCAGAAGGAGAAGATCAAGAGTAGGTTTGGAGAAGCTTCCGTTGGTTGGATGACCAGTGAGTCGAGTAGCTGTTCTTCAGTCAGCGTCGTTCAGGTTGACTGAAAGCTATTTCCTCTCGCAGCTCCAGCTCCTTCGCAACTTTCTCCCACTCTGCCTGTCGAACTCCCGCCATTGCCCAGTACCTCATCATTAGATCAAGCGACACAAGCATTCATCGACAGTTTCTCCTCATCGTCGACTTCCTCAAACACTCCCTCACTCTCACCTCCTTCGCTACTTCCCTTCGACTCGCATTCCCCAATATCATACCCTCCCTTCGACTACGTGGATTCTCTCTCACCCGCATCTTCTTCTAACCTAGTTTTCACCGAAACTCTCGCACTTCCTCCCTCTCAATCATCCGATTTGCTCTCACTCCCTCCATTCGACCTGACATCTTCAGAACTCGCAAACATCAAAGTCGAAGATGACATGATGAGTGAACACTTGTGGGGTTCGAATTGTTCAGATGATTTGGGAGGTGCCGATCTATTCTCGTCGAGTTCGAGCGAAGGAAGTACGTGGAGTTGGTGAACGTTACTTCCAGCCTGTTTCAATTGATGCTTCACCATGTATATCTCTCTGCCTGCCTGCCTGCCTATCTCTCTGCTTCTCACTCTGCTCTATGAATTCCCCCTTTCTTCGTTTTTTCCCCCTTCTCTCTGTTTTATCATACTCTTTCACTTTGATACCCCTTTCCTTCCGCTGTAGATCACCCGCTCTCTCCGTTTTGTTTGTGTTAAGTATATCATTGTCATGAAAGAAAGGATCTGCGTTTCGAAACACCGGTTGAGCTCTCGTGAGGAAGACGGAATCGAATTCGACTCGATCAGAAAGCGAGGCTCTCCACAAGCTCGTGACTCAGCCGTGACTCTCTCAGACTGACGAACGAGAACAAGAGAAGATGAAGAAAATCGAAAGGGAGCGGAGGTTTCATCACACGTAGAGAGAGAAAATGGGGGAGTACAGATTCGGAAAAGAGCAAATCAAAGGACTAGAGCACACTCGGAATGAGAGGGAACGTCACAGAGAAGTGGTAAAAAGGAAGTGAAGGCAAAAAAAACAGAACATTGAAATGGAGAAAGAGGCAGTAAAATATGAATCCAGTCGAATCGAGAGAAATGAAGAGGGCGGGGTATCTTGTGATTACACAGGTAGGTGGTGGTGACTAGGCGCAAGGTGAATTGGTTTACTTGGGACCTTGAGGCATGGGCTTGGGGATCGACATAGGTTGTTGTTGAGGAGGAAGTCCCATCATTTCTCCAGGCGCCTTGATCAAGTTCTCTGTAGACAGTGATTCTCACATCAGTACGACGTCTCGTAGGTAACGAGAGGAACGACGACTTACTGTGGATGTGAGGCAAAACTCCTCCTCCAGCGATGGTAGCCCGGATGAGAGAATCCAATTCTTCGTCTCCTCTGATCGCGAGTTGCAAATGCCTAGGAGTGATACGCTTGACCCTCAAATCTTTCGAAGCGTTACCTGCCAACTCGAGGACTTCGGCGGTCAAGTATTCGAGAATCGCAGAGGCGTAGACGGCAGCTTTGGCTCCTACTCGCATGTTGTTTTGGGTACGCGCTTTGAGGTAACGATGGATACGACCGACAGGGAACTGTTTCAACACAATCATCATTGATCAGTCCACTCGTTCGGGTAACGCGTTTCGAAAAGATTGATCGGTCAAAAAGGGGGGAGGAAGAAGTTGGATTGTTGTTTTTGAGAAGAGTCGAAAGTCAACCTCGATGGAATCCGATGAGACCTAGTTCATCCGACTCATACACTCCTTTAGAGTGATCCTAGAGCGCGTAGACCCCATCTCGAGTTGTATCGAGAGAGTTGAAGTACTATCACCCCGCTCTAACTTTGAATGACCCCTCTTCCCGCTACAATCAGGCTAGCACCTCGGAACCTGCTCGAGTACGTTCCCAAGCATTCCATCTATGGCCTGAACTATTCCCCACCCTCCTAGCGGTTGATGTCGGAGAGTAAATCGAGTTGATCTTGTTCTTGGTGTTTGTTTCCCTCACTTTCCCCCTCGTTGCATCAAGGAGAGCTACTTACTTGGAGACCAGCCTTCTGGGAACGAGTAGATTGATTCTTGTCGATGCCACCTGCACCTTTTCCCTTTCCTCCTTTACCACCTTTGCCTCCTTGGTTGACTATTCGAAAAAGGGCGAGATAATCAGCGAGGTGATGTGAGGAGGCGAAGAGAGCAGGAGAGCTTACCTGAGTTCATTATGCTAGTGTAGAGAGTGAGAGAGAGTGGATTGAGTCAAGTTGAAGGGAGTGGAGAGTGGAGGAAGAGTTAGGGGGGCGCAGACCAAATTTTGAATGCAAAGTCTACTGAAAAACAAGGGCTTTTGTAAGCGATCAACGATTGCTTACAGTAATTTCGTATCTCTCTTCTAATCTCTATTTGTGACACTTTCGCAACGACAGTGACAAGAATAAGCGAGATTCGATAGGTAATGTGATAATCAACAACAAGAGAACGAACTCTCTAACAAAGAAGAACTAGAAAAAGCGGAAAACCCCTTCTCCTGCGAAACTCGACCCTCTTCGCAAGCAACCCTCAGCCCCATCAAGTTCCTCCGCCTCCTCTCTCCCCGGTCGAGCCACCCTCTAGTTGAATACCTTGAGCCATAGCGGCATTCTGTACGAGTGCCAACAACTGATTCAAATCGCCTTGACCCAAATTCGACAGATTCAAATCCATCTGAGGTTGACCCTTCTCGATCTCCAGCCCTCCCTCTTCGCCTCCCAATCTCATAACCTGATCCTCCACATCCTCCTCCTCCTCCTCAGAAGATTCCTCTGTACTTTCCCCTTCCCCTTCTTTCCCCATAACGAATTCCCCTCCATCGCTCTCTTCTTCTTCTTCCTCCTGCTCCTGCTCCTGCTCCCTTCTCTCCCTCCTTTCCTCGAGCAACTCCCTCACTCTCTTCTCCGCAGTCTTGGCCCGAACTTTCCATTCCTCCAAAGCGAATTCCAACATTTCAATTTTTTGTTCCATCGCCTCCTTGTCTTCGATCGCTTTCGCACGTTTCCTAGCTTGCCTCTCCCTTTCCTGTGCTTTACGACGCTCTTTCGCTTCCTCCTCTGTGTAGATCGCGCGAGGACGTAATTTTCGGGGTTCGCCAGTTAGGGTCAAGTGAGGGGGAGGAGGTGGATCGGGGGAGACTGTCGAGCGAGGACGAGAGTGCGGAGGTGGTGGTGCGAAGGATGGAACAGATTCGGGAATGGGAGATAGAGCGGGAGGGGAAGCTAGTCGAGATTTCTTGCTCTTCTTGGAGGACGACTTTGATTTCTTTGTCGGGCGAGATTCGTCATCTTGTTGAGATGAAGTATCTGAGGTAGTTGAAGAAGTTCGCTTGCGTCTAGGTGAAGTGCGAGGAGTTTCGGCATCGTCCGAGGGATTGGATTGAGAAGCTTTGGTTTTCTTCGAAGATGAACGTTTCTTGCTAGCCTTTGTGGAGGGCGCACTTGATCCCGCAGTCGATGTCGAAGCGACGGGAGTAATCGAAGATCCCGTCCTATCCTGACTCCTTTGGCTTTGATTCTGATTCTGATGATTAAACCCCTCGACCTCTCCCGTGAGCAACGCCAATTCCTTCTCAAACTCTTCTCTCGTCAACCCAACTACTTCCTCTCCTTCCTCATCCTCTTCGTCCTCATCCTCGCTCTCATCCGCCCCTCTTCCAAACACATCCGCCCACCAATCCCTTCCCCCCTCCTCCTCCTCTTCATCCTCCTGCACCCCGAGAGTTTGCGGAGTGACTCCATGTTGACCACTAGCAGCAGTAGAATCGGCGGGAGTCAAACGAGGTAAGAAATCCGGATCGTCCTCTTCGTCAGAGGAAGGGAAATCGAAATAATCGTTGAAGAGTAAAGTTGCGGGATCTACTCCATCTCCTCCTCCTTCTCCTCCTCCGCCTTCAGTATCTCCTTCGTCTTCTTCATTCGGGTCGTACTCGTCAGTTGGAGGGTGGAGGTCGAGAGGGGGAGCGGGAGTGTAAGAGGAGGATAGAGGTGAAGGATTCGTTGATCGTGAGGAAGTAGAGTGTCGGGTATTACTTTTCGTCGTCGTCATTGTTGTTGTCGCGCGTGAAGGAGCAGGGGGAGGTGGTGCGAATTGAAGAGCTTGTTCGACGGTTGGTGAGGGTTGCGAAGGAGTCGTTCTTCGTCCTTGTCCCAAACTTCTCAGTGCTTTATAGATCTCGTTTGCATCGTCATCGTTCACTCGAGATTGGGTTGTATCTGCTGTGTGAGAAGGGGGTACGGGAGGAGAGGAATGAGATTGAGATTGAGATTGGAGGTGTTGATTGGCGGCTTCAGCTAAGAGTTGGAGGATCGCTTGTGCTTGAGTGGCCGATACGGGTGCTGACATGGTATTCTGAAAGTATACGGATGAGTAGCGTACAAGAGAGGGGGGGAAGAGGGAGGGAGGAACTCACTCAACGAGAGCGCGACTGATCAAAGCGAAACAAGATAGCGAAGGGCTCGAAGCCCGCCTAGATGGGAAGTATTGATCTGAGAGTAGTTTCTAATCGATTCAGAGCGGTTGAAAGTGAGTGGTAGCGATTGAAGGAGTTTCGAAAGATTTGTCGCTCTCCCTCTCACTCCTTGACTGACTTTATTTCCAGATTCCAAAGGAGATCAACATGTCTAGACAGTCATTGAGTAAAGGGACATTAGGTCTCAAGTTCATGAACCGTACTATTCCTCCTTCAACCCCTCCTCAGCCAAACCAACCCAATTCTTCAACTCAAACCACCTCGACTACTGCTCCTTCATCCAGCTTGAATTTCAACAATAAAGGTAAATCACCCGCCACCGAGTCTACCGAACAATCAGAAGGAAACGATTGGAATAAACCTAAACATTCTTCATCAACTTCGTAAAGCTCCCCTCTCTCTACTCCCTTGCTTCCTTAGACCCTCACTAACTCGTACAAGTGTATTGTAGGAGACCTACAATCATACATGATTCCTCTTTCCTCTCTTTCCCACTCCTCTCAAATTCTTTCGCATCCACTTCGACTTCAAACTTTTCAAGTTCAGGTTATTACAACTCGATGCCTCTCACCTCGTCTGCAATCTCTGGAAGACGTTCTTTCCTCGGTGCCAATATCGAAATCGAGGTACACTTTCTCTCTCTTCTCCCGTGTTCATTCGCTAATCCCTTTCAAGTTGATAGAAATTGAATGATCCCTCTTCACATCCCGCACCTGAGAAGGAGACGGACTCCTCGAACAAGAAGAAAGATGGACCATCGAAAAGCAGTTTGAAGAAGAAACAACGAGAGTTACCTATCAGTGGGAGAAGGGAGGATTTATCTGGAGGCAACAAGAAAGTATTGAAGCGATTGAGTGCGGCGGATGAACAACACGATCAAGAGAAGCGAAGGAAGGTTGGGGGCGAGAAGGAGGGTGCCGGTGGCTGGGATTTAGGAAAGAATGAGGACGAGGTTTCGTTTGGTTCAAATTCGAGGGGAGGGGCGGAGTTTAGGAAACCTGCTGGATTCGAGGGAGTCAAGAAACAGTCGAGACAGAAGAGAGGAGAGGGGGGAATGATGGGGGATGAGCATAGGTGGGGGAAGAAGGGAAGT
>Ga0308161_1002158_pt1 | contig 21562 bp, 22 predicted proteins | sample PhyFR2_FD_201034 | JGI IMG/M metagenome (GOLD analysis project Ga0308161, IMG submission 201034) | Phyllosphere microbial communities from UC Gill Tract Community Farm, Albany, California, United States - DLSLF.R2 | ecosystem: Host-associated > Plants > Phyllosphere > Unclassified | place: USA...
CAGATCGAGCAGCACGAGGTCGAACGGCTGATCCGACGGCTGTGCCAGCACGGCCGAGAGCGCGGCGCGGGCTCCGGTGCACTCCCCGCCGACGACGAAGCCGTCGATCCGCTCGAGGTAGGTCCGATGCAGTTCGATCGTCAGAGCGTCGTCGTCGACGAGCAGGGTGCGGATCATCTCGGTGCCTTCCCCCGGGTCGGCGGGAGCGCGACGCGGAAGGTCGTCGGGTGCTCGGACACCGCGACCGTGCCGCCCGCCCCCAGCACCACCGAGCGGACGAGTGCCAGGCCGACGCCGCGTCCGTGCGTGTCGGCGGGTTTGGTCGAGAACCCCTGGACGAAGATCTGCTCGCGGATCGGCACGGGGATCCCTCGGCCGCTGTCCGAGACCTCCAGGAGGATGCCTCCGTCGACGGCCGTCTGCAGAGTGACCTCGACCCAGCGCTCCTCGGCCTCACCCGCCGCATCCATGGCGTTGTCGATGAGGTTGCCGAGCACGGCGACGCTCTCGACCGCTGAGAGCGGCGAGCGGGGAGTGTCGGGATCGATGCGCACCCGCCAGTCGATGCCGCGCTCCTTGGCCTGCGAGGCCTTGCCGAGCAGCAGCGCTCCCACCGCAGGGTCGCCGGCGCGACGGGCCGTGACCTGGTCGACCAGCGACTGGCTCTGCCGCGATGTCTCGGTCAGGATGTCGATCGCCTCGTCCGTGCGCCCGAGCTCGAGCAGGGCGACGGCGGTGTGCATGCGGTTCCCGTGCTCGTGGGTCTGCGCGCGGATCGCGTCGCCCAGGGTGCGCAGGGACTCGTACGACGACACCGCGTCGCGCACCTGCCCCGGCGGCAGATCCCCGGCGATCCGGCGGGTGAATCGGCGAGCCGCCAGGGCGCCTATGGCCCCGAAGGCGACGAGGCCCGCGGTGATGCCGACAGAGAGGGGGAGCCTGCGCACCAGGGTCTCCGAGATCGATTCGATGGTGACGCCGGAGGACACCCAGCCGACCGGGGCGCCGCCGGATCCGATCACCGGAACGATCGTGCGCACAGACGGGCCCAGTGTCCCGGTGAACACCTCCGTCAGCGGCCGCGGCGCATCGGGGATGGTGCCGAGGTAGCGCGCACCGATCTGGTCGAGATCCGGGTGGGTCACGCGCGTGCCGTCGAGGGTCATGATCGTCACGAAGTCCAGACCTGCATCGGCCATGACGTCGAGCGCGTACGGCTCGAGTGCGGCGCTCGTCGCCGTGAGATCCTCGCCCCCGAGCATGTCGACGACGAGCGGAGAGGATGCGACGGTCGCCGCGGTCGCCGCCGTGACCCGTTCGGCTTCGGCATGGGTGGCCCGCTGGGCGTCCACCACCAGGAAGACCGCGACCAGTGCCCCGAGCACCACCGCCGCGATCAGCAGCACGAGGAAGACCCGTGAGGCGATGCTGCGCGCGGGTCTCATCGGGTCCTTCCGATCGGCGGTGATCGCGGGGTCCGTGATCTCGGTAGTGACCAATACGACCACAAATGGTGCCGAGGAGGGAAGTCGGCGACGGTGAACACACCGACAGGCGACGACGCCGTCGGTCATGAGACGACGACGTTCATGATCAAGGAGGAAAACATGGCCATCACGACGGGGTTCTCCCTTCCCGGTTTCAATTCTCGCCGAGGCAAGCAGGCCTGGGACAGGCACACCTGGTTGTACGTGTCGGTGATCATCGCGGTCGTCCTCGGCGCGGCGGTGGGGCTGCTCTGGCCGCAGGTCGGTCAGAGCCTGGAGCCGATCGGCAAGGGGTTCGTGTCGCTGATCAAGATGATGATCGCGCCGATCATCTTCTGCACGATCGTCGTGGGAGTGGGGTCGATCGCCAAGGCGGCCACCGTCGGCAAGATCGGCGGTCTGGCGTTGCTCTACTTCATGGTCATGTCGACGTTCGCTCTCGCGATCGGCCTCGTCGTCGGCAACATCATCCACCCGGGGTCCGGCCTCGACATGGCCAATTCGAACTACGACGCGACCGACACCGAGGCGAAGACCACGACCGAGTTCATCCTCGGCATCATCCCCACCACGTTCTTCTCCGCGTTCACCGGTGAGAGCGTCCTGCAGGTGCTGTTCATCGCCCTCCTGGTCGGCTTCGCACTGCAGGGACTCGGTGACAAGGGCGCCCCGATCATGGATGCGGTGAAGAACCTGCAGAAGCTGGTCTTCCGCATCCTCGGAATGATCCTCTGGCTCGCGCCGCTCGGTGCCTTCGGCGCGATCGCCGCGGTCGTCGGCAAGACCGGGGTGGCCGCGATCTGGAGTCTGGGCGTGCTGATGATCGCGTTCTACATCACCTGCTTCCTGTTCATCGTCGTCGTGCTGGGAACGCTGCTCTACGCGGTCACCCGGGTCAACATCTTCAGCCTCGTGAAGTACCTCGCCAGGGAGTACCTCCTGATCGTCGGCACGTCGTCGTCGGAATCCGCGCTGCCTCGACTGATCGCGAAGATGGAGCACATCGGCGTCTCGAAGCCGGTCGTCGGCATCACCGTGCCGACCGGATATTCGTTCAACCTCGACGGCACCGCCATCTACCTGACGATGGCCTCGCTGTTCATCGCCACCGGAATGGGGCAGCCGATGGCGATCGGCGAGCAGATCGGGCTGCTCGTCTTCATGATCATCGCGAGCAAGGGCGCCGCCGGCGTCACCGGTGCAGGGCTCGCGACGCTCGCCGGCGGGCTGCAGGCCTACCGCCCCGACCTGGTCGACGGCGTCGGCGTCATCGTCGGCATCGACCGCTTCATGTCGGAGGGACGCGCGCTCACCAACTTCACCGGCAACGCGGTCGCCACCCTGCTCATCGGCACCTGGACGCGTCAGATCGACCGCGACCGGGTGACACAGGTGCTGAGCGGCCGGATCCCGTTCGAGGAGTCGCAGCTCGACGGTGTCGACGATCACGGCATGGTGGACGAGGAGAGCGCCGTCGACGTGCAGGGGCTCAAGGAGTCCGCACTCGACGAGATGGCGGCCAAGCAGGCACGCGCACGTGCACGCGAGGAGCGCGGCTGAGCCCGAGCGAGGGAGAGGGATGCGGGAGTCGACGATTCGTCGGCTCCCGCATCCGTGCGATCAACCGCTCTTGCGTCGGAACTCACGCCGCGTCTGCGGGGCCGCTGCTCCGTGGACGGCGGAGTCGCCATCCAGGTGCGACTCGCCCTGACGGTGGTGCGCGTTCTTCTTCTCGAGCGCTTCCTTGAACTTGCGCTTCATGTCCTCGGTGGAGGACGCGCCTTCTTCGGTGCTCATGCCCGCAAGCCTAGGCCACGTCGCTGCGCGGCGGCCGAGTGGACGCCGACGACCTGCGTCGCGCGCGTCGCACGGCGAGGTCGATCGCCGCGCCGAGGCCGAGCGCCACGGCGACCGAGACGACCACAGCCACCACCGGACCCCCGGGGATCACCGCGGCCACCACCGCGCCGACCGACGCCTGATAGGCGGCCCATCCGAGCGCAGCCGTCGTCACGAGGCCGATGTAGCGTCCAGGATGGATGCGCGAGGCCCCGGCCACGAGGTTGATCGCCAGCCTCGCGAAGGGGACGAACCGCGCGGTGAAGAGCACGCTCGCCGTGCCCCCGTCGAGCCGGAGCCCTGCCCAGTCCAGCGCTGCCCGGACGCGGGGGCGGCGCATCCACGCCCAGCGCTCGATGCCCACGGTGCGTCCGACGAGATAGCAGGCGATGTCGCCGCAGGCCGCCGACGCTCCCGCACATCCGATGACGGCCCACAGCGGGGGAGAACCCGACGTCGAGGCGATCGCGCCGAGAACCGTCACGGCGATCTCCCCGGGGACGACCACCAGGAAGGAGTCCCCGAGGACGAGGAGGCTCATGATGAGCAGGGCCCAGGGGCCGGTGAGCAGATCGAACGGCACCCCACCACACTGCGCGCCGGAGGTGAACGGCAACCAACGTCGGGATAGCCGGTGACCGGCGCTCCAGCATCCGGTGAACTTCTGGTGGCAGGGGCACGTTCACGCCTCAGACGGCGCCGACACCGGGCATCCTGGGCGGGTGAGAGTCGCGATCGTGACCGAGTCCTTCCTTCCGCACATGAACGGTGTCACCGGATCCGTGCTGCAGATCCTCCGGCACCTCGAGCGCACGGGCCATGAGGCGCACGTGCTCGCACCGGATGCCGTCGGCCTGCCGACCGAGATCTCCGGCGCGGCCGTCGAAGCCATCCCGAGCCTGGCACTCCCCGGCTACCGCAACGTCAGGGTGGGCACCTCACCCGCCCACCGCGTGGCCGCCTCCCTCCGACGCTTCCAGCCGGACGTCGTGCACCTCGCCTCCCCTTTCGCGCTGGGATGGCGCGGTGCGCTCGCCGCAGAGCGACTGGAGGTGCCCTCGGTGGCGGCCTATCAGACCGACGTCGCGGCGTACGCGGCGAGATACCGGGTCCCCGCGACCACAGGCCTCGCCCACACCCACATCGCGCGCCTGCACCGGCGGGCGACCCTCACGCTCGCGCCCTCCGAAGACGCCGCGCACCGACTCGCCGACCTCGGGGTCGATCGGGTCAGGAGATGGGGCAGAGGAGTCGATGCGGAACGCTTTCAGCCGATGCGCCGGAGTGCGCAGCTGCGTGCCGCATGGGGTACCGAGACCGTGATCGGCTACGTCGGCCGACTCGCTCCGGAGAAGCAGGTGGAGGACCTCGCGGCGCTGCAGGACGTCCCCGGGGCGCGCCTCGTGATCGTGGGGGACGGGCCGAGCCGGCCCCGACTCGAGACGCTGATGCCGAGCGCGGTGTTCCTCGGACATCTCGAGGGGGATGCGCTCGCCGCCGCGCTGGCCTCCTTCGACGTGTTCGTGCACCCCGGCGAGAGCGAGACCTTCGGGCAGACGCTGCAGGAGGCGCACGCCAGCGGAGTGCCTGTCGTCGCCACCGGGCGCGGCGGGCCGCTCGATCTCGTGCGGATGGGGATCGACGGATGGCTCTACCGCCCGGGAGATCTCGAGGATCTGCGCATGCGCGTCGCCGATCTCGCCGGCGACGTCCGAAAGCGCAGAGCGTTCGGGGCCGCCGGGCATCAGGCCGTGCAGGGACGCAGCTGGGCCAGCGTCTGCGACCAGCTGCTGGGCCACTTCGACGAGGCGAGGGCACTGCAGGCCGTCGACGCGGGCGCGCGCGCTCGCCGCAGGACCCGCCCCGAGCCGTCGCGATCGATCGACGCGCGTCGCTGGCAGCGCTACGTCGCCCTGGGGGACTCTCTCACCGAGGGGCTGTGCGATCCCGGACCCGAGGGAACCCTGCGGGGATGGGCGGACCGACTGGCGCTGCTGCTCGCGTCCAGGGGAGGACTGCACTATGCCAACCTCGCCATCCGCTCGAAGCGCGTGCGCGACGTCTGCGAGACCCAGCTGCCGCGGGCGATCGAGCTCCGTCCCGACCTCGTGTCGGTGCTCATCGGCGCCAACGACCTCGTGAAACCGCGTGTCGACGTGACCGCGCTCGCCGCCGAGCTCGAGAGCGCAGTGACCCGGCTCCGCGCCATCGGCGCCGACGTGGTCCTGGTCACGCCCTTTCTCCCCGACCGCCGTGCGGCGGGCATCTACGCCGCGCGCTTCGCGTCGTTCGCCACCGCCCTGGCCGGTATCGCGGCACGCACGGGCGCGATCCTGATCGACACCGATCTGCATCCGACGCTGCCCGAGCGTCCGCACTGGGGTGAGGACCTCGTGCATCTCAGCAGCCGCGGTCATCGCTTCCTCGCCTACCGGGTGGGAGAGGTGCTGGGCGTCCCGCACGCCGACGCGCTGGGTGCGCTCGATGCGTCGCTGCACGACGACGAGCCGATCAGCGCCGGTCTGTGGTGGCGTCGCCACGCGCTGCCCTGGGTGTGGCGACGCCTGCACGGCCGTGCGGCCGGCGACGGGCGTGTCGCGAAGCACGACGACTACGTCTATCTCGGGCGCTCGCGAGCTCCGCGCGGGGTCAGCGTCGGCTGATCGTCGGCGAGGCCGCGCGGGTCAGCGGCGACCCATGCCGTGATACGACCAGCCGGCCGCTCGCCAGAGATCGGCGTCGAGGCAGTTCCTGCCGTCGATGATCACCCGCCCGGCGACGAGCGACCCCGCATGCTCGGGTGTGAGGTCGCGGCGGTACTCGTCCCATTCCGTGACGATCACGACGGCATCCGCGTCGCGCAGGGCGTCATCGCGCTCGGCGGCATACCCGAGCTGAGGATGAGCGGCCTCCGCGTTCGCGAGCGCCGCCGGATCCGTCACCACGACGTCGGCGCCCAACCCCCGCAGCCGCACCGCGACATCGAGCGCGGGGGAGTCGCGGATGTCGTCGCTGAAGGGCTTGAACGCCGCGCCGAGCACCGCGACCCGTCGCCCGAACACGAGCCCGCCCAGTGCGTCGACGACCATCTGCACCGCCCTGTCGCGACGACGCAGGTTGATCGCGTCGACCTCGCGGAGGAAACCCGCGGCCTCTCCGCGGCCCAGTTCCTCGGCACGCGCAGTGAAGGCGCGGATGTCCTTGGGCAGACACCCGCCGCCGAAGCCGATCCCCGAGCCGAGATAGCGTCTGCCGATGCGGGTGTCGTATCCGAGCGCGTCCGCGAGCAGCGCGACATCGGCGCCCGCGGCTTCCGCGATCTCGGCCATCGCGTTGATGAACGAGATCTTGGTGGCGAGGAAGGCGTTCGCGGCTCCCTTGACGAGCTCGGCGGTCGCGAGATCGGTGACGAGGAACGGGGTTCCCGTCGCGACGGCGGAGGCGTAGGCCTCCCGCAGCAGCGTCGCGGCCCTGGCACCCCCGGCTCCGTCTGGCACGCCGACGACGAGGCGGTCGGGTGTGAGCGTGTCGTGCACGGCCCAGCCCTCACGAAGGAACTCGGGGTTCCACACCAGCGTCGCGCCCGTCTCATCGACGCGCGCGGCCAGGCGTTCCGCGGTGCCGACCGGCACCGTCGACTTGCCGGCGACGACATCACCTCGGCGGAGATGGGGGAGGAGCGACTCGAGGGCCGCGTCGACGAACCGCAGATCGGCCGCATGCCCGCCCGCGACCTGCGGGGTGCCCACGGCGAGGAAGTGCACGTCGGATCCGCGCGCGTCGGCCATATCGCTGCTGAACCGCAGGCGTCCCGAGGTCAGTCCGTCCCGCAGCAGCTCCTCGAGCCGTGGCTCGAAGAAAGGTGCCGTCCCGTGCGCGAGCACGGCGACCTTGTGCTCGTCGACGTCGATACCGACGACGTCGTGTCCGATCGAGGCCATCGCTGCGGCGTGCACGGCACCGAGGTACCCGCATCCGATCACTGACATGCGCATGCGCCCACAAGACCCGATGCTCCTCACGCGAGAGCATCGGAGGGGTGAACGCCACGTGGACGGCACATGTCGGAACACCCGGGCGTCGAGCCCACGGGGCTTTTCGGGCCGCCGCTGATAGGCTGGATGCGGTCGACGCGTGTCGACCGCATAACTTCATATCGACTCATGGAGCGATCGGCGGAGAGCTGGTCCCCTGTGGTGGGTTCCTCGGCGGGTCGCGTCGGGTGGCTTTCTACTGGTGGCCAGCGCAGGTGACATTCGCGGGAATGCCCGCGCGCCCACATCCTGCCGCATCCGCTCCTTCATGAATACGCTCGCGCACCATACGGGTGCGCGAGCCTAAACAAAGAAGGAGAGACCTCTTGGAAGGTCCTGAAATCACCGCCACCGAGGCCGTTCTCGACAACGGCCGCTTCGGCACCCGCACCATCCGCTTCGAGACCGGCCGCCTCGCGCAGCAGGCTCAGGGCGCAGTCGCCGCGTACCTCGACGGCGAGACCATGCTCCTCTCGGCCACCAGCGCAGGCAAGCACCCGCGCGAGGGCTTCGACTTCTTCCCGCTGACGGTCGACGTCGAGGAGCGCTCCTACGCCGCCGGCAAGATCCCCGGCTCGTTCTTCCGTCGTGAGGGCCGCCCCTCCACCGAGGCGATCCTCGTCTGCCGTCTGATCGACCGTCCGCTGCGTCCGTCGTTCGTCGACGGCCTGCGCAACGAGGTCCAGGTCGTCATCACGGTGATGTCGATCGCTCCCGGCGAGTACTACGACGCTCTCGCGATCAACGCGGCCTCCGCGTCGACGCAGATCTCGGGTCTGCCCTTCTCGGGTCCCGTCGCCGGTGTGCGCCTCGCGTTCGTCCCGGGCCACGGCGAGCACGCCGACCAGTGGGTCGCGTTCCCGAATGCCGAGCAGGTCGCAGAGGCCGTGTTCGACCTCATCGTCGCCGGTCGCGTCGTCACCAAGTCCGACGGCTCCGAAGACGTCGCGATCATGATGGTCGAGGCCGAGGCCACCGAGGGCAGCTGGAACCTGATCAAGGCCGGCGCCACCAAGCCCGACGAGACCATCGTCGCGCAGGGCCTCGAGGCGTCGAAGCCCTTCATCGCTCAGCTCGTCAAGGCTCAGGCCGAGCTCGCCGCCACCTCGTCGAAGGAGCCGGGCGTGTACCCGGTCTTCCCGGCGTACAGCCAGGAGGTCTACGACTTCGTCGCCGGCCGCTCCTACGACGACCTCGTCGGCGTCTACCAGATCGCCGACAAGTCCGACCGTCAGGCTGCGGACGACGCGATCAAGGACCGCGTCCGAGCAGAGCTCATCGAGGCCACCGAGTCGGGTTCGCTCCCGGCCGGCGCCCCGCTGGAGTTCTCCGCGGCGTACAAGTCCGTGACGAAGAAGATCGTCCGCGGTCGCATCCTCACCGAGGGCGCTCGCATCGACGGCCGTGGCCTCGCCGACATCCGCCCGCTCGACGCCGAGGTGCAGGTCATCCCGCGCGTGCACGGATCGGCGATCTTCCAGCGCGGTGAGACCCAGATCCTGGGCGTCACCACGCTGAACATGCTCAAGATGGAGCAGCAGATCGACTCGCTGTCGCCCACCACGAGCAAGCGCTACATGCACCACTACAACTTCCCGCCCTACTCGACCGGTGAGACCGGCCGGGTCGGTTCGCCGAAGCGTCGCGAGATCGGGCACGGCTTCCTCGCCGAGCGCGCGCTCGTGCCGGTCCTGCCGAGCCGCGAGGAGTTCCCGTACGCGATCCGTCAGGTGTCCGAGGCGCTGAGCTCCAACGGCTCGACCTCGATGGGCTCCGTCTGCGCGTCGACCCTGTCGCTGCTGAACGCCGGTGTGCCGCTGCGCGCACCCGTCGCCGGTATCGCCATGGGCCTCGTCTCCGATGAGGTCGGCGGTGAGACCCGCTACGCGGCGCTGACCGACATCCTCGGCGCAGAAGACGCTCTGGGCGACATGGACTTCAAGGTCGCGGGTACCGGTGAGTTCATCACCGCCATCCAGCTCGACACGAAGCTCGACGGCATCCCGACCTCGGTCCTCGCCGGTGCGCTCACCCAGGCCCGCGATGCCCGTCTGACGATCCTCAACGTCCTGAACGCCGCGATCGACGCGCCCGACGAGATGGCGCCCACCGCGCCTCGCGTCATCAGCGTGCAGATCCCGGTCGACAAGATCGGTGAGCTGATCGGCCCGAAGGGCAAGACGATCAACTCGATCCAGGACGAGACCGGCGCGCAGATCTCCATCGAGGAGGACGGCACCGTCTACATCGGCGCGACCGACGGACCGTCGGCCGAGGCCGCACGGGCCCAGGTCAACGCGATCGCGAACCCGACCAACCCCGAGGTGGGTGAGCAGTTCCTCGGAACCGTCGTGAAGATCGCGACGTTCGGTGCGTTCGTCTCGCTGCTTCCGGGCAAGGACGGTCTGCTGCACGTCACCGAGGTGCGCAAGCTCGCCGGTGGCAAGCGCGTCGAGAACGTCGACGACGTCCTCTCCGTCGGACAGAAGATCCTCGTGAAGATCACGAAGATCGACGACCGCGGCAAGCTGTCGCTCGAGCCCGTCATCGACGAGGCTCCTGCAGCCGCTGCTGCCGAGGAGTCCGCTGCGGAGTAATCCCCAGCGCTTCGACACGGAGCCCGGGCCGTCCCTCAGGACGCCCGGGCTTCGTCGTGTCCGACGTGACCAAACCGTTATGGGAAGTTCGCCCGCCGTTCCTCGGATTGGTCGGGGAGTTCGCAGAACTCGCCTACTCTCGAAGTACGCACCGGGGGGTGTATTCGGGCAGTGATGCGGGCCGTGGTCCACGGCCGAGGCGGGGTGAGGATATGCGGTTGTTCGGCGTAGGCACAGGAGCCTCGAACGACCGCGCGCAGGAGGGCCTGGCTGAGCATCCGTCGGCTCCCATCCCGGTCATCGGACCCGGAATAGGGGAGAACATCCGCGTCCCGCTCGGCGAGACGGGTTTCGAGACGTTCCCTCTGATGCTCGGTGCCGCGGAGTTCGGCTGGAACGTCGACCTCGAGACCAGTCACGGGATCCTCGACAGATATGTCGAATTCGGCGGCAACGCGATCCACACGGCAGACGGATTCTCCGGCGGACGCAGCGAGCACATCATCGGTCAGTGGCTGCAGTCCCGTGGTCAGAGGGAGCGCTCGGTGGTGAGCGCGCGCATCGGCGCGCACGCCGACAACCCCGGACTCGGATCCGTCAACCTCGTTCGCGCCGTCGAAGGATCCCTCACCCGACTGGGTGTCGAGCGGATCGACGTGGTCTACCTCGATGCGACTCTCGACAAGACCACGAACCTCGAAGACACTCTCGCGACGGTCGAATGGATGGTCGACGCGGGAAAGATCGGTGCGCTCGGAGCCTTCGGCTTCGCCCCTGAGCGCCTCGTCGAGGCGCGGATCCTCGCCTCGGCCGGATATCCGCGCATCGAAGTCATCGACTCTCCGTACAACCTGGTCAGGCGTCAGCCCTTCGAGGGCGATCTGCGTCTCGTCGCCGGCGCGCAGGGCCTCGCGGTGACTCCGTCGCACGCGCTGGAGCATGGCTTCCTCTCGGGGAGGCACCGCAGCAAGGCGCTGGCCTCGAAGGGCGTGCGCGGAGAGCAGCTGCGCGGACATCTGAACCGTCGCGGCACCAAGATCCTCCGCGCCCTCGATCAGGTCGCCACCGAACTCGAGGTGCCGGTCGCCGCCGTGTCGATCGCGTGGCTGCTCGCCCAGCGCACTGTCGCGGCGCCGATCGTGAACGCCTTCGCCGCGGAGCACGTCGACGAGCTGATGCAGGGTGCCGGTGTCACGCTGTCGCGCGCACAGGTCGCAGAACTCACCCGCGCCGGCAACTGAGCGGCGTCACGACGCTGTCACAGACCTGGCATAGGGTGGAGTGGAACCGACAAACGCTGTCGATGAAGCGAGCGAGTTTGTGACGCATTACATATATCTGGTCAGACATGGCGAACATCAGGACGCCGAGCACGGTCTCGCCGACGGACCCCTGTCGCCTCGAGGTCAGCGCCAGGCCGAGCTGATCGCCGATCGCCTGTCGGGCCTTCCGCTCGACGCCGTCTGGCACTCGCCCCTGCTGCGCGCGAACGAGACGGCGAGGGCGATCGCCGCCCGTCTGCCGTCGGTCGACCCCGAGCCGACGGCGCTGCTGTTCGACTGCGTGCCCACCGGCATGACCGACGAGACGCCTGCCGCCTACGAGCCGTTCTTCGGAGCCGTCACCGAGGCCGAGCTCGAGGCGGGACGCGCGCAGATGTTCGATGCCGTCAACGAGTTCCTGGTGCGCAAGCCGGGAGACGTCCACGAGGTGCTCATCACCCACAACTTCGTCATCTCCTGGTTCGTCCGAGAGGTTCTCGGAGCGCCAGAGTGGCGGTGGATGACCCTCAACCAGGCGCATTGCGGACTCACGGTCATCGCGCAGAAGCAGGGCAGGCCGTGGACGCTGCTCACGCACAACGACACCGGCCATCTTCCGGTCGAGCTGCGCACCGGCATCCCCGACACGATGCCGGTCTGATCCCTCGGGGCACGGCCCGCCGCGAGGCTGCAGAGCCCCGGCGAAATAGACTGGGTGCATGACCACGCAGGTAGCACTCGTCGGCGGAACCGGGAAGCTCGGCTCGATCATCCATTCGGTGATCGACGACCTCGAGGGCTTCGAGGTGGGCCGCGTGCTCACCTCGCGCAGCGATCTCGCTGAGCTCGACGGCGCCGGGCTCGTGATCGACGCCACCACGCCTCAGGTGAGCATCGACGTCGTGCGCGCAGCGGTGGAGAGGCACATCAACGTGCTCGTCGCGACCTCCGGCTGGTCGACTCAGCGGCTCGCCCTGGTGCGTCCGCTCGTCGAGGACGCAGGCACGGGTGCCGTGTTCATCCCGAACTTCTCCCTCGGATCGGTGCTGGGCTCCGCCCTCGCCGCCGCGGCCGCGCCGTTCTTCGGCTCCGCGGAGATCGTCGAGGCGCACCACGAGGGGAAGGTCGATTCGCCCAGTGGCACGGCCGTGCGGACGGCCGAGCTGATCGCCGCCGCCCGAGCGGAGCAGGGACCCGTGAGCGCGCCTCATGCCGACCAGCGCGCCCGCGGGCAGCAGGTGGGCAGCGTGCCCATCCATTCCCTGCGTCGTCCAGGGGTGGTCGCGAAGCAGGAGGTCGTGCTCGCAGGCCCGGGGGAGTCGCTCACCTTCACCCACGACACGGTCGAGCCCGCTCTGGCCTACGCGCCCGGCATCCGTCTCGCGGTCCCGTTCGCCGTGCAGGCGATCGGCGTGCACGTCGGGCTGGAGAGCATGATCGACATCGGCATCCGCTCATGATGTCGAGGATCGGCGTCGCGCTCATGGCCGCGGCGCTGCTGGTCTACCTCGCGGTCGCGATCTGGCTCGCGGTGATGTTCTTCGCCGTGGGCACCGCCGTGTCGATCGGGATGGGAGTCGCGCTGATCGTGCTCACGCCGATCGGTGCCTGGGCGCTGGTGCGCGAGATGCAGTTCGGATTCGCGGCCGACCGTCTGGGGCGTGAACTCGATGCCGAGGGCGGGATGCCGGAGGCGGAGTCGGAGCTCACTCCGAGCGGACGTATCGCCCGCTCGGACGCCGATCCTCTGATCGCGCGCTACGCAGCCGAGGCGGATGCCGCACCGAGCGACTGGCGAGCGCGGTACCGGCTCGGGGTGGTGCAGGATGCCGCGGGGCGCCGCAAGGACGCCCGCGCGAGCATCCGTGCGGCGATCCGCGTGGCCCGCGGCTGACGGGACTCAGGCGAGTGTGGCCTCGAGCGTGATCTCGATGCCCGCAAGAGCCTGGGACACCGGGCAGCCGACCTTCGCCTCGGCGGCGATCCGCTGGAAGTCGTCGGCGTCGAGCCCCGGTACGACCGCATTGACGTTGAGGTGGCTGCCGGAGATCCCGACGCCCGGCTTGAAGGTGACCGAGGCGCTGGTGTCGACGCGCTCGGGCGGAGTGCCGTTCTCGGAGAGCGCGTGAGACAGCGCCATGCTGAAGCACGACGCGTGAGCGGCGGCGATCAGCTCCTCCGGAGTGGTGGTCGTGTCGCTGCCTTCGCTGCGCGCCTTCCAGTTGATGGGGAAGGTGCCGAGCTTCGACGAGGAGAACGACACGGTGCCCGAGCCCTCCGCGAGGGATCCGGTCCAGGTGGTGGCGGCTTCGCTGGTGACGGGCATGATCTCTCCGATTCTCGCGCCGCGGGATGTGCGGACGCGTGTCCGGTCAGCCTACCGAGCGGGGCGAGGCGGGGGAACAGCCGTCAGGCGGCCGGCGCGTGATCCTCAGGTCGCGGTGGAGCCGCGCGCGACGAGTCCTGCGCGCTGCAACAGCAGGTACAGCCGGCAGCCGAGGCAGACCGAGAAAGCGGCGTTGAGGAACGCGGCGACGAACGCCGCGGCGGTCGCGATCGGAAGCGCCCACGGCACGCCGACCAGATGCAGGACGAGTCCGACGGTGACGACGAAGAGGCCGACGCCCTGTGCGAAGCGCGGCGGACGAGGGTCCTCGAGCTCGGTCGGAGGCGAGAGACGAGGGCGCACGAACCGCCGGAAGACGACGCCCCAGGGGGCGGTCGAGGGCCACGCCACGCCCCAGAGGAACAGGAGCGCGATCACGACGGTGAGGAGGAATCCAGGGTCGACTGCCCGCTGGGCGAGCGATGCCGAGGCGACCGCCCAGGTGCCGGATCCGAGTCCCGCCGACGCGAGCGGCTGGTATGCGAACCAGCCGAACGTCCGGGCTGTCGAGATCCCGATCAGACCGAGAAAGGTGGCCACCAGCAGGAGCATTGTCGTGATCGTGGCCGCGAAGCGCGGCCCGCGCGGGTCGATACCGGGGGTGCTGGTCATCTCTGCTCCAGGTTCTGCCGCCTCAGGCGGTGAGTGCGTCGGTGAGGGCATGGCGCTGCGGCACGCCGTGGAAACGGGCCAGGACGGCGCCCGAGGCGTCGACGACGAAGGTGGTGGGGGTCTGGAGCACCCGATAGCGGGAGGCCAGGTCGGGGCGATGGGTGAGATCGACCTCGACGTGGTGCACACCGTCGCGCTCGGAGACGTACGACGAGAGCATCCGCCGCACCTGCGGGCAGCGGGTGCACATCTCGGTGCTGAACTGCACCAGGGTGGCATGGCGGCCCAGCGCGCCGACACCCGCATCGGCGGGGTCGAAACGCAGTCGACCGCCCGTTCGGCGGCGCCCGTCGCGGACACGCAGCACGATGCCCAGGGCGGTGGCGAGCCCGAGCAGAGCAAGGGCTGCGGCGAGGGCGAATGCGGGCGACATGGATCGAGGATACGGGGCCGTCGGCGCGCCGAGCGCGGTTGTGTCGGCTCGTGACGATCGGGCATCCGCGCCCCGGGGGCGGGTAGTCTGGCAGACATGAGCGCAGCCGTCCCGACGCCGTATGAAGACCTGCTCCGCGACGTGCTGGAGTCCGGCACGCACAAGTCGGATCGAACCGGCACGGGGACCACCAGCGTCTTCGGCCGGCAGATCCGTTTCGATCTCGCGCAGGGCTTCCCCCTGATCACGACCAAGCGCGTGCACTTCAAATCGATCGCCTACGAGCTGCTCTGGTTCCTCCGCGGCGAGTCGAACGTCAAGTGGCTGCAGGACAACGGCGTCACGATCTGGGACGAGTGGGCCGACGAGTCCGGCGACCTCGGTCCGGTGTACGGCGTGCAGTGGCGCTCGTGGCCGACCCCGGACGGTCGGAGCATCGATCAGCTCGCCGAGGTCATCGAGCAGATCCGCCGGTCGCCCGACTCGCGTCGCCTCATCGTCTCGGCCTGGAATCCCGCCGACATCCCCGACATGGCGCTGGCCCCCTGTCACGCGCTCTTCCAGTTCTACGTCGCCGACGGCAAGCTCTCGTGCCAGCTCTACCAGCGCAGCGCCGACCTCTTCCTGGGAGTGCCGTTCAACATCGCCTCCTACGCGCTGCTCACTCTCATGGTCGCGCAGCAGGTGGGGCTCGAGCCCGGCGACTTCGTCTGGACCGGTGGTGACTGCCACATCTACGACAACCACGTCGAGCAGGTGCGCGAGCAGCTGAGCCGGGAGCCGTACCCCTACCCGACGTTGCGTTTCGCCCGTACCCCGCAGAACGTGTTCGACTACCGGTACGAGGACTTCATCGTCGAGGACTATCAGCACCACGCCCCGATCCGCGCGGCGGTGGCGGTATGACCTGGGTCGGCCTCATCTGGGCGGAAGCCAGGGGAGGGGTCATCGGCGCCGAGGGCGGCATGCCCTGGAACGTGCCCGAGGATCTCGCCCACTTCAAAGAGAAGACCTTCGGCGCGCCCGTGATCATGGGTCGCAAGACCTGGGACTCGCTGCCTGCCCGGTTCCGTCCTCTTTCCGGGCGCGACAACATCGTGGTCACGCGGCAGCAGGACTGGTCTGCAGAGGGCGCGACCCGTGCCGCCACCGTGACCGATGCGGTGCGCGGACACGACAGGGTCTGGATCATCGGCGGAGCCGAGATCTTTCGCCTCGTCATCGCCGATGCCGACCGTCTCGAGGTCACGGAACTCGATCTCGACGTCTCGGGTGATGCCTATGCGCCCGACACGACCGGCTGGCGGCTGGTCGACGAGTCCGAATGGGCGACATCGCGCACCGGCATCCGCTACCGCTTCCTCGGATACGAGCGCTGATGCCCACCGCACTCATCACGGGAGCGAGCGCCGGACTCGGCGCCGAGTTCGCTCGCGAACTCGCTCGTCGACAGGCTGATCTGATCCTCGTCGCGCGAACCGCCGGAGCGCTCGAGGACGTTGCCGCAGAGCTGCGCAGCGAATTCGGCGTGGCGGTGGAAGTCCTTGTGGCCGACCTGTCGGTCACCGACGACGTGCAGCGCGTGGCCGAGCGTCTCGGTGATGCGTCCGACCCGGTGGACCTGCTGATCAACAACGCGGGCTTCGGGCTGCCGCTGCAGTTCGCCGACAATGACATCGACGACGAGGTGAGGCACCTGCGCGTGCATGTCGAGGCATCGATGCGCCTCATGCACGCCGCGCTCGGGTCGATGCGCGGTCGCGGTGGACGGATCATCAACGTCGCCTCGGTCGCCGGCTTCATCTCGCGCTCCACGTACTCGGCGTGCAAGAGCTGGCTGATCGGCTTCAGCCGTTGGGCGAATGTCGAATACGCCTCGGACAGAGTCAGCGTGACCGCGGTCTGCCCGGGGTTCACCCACACGACGTTCCATGAGCGGATGGGACTCGCGCCCGGTCACGAGGGAATCCCGGGTCTCCTGTGGCTGGATGCGCGAGATGTGGTCCGTGCGGGTCTTCGCGATGCCGCACAGGGCAAGGCGGTCTCGATCCCGTCGCTGCGCTACAAGGCGATCGTGGCGCTCGCGAGCCTGCTTCCGAGCTCCGTGACATCAGGAGTGGCACGGCGCGGACGCGTCTGAGCCGGATCCTCGGAGCGATCGCCCTCGAGCGCACCGACACCGGTCAGCGGAACCTGCGCAGGTGGATGCCGGCGTAGGCGATCGCCGCCACGGTCTCCCCGTCGGTGATGCGTCCGTCGGCGATCATGCCGAGAGCCTCGGCGAACGGCACCCAGGTGACGGCGTCGATGCCCTCCTCCGCCTGTGTGCGCGTGGAATCGTCCGACGAGGTCAGGCTGCGGGCCAGGTACACGTGCTCGGGCGCATCCGCGATGCCGTTCAGGGCGTTCATGGTTCCGAGCGGCGTCCAGTCGGAGGCGATGTACCCGGTCTCCTCGAGCAGCTCGCGTTTCGCGGCCGCGAGAGGATCCTCGCCATCGCTTCCCCCGGCCGGTACCTCGATCGAGACGCCGGTCGTGTACCGCTCGAGGGTGACGAGGCAGATCCGATCCTCGTCGTCGAGCGCGATCACGAAGACCGCCGGATGCCGCATCGTCACCACGCCGTAGATCCCGTCGCCCGCGGGGCCCGTGACCTGGTCCTCCCGCACCTCGATCCACCGGTTCGCGTAGACCGTCGACGACTCGTGTGTGACCCATGTCATGGTGTCGAGCCTAGGTGGCTCCGTAGGATCGTCCGTATGGGATGGCTGTTCGGAAGAAAGCAAGACGCCGAGGACGCGAACGAGGTGCTCCGGCGGTACAACGAGGCCGAGGCCGCGCGGCTCACGGCGATGACCTCCGGTCTCACGTCGCCGCCGACGGTCGATGACGGGACGCGCCCCGCGGCGTCCGGTGCGCTGTCCGTGCACTCGAGTGGGGCGGAGTTCCAGGTCGAGGACGTCTTCACGATCACGGGACGCGGAAGGGTCGCGACGGGCACGATGAGATCCGGTGTGCTGCGGGTGGACGATGACATCCAGGTGCTGCGCGAGGGTGTCGTGCAGGCGCAGACGCGAATCACCGGCATCGAGATGTTCCGGAAGCATGTGAAAGAGGCCACGGTCGGTGAGCCGGTGGGTCTCCTGCTCCGCGAGAAGATCGCGGTCGCCCGCGGCGACGTCATCCGTCCCGCCCCGTCTGCGTGAGCAGCATCCGAAGCGATACGCTGGGGGGCATGACGCATTCGGGCAATCCCTTCGGACAGGTCCTCGTCGCGCTCGTCACCCCGATGACGGCCGACGGCGAAGTCGACTGGCCCGCCGTCGAGAAGCACATCGACGACGTCATCACCGCGGGGGCCGACGGCATCGTCGTGACGGGGACGACGGGGGAGACCTCCACCCTCACCGACCCCGAGAAGCTCAAGCTGGTCGAGGTCGGCAAGTCCGTCTCCTCCGGGCGCGCGAAGATCATCACCGGCGGTGGATCGAACGAGACCGCGCACGCGATCGAGCTGTACCGGGCCAGTGAGAAGGCCGGTGCCGACGGCATCATGATCGTCACCCCGTATTACAACAAGCCCACGCAGGCGGGAATCCTCACGCACTTCCGGCTCGTTGCGGACGCCACGGATCTGCCGGTCATCCTCTACGACATCCCCGGGCGCACCGGTGTGCCGATCAAGTACGAGACCATCCTGCGGCTCGCGAAGCACCCGAACATCCTCGCGGTGAAGGATGCGAAGGGCGACTTCTCCGAAGTCAGCCGCGTGCTCAACCAGACCGATCTGATGTACTTCTCCGGCGACGACGCGAACGCACTCCCGCATCTCTCGATCGGCGCCACCGGCCTGATCGGCGTGACCGCGAACATCACCGCCACCCCCTACCGCACCATCATCGACGCCGTGAACCGCGGCGATCTCGCCGCCGCCACCGTCGAGCACAAGCGTCTCGAGCCCCTGGTGCGCGCGGTCATGACGCACGTGCCGGGAACGGTCGCGGCGAAGTACATCCTGCACGGCCTCGGGCGCATCTCGAGCCCCCGCGTGCGTCTGCCGCTCGTCGGTCCCGAAGAGTGGGAGGCCGCCCTCATCGAGGACGAGCTCGATCTCGTGAGCGATCTCGCCGGTGCCGACTTCTCCAACTTCCGCCCCGACCGCAACGCGGCCGCGGGCGGCGCCCTGCCGAAAGTGCACGGCACCACCCGCTGACACCTGGCGCGCCGAGGCGCGTCGTAACGAACGAACGGATGCCTCGGGCATCCGACTGAGGAGACCACATGTCCATCCCGCTCTCAGAACCCGCTGCCCTCGCCGACGGCACCCTCCGAGTGACTCCGCTCGGCGGACTCGGCGAGATCGGCCGCAACATGACGATCTTCGAGTTCGACGGAAAGATCCTGATCGTCGACTGCGGCGTGCTCTTCCCCGAGGAGCACCAGCCGGGCGTCGACCTGATCCTGCCGGACTTCGAGCCCATCAAGCACCGCCTCGACGACATCGTCGGCGTCGTGCTGACCCACGGCCACGAAGACCACATCGGCGCCGTGCCGTACCTGCTGCGCCTCAAGAGCGACATCCCGGTGATCGGCTCCGGCCTCACCCTCGCCCTCGTCGAGGCGAAGCTGAAGGAACACCGCATCAAGGCGTACACGCTCACGGTGAAGGAAGGGCAGAACGAGAAGGTCGGGCCCTTCGACCTCGAGTTCGTCGCCGTGAACCATTCGATCCCGGATGCTCTCGCGGTCGCGATCCGCACCCCCGCCGGCCTCGTCCTCGCCACCGGCGACTTCAAGATGGACCAGCTCCCGCTCGACGGCCGGATCACCGACCTGCGTGCCTTCGCGCGCCTCGGCGAGGAGGGCGTCGATCTCTTCCTCGTGGACTCCACGAACGCGGACGTCCCCGGGTTCACCCCCACGGAGCGCTCGATCGGCCCCGTGCTCGACCAGGTCATCGGCAAGGCCCCGCGCCGGGTCATCGTCGCGAGCTTCTCCAGCCACGTCCACCGTGTGCAGCAGGTCCTCGACGCCGCCCACGCGCACGGCCGGCGCGTCGCCCTGCTCGGACGGAGCATGCTGCGCAACATGACGATCGCCGAAGACCTCGGGTACCTGAAGGTGCCCAGTGGACTGCTGATCGACTACAAGAAGGCCAAGGACCTCCCCGACGACAAGATCGTGTACATGTCCACGGGGTCACAGGGCGAGCCGATGGCCGTGCTCAGCCGCATGGCGAACCTCGACCACGCGATCGAGCCGGGACCGGGCGACACGGTCATCCTCGCGTCCAGCCTGATCCCGGGCAACGAGAACGCCGTCTACCGCGTGATCGACGGCTTGACCAAGCTCGGCGCGAACGTCGTGCACAAGGCGAACGCCAAGGTGCACGTCTCCGGCCACGCCGCCGCCGGCGAGCTCATCTACTGCTACAACATCCTCAAGCCCAAGAACGTCCTCCCCGTGCACGGCGAGTACCGGCACCTGATCGCGAACGCCAAGCTCGCCCAGGACACCGGCGTCGAGGCCGAGCGCACGATCATCGCATCGAACGGCACCGTGATCGACCTGAAGGACGGCGACGCGCGCGTGGTCGGCCAGCTCGACCTCGGGTTCGTGTACGTCGACGGCTCGACCGTCGGCGCCATCACCGACGCCGATCTCAAGGACCGTCGCATCCTCGCCGAGGAGGGCTTCGTCTCCGTCATCGTCGTCGTGGATGCCGCGACCGGGCGGATCATCTCCGGGCCCGAGATCCACGCCCGCGGCATCGCCGAGGACGACTCCGTCTTCGACGACGTGACGCCGAAGATCATCGCCGCGCTGAAGGAGGCCTCCGGCAACGGAGTCCGCGACACGCATGCGCTCTCGCAGGTGATCCGCAGGACCATCGGTCGTTGGGTGAACCAGAAGCTGCGTCGCCGTCCGATGATCGTCCCGCTCGTCATCGAGGCCTGATCCTCGGCGGCGAGCCGCGTTCACAGCCGTGCGTCATGCGGCTGTAACGCGGGCGTCGTACCCTCCAGGCATGCCGGACGCCTATTCGATCCGCGCCGCCGTGCAGGCGGACGGGAGCTTCCTCGGCGACATGGTCGTCGAGGCGGCGAACTGGCGTGCCGGCGGAGCGCGTGCCCGTCATGAGATCCTCACCGCCGTCGAGCATCGTCGGTACGTCACGGGATGGATGCGACCGGCGGATGCGGGTTTCGTCGCGATCGACTCCGACGAGGTGCCGATCGGCGCGGCCTGGTATCGGATTCTCGCGCAGGACGATCCCGGCTTCGGATACGTCGGCACGGCCGTCCCCGAGCTCATCATCGGGGTGCGGCCGGTATGGCGGGCGCACGGGGTCGGGCGGGCGCTCCTGCGACGGCTGGTGGTCCATGCCCGGAGTCAGGGTCATTCCCGGATCAGCCTCAGCGTGGAGCACGACAACTTCGCGAAGGCGCTCTACCGTTCGGAGGGGTTCATCGTCACCGAGTCGGGGTCCGCGCGCGACACGATGGTGAATCGGATGTCCTGACGGTGCTGCGGGGAGCCGAACCGTCTGGAATGCCGCGTCATTACGGGCAATGTCGGCCTCTCGCCGTAACGTGAGAGCATGGCCAGGAGCACCACGAAATCAGCGCGCGCGTCCGAGAGCGCCACGCCTCGCCCGAAGAGGCAGGCCGCTCCGAAGGCTCAGGCAGCGCCCAAGAAGTACATCGACGAAGTCGACAAGCCTCCGGTGGCGGTGCGGGCCTGGAACGGACTCGCCCACGGCGTCGGCGGGATCTTCCGGGCATTCGGACCCGAGACCCTCGAGAAGGACGACCGCCGCGACGGCTTCCCGTTCCTGCTCGTGCTGCTGGCGATCGCCGGCGCGGTCAACGAGTGGTTCTTCATCGGCAACGAGGTCGCCGCGAACATCAG
>Ga0308161_1002161_pt1 | contig 21531 bp, 20 predicted proteins | sample PhyFR2_FD_201034 | JGI IMG/M metagenome (GOLD analysis project Ga0308161, IMG submission 201034) | Phyllosphere microbial communities from UC Gill Tract Community Farm, Albany, California, United States - DLSLF.R2 | ecosystem: Host-associated > Plants > Phyllosphere > Unclassified | place: USA...
ATCGGATCGCCGCGACTCTGAATACGCAGCTCTTTCAAGTTGATATAAACAGAGCCTTTTAGCGTATCCGCGTATGGCCTGGACAACCCCGGCCCCTTTTCGCGCAACACCATTAATGCTGCCAGTATGCAGGCGCGATCGCTCTCATTAAGCAAGGTAAACCAGCGATCAAACCTCTCCGTCGTTTTAATCATCCACACGGGACCTCCTTATTAATATAGGTCAAATGCTATATAGGTGTAAAGCGATAACCGAGTGTGGTACAGGGGGATTTCAGATGCCGGTGCTTTTAGTGCAAAGTGAGAGAAACGTTCAGTCGGGTCAGTGATGAATCCACATAACCTTCATCATTTTACGAGCTGTACCGGATGGGTTATGTGATGAGATAATGTGGGCCGTTGTTATCAATAAGAAAGCCCACACAGGCATCCCTGAGCGGGCTTTAACTTTGTTCGCATCGCTTCCCTGCCAATGCAGAGTGACGCTTTTAGCGCGTGATTACGGCAGCGCGATACGGGCAATCTCGTCAGTGCCTTTGGTGGAGGAATCTTTGTTAAATTCCGCCTTCAGGGTGACATAGAGCGTGTTGTTGTCCGGGCCAATCAACAGGCTGTTTGGGTTCTTATCAAACGACCAGCTGTTTTTCACCGCGTAGGTGGTGGCATCCAGTTGCAGCACTTTCTTCGATTCGCGCTGGCTGATGTAAAGCTCATTGCGTTTAGCGTTAAACTTAATGCCCATCGCATCGCCTTCGATGCGCTTGATCACTTTGCCGGTGCGCTCATCAAAGATTAGCGTGGCTTTGCCTTTGGAGTCGTCAGTAACAAACAGGCGACCGGTCGCAGGATCTTCCGCCATGTTCAGGAACAGATACTCTTTGCCATCGCCTGCGGTCCAGCGCTTCTCAATTTTATGGCTGCGTGGATTGATCACCAGAATTTCACCCGAGCCGTTAGCCGCATAAATGCGCTCAGTCAGTGGGGAATAGATGATACCGGTGACCCATTTCCCGGCGTTTTTAATCTCGGTTTTCAGCTTAAAGGTTCGGGTATCTACGACGGAGATATAGCCCGGTTCGGCTACGCGACCAACATAAAGCTCGTTGCCGTGCCACAGGACTTCACGCGCACCAGCCGGATAGCCCTCTTTACTGATCTTGCCCGGGAACACCAGACGCTGCAGCACTTTGCCACTCTCGGCGTCCACTTTGGAGATCGCGCCATCCAGTGAGTTGGTGGTGTAGAACACCTGACCGCTTTCATCGATAGCGGTACCGAAGTTTTTCATGTCGGTATGCGTTTCGCCTTTGGTCGTCAGCGTGGCCGGATCGAGACGATAGATCATACCGCCGTTCACATCCTTAAACGCCTGCGCGCTGGCGACAAACAACGCTTTTGACGCAGGGGAGTAAGCCATTTCGTACAGACCATCACCCAGAGCGCGTTGTGTCACTGCGGTATTAACCGGTTTTGGGGCTTCAGCGGCAGGCGCATCGGCTTTTTTAGCTGGTGCCTGACACGCTGTCAGGCTAAAGGCAGCGGCAACTGCCATGGCAACAGCGGCTTTGCGCGGGCTTAACGATTTCATGCTGAACTCCGTCAGGGAATAAAGAATGAGAATCATACGCATTAACAGCCACTAATCAAATGACGACGCTGTTATCCATGCCTGTCCGGCCATATAACCCGCGTTAAACCGCTTAACTGCCCTGTTTTTTACCGCCTGAACGCCCTTTTTCTGCTTTCAAATCACGTAAACATCAGCAACTAAAAGGCTTTATATCTGCCTATCACACTGAATTATAAATAATTAACATAAAGTTACACTTTCGATTGAATCCTTTGCGGAATATATAAAGCAAATGATTATCATTGGCGTTCTCATAACTGGCTGAGCGTCTTACTCCAGTAGATGGGGGGATAAAAAAACAACCAGAGACACAGCGGTTTAACTCAATACCAATTTTTAATGGAAATTTTATGGCTCGTAGTGGCAGGGAATCAGGTTTCAGAAACAGCTTCAGCGTCTCATTACTGGCACTGGCGATATACGCCCTCTTCCACCCCGCCCTGGCGGCGGAGGAGACATCACAGGATATGGTAGTCAGCGTCACGACCGGCGATAACAGTGACAGCGGTAAGCAGAATTACGCGGTGCAGACCACCCGTGCGGGCACCAAATTAATGCTGACACCACGAGATGTGCCTCAGTCACTCAGCGTGGTGACGCAGCAGCGAATGCAGGATCAGGATCTGCAATCGGTTAATGATGTGCTGACCAACGCCACCGGTATTTCCAGCAATCTTATCGACAGTGAACGCTCCGAGTACTATTCACGCGGCTTCAAAGTCAGCAACTTTACTTTCGATGGCATTCCGACCTCGGTTAACGATAGCTGGAATTACGGCGATGCGGCGTCCGACACGGCAATCTATGACCGTATTGAAATCGTGCGCGGTGCGACAGGTCTGATGACCGGAGCGGGCAGCCCTTCGGCCTCGATCAATATGGTGCGTAAACATGCTGAGAGCAAAACCGCAACCGGCACGCTGAGTGCCAGTTATGGCAGCTGGAACAAGCAGCGCTACGTGGCGGATCTCTCTGCCCCGCTTAACAGCGATGGCAGCCTGCGCGGCCGCGTGGTGACGGGTTATACCGATCAGGAGAGCTGGCTGAATCGCTATCAAAAAACTAAAAAGTTCATCTACGGCGTGATTGATGCGGACCTGACCGACAAGACGACGCTATCAGTGGGCTACGACTATGAAGATGACAACACCGGCAATCCAACCTGGGGTGGCCTGCCGATGTTTTACAGTAACAACGCCACGACACATTACGACCGCAGCCTGAATTCATCAGCTAACTGGGCGCGTTACAACACTAACTCGCGCAAAGTCTTTGCGGATATCGACCATAACTTCGATAACGGCTGGAATATTCATATCAACGGCACGCACGCCGAGAATACCTTCAGCGATAAGCTGCTCTATGTGATGGGCAATCCCGATCAGGAGAGCGGTGAAGGCACCACCGGTTACGGCAGTATGGATCGCGGCAAGCGTAAAATGGATTCAATCGATGGCTTTGCCAGCGGCCCGTTTGAACTGCTGGGTCGTCAGCACCTGTTGATGGCCGGGGCAAGCTACAGCCGCCAGCATAATGCCGCCTACAGTCAGGATGGATTCAGCGATGCGGAGGCGGGTGAAATCACTGCCGCCGATATGGGGATTTTCAATAATAGCTGGACCGGTAACGTTGCGGAGCCTGAATGGCAGGGCTGGTATCTCAACGATGATGACACTGTTCGTCAGAAATCGGTCTATAGCGCTGCACGCCTGTCGCTGGCCGATCCGCTGTCGCTGATTATTGGTGCTCGCTATACCCAGTGGAGCACCCATGGCAGCAGCGGAGAGATGACCAAAAATAACACCACGCCTTATGCAGGGCTGGTGTATGACATTAATGACACCTGGTCCGCCTATGGCAGCTACACCGCCATTTTCCTGCCGCAGACTTATCGCGATACTCACGGCAGTTACCTCTCACCGGTGACAGGTAAAAGTTACGAGACCGGTCTGAAATCCGCCTGGAACGATGGCCTGCTGACCGCCAGCGTGGCGATTTTCCGCATCGAGCAGGATAACGTCGGACAGGCGATTGATGGCGTTTATCTGAGCGGCAATGAGCAGGCCTATGACGCCGCCAAAGGTGCAGTGAGTAAAGGTGCCGAGTTCGAGCTGAATGGCGCACTGACCGATAATCTGCAGCTGACCTTTGGCGCAACCCGCTATGTGGCACGCGATAAAAGTGGCCGGTTCAACAGCTATCAGCCGCAAACCTCATTCAAGCTTTTCACCCGTTATCAGCTGGACGCAATCCCCGAGCTCACCGTTGGTGGCGGAATTAACTGGCAGAACCGGGTGTTTAAAGATGTGACCAATGCCAGCGGCGACAGCGTTCGGGTTTATCAGGGCAGCTACCCGCTGGCCTCGTTGTTTGCCCGCTATCAGGTGAATAAGCAGGTTGCCGTACAGGCCAACGTCGATAATCTCTTTGACCGTGAATATTACAGCTATATGAACAGCTACGTTTACGGTGAACCACGTAACGTGAATGTCAGCGTGTCTTATCAGTTCTGATAATGGTGAGCTGAGAGGCCAGACAGCCCGCGATTGCGGGCTGTCTGGTGGGCTGATTTAACGGGCATGATGCGTGTCAGGGCTGTCCTTCCATATTCCAGCGCGCTGATCCCATCACATCGAAAACATGCTGGTCGGTGAAAGCCGGAAATCTGGCGCGTTTTGCCGCCACTTTGAGCGCGTTGCAATAATCTTTATCGCCCCCTTTGATAATAAAATTATCCAGGGTGCCATCAATTTTGAAATCCAGATGGGCATTACAGCGTTTCCCCTTCCAGGCGTGCGGCTCTGATAGTGCAGCATCCAGCGCTTTTTTAATGCCAGATGCCTGCTGACCATAGATATCGTTGTCCCCGACTTTTCCTGAACGTTTATAGCTGCAGGTTTCGAGTGCGCTTTTTTTAATGCATTCGTGTGGAGTGAGAGGCGCACAACCGGCTAAAGCGATAGTGAGTAGTATAAGGATGCGCTTTTTCATTTAAGTCCTTTTAAGGTTATGCCCGGACATAGCTTCCTGTGTGAGTGCGCTGCCATGTTGAAACCAGGGAGTCAGTGAATTATTTTCTGAATACCTGAATAGAAGCAAAACTATTTTTTACGCCAGAACAGAAACGCAGCCATCGCTGTTAGCACGCCGATCAGCGGCATCACGCTTGCACCTGCCAGAAAGTTATGTCGATCAATATCATTGTTCTTTCTGATATCTGCAAAGCGCCCAATGGCCTGCTTTTCATCAAAGGCATGGACTTCCTCGACCTCTTTTTTATATCCCTGCCCCATCAGGTCAACGGCGCGGTTCACCTCTGATCTTTCCAGAACAACGATTTGCTTGCCGTGGGTGTAGAAACAGTAATCGGGCATTGACTGTACTCACAATTAAGAGGCGGATTACTACTCTAGCGGATGCTGGCGAAGATCGTAAGTATTGATAAGGCCGAAAATTTTATAAGTGACGCCTGCTTTCTGGTCACGCCAGGACTTTCTGACACGACCCGGATCACACTGGACAGGATACCAGGTTGCAAGCGCACGCTGGCAGGTGTAGGCCCCTGTGACTTTCATTAATCTGAATATTATTTCAATGAAATTTTTGACACTCAAAACACAACTTAAGCGAGCCTTCAACATCAAATTTCACGCTCAGCGTTCGTTGCAGGCAATTAATAAGTATCGCAAATCTCTCTTAATTTAAACAGGAATTACACCAGTAAACATCACTTTAAAAATAGTCACCCACATCCACGCAGGCTTTAAGTATTACCATCTTGATCAATATCAACAAAGGGTAGTTAATTTTACAAAACATTACTTATTGATAATAGGTATATTAATCAATACCTTAAGAATAGATAACACAAAGATTAGCAGCCAGATAATTTCACGATAAAATAATATACATCTAATTAATGAGTCTCTCACTTACTCATAAATAACATTAAAGATTCACTTCATGCTGACGATAAGAAGATCATCTTTGAAATATTTAACAGCCTCTTCTCTGCTTCTGATATCTCACTAAAGGTGAACCTTATGGGCCTTGCTCAACGCATCTCCGATATTAAAATTGGGAAAAAACTGGGCGTCGGTTTTATCGTCGTCATTGCCGCCTCCCTCGCCATTACTTTTATCGCTTTCGATTGTTTTCGCAGTATTAAAGACAACTCCGCCCGGCGCACGATTACCGTGGAGATGGTAAACACGTTAAGCAAGGCACGCCTTAACCGCACCCTCTACCAGTACACCAAAGATCCCAAATTTGCCACGCAGAACGTTCAGGCCCTGAAGGAGTTAGATGCCCTTTATAAACGGCTGGATGGATTCAAATGGGATGAGATGGGCCAGCAGAAAGTCGCGCTGATGGGGCAGTTACTTAACGATTATCAGAATCAGCGCCAGACATTCGTGACGGCTGCGCAGGCGACAAGCGGCGCCTTTGATGCCATTAAACCGGGTGCCCTGATTGCGCTTGCGCATCAGTTTGAATCACTCGATATGGCTCTGACACCCGACGCGGCGCTGCCGGTCATGCACCTGGCCGCAGCGCTGTTTGATGCGGCCAATGTTGAAAAAGCGTTTCTCGATAAGCCGTCTGAGGCCAGCAGAGAGGCGATTCTTGAAGAATACACCGCTATCAACACCCTGAGCGAGCAACTGGATATTTTCGCCCAGCCGAATATTAATGACGTAACGCGAAATGTGCTCAGCACTCTGACGCAGCAACGCCAGGCTTTAACGCGCTATGTCGATGCGACAGAGAAAGAAAAGAGCGAATCGGCGGGCCTGACCACCACCGCAGAGCGGCTCAATGCGGTGGTCTCCGATACCTTTGCCTATCAGTCCCAGCTATCCTCTGAATTTATCAAACAGGCGGAGTGGCGCATTGCTTTTGCCGCGCTGATTTGTGTGGTGCTGAGTCTGCTGATTGCCTGGCGGATCACCCGCAACATTACGCTGCCATTGAAAGAGACGCTGAACGCAGCGCAACGTATTGCCAGCGGTGATTTAACAACCTCACTGAAAACCACACGTGGTGATGAGTTAGGTCAGCTGATGCAGGCGGTAGATGCAATGAACATCAGCCTGCAGAACATCATCACCAACGTGCGTGATGGCGTCAGCAGCGTGGCGCGTGCCTCGGCGGAAATCGCGGCAGGTAATACCGATCTTTCATCCCGCACAGAACAGCAGTCTGCCGCAGTGGTTCAGACCGCGGCCAGCATGGAAGAGCTCTCTTCAACGGTGAAACAGAATGCGGAGAACGCTCACCATGCGAGTCAGCTGGCGACAGACGCGTCAGTGAATGCCGGACGTGGTGGCGAGATTATCCGTGACGTTATCGAAACCATGAACAACATCAGCCAGAGTTCGGGCAAAATCGGCGAGATCATTCACGTCATCAACAGCATCTCCTTCCAGACCAATATTCTGGCCCTTAACGCCGCCGTCGAAGCGGCACGAGCCGGAGAGCAGGGTCGCGGATTTGCGGTGGTTGCCGGTGAAGTCAGAAATCTGGCCCAGCGCAGTTCACTGGCCGCCAAAGAGATTGAAACGCTGATACGCGAGTCACTTGATCGGGTTCATGATGGTTCTGAGTTTGTGGAACGCGCCGGTACCACCATGGATGACATCGTCCGCTCTGTCAGTCAGGTTAAAGATATTATGGGTGAGATTGCTGCCGCCTCTGACGAGCAAAACCGCGGCATTTCTCAGATCGCCACGGCAATGGCCGAGATGGATACCACGACGCAACAGAACGCCGCGCTGGTTGAAGAGTCCTCCGCCGCAGCCAGCTCACTGGAATCTCAGGCAGACGAACTGGAAAAAACAGTGGCCGTGTTCCGCCTTTCTCCCGGGCAGAGCAGTAGCAGCCGGGGCGCACCTGCCCTGTCACCGCGTTTAGTGCCCGCTGCGCCCGTTAATGCATCCGCAGACTCAAGCTGGGAAAGCTTTTAACGGTTAGCGAGGCGTTAATTCTGTCTGACCGTAAACAGAGCCAGCCTTAATTGATTGAGGCTGGCTGAAATAAACGTCATCTTCAGACAAATAAGTGATCTGATTAATCAGAAGATAATAAGCCGCAACGGTTAACGCGGGAATGACATGGTCAGGCGAGCATCCGGAAACAGAGGGAAGGTCATATTATCGGCCATGCCAGCTGAAACGAGCTGGCTCGTGCCTGATGATTCCGGTTTATATCCCGGCTGGCTTTGAAATGAGGGTAGATAAGAATCGCGATCGGTCTGTACAGAAAGCGATGGAGAGAGAGTTGTCGTCCCTGACAGCTTCTCCGGCCGGTATACGCTTTCGCGCAACCGATGAGGTCGTCCGCTTCGTCGTTTTCCGGCCGGAGCCGGACTACGTCCATTGGCATCAGTTCCGTTACTGCTAGTTCAGCTCTTCGTTCAGGCTTGCAAGCGTCTGCAGGTACGGCACCTGCTGTTGAGCAATCGCTGGTGACTCAAAACTACTCAGCCAGCTTCTGGCTTCGGCGATTTTCGTCAGCCGATCAGCGTTGCTTTCAGATTTCGCCATATACCCCAGTTGGGTAAAGAGTGTTGCGATGCTGATTTCTTTTTCCCCCAGGGCAAGGCTTAGTGCCGCTTCGCCAATAATGACGTGGCCTTTCTCGTCGTTTTGAAATAACACAGAAAATCCTCCATTAGATACGAATTGATGACAACCTCACCAGAGACTGTAGTCGTAAAAGAGAGAACTGCCCGAATTTATCACTAAAAATCGCGCAACTTGCTAATAGAAAATACTAAATGTTTTTTTCCGGATTGTTCTGTTTGTCTCTGCCGCCCTTCCTGTCAGACTTGCTTTTAAATTCACGATGGGATGTCACCATGAAACTTTCCATTCTTCTTACGCTGCTGGCTGCGACGGTCTGCTCCGTTTTTGCTGCCCATGGCAAATTTGAAACACATCCGTCTGACCAGTCACTCTTCACGCAAAGCGGGGAAACGATCAGCGAAGAATAATGGCTGCGCGCAGCATCGTCAGTGACCGGCCAATCGGTTATGATCCGTTGCCACTTACCTGCCGGTTGCCCGATGTCTGCCATTATCGATACGTTTATCGCCCCGCCCTGCTTTGATGAGATAACCCTCCTCTTTCAGGACGACCATCTGCTGGTGATCAATAAGCCCAGCGGCTTGCTGAGCCTGTCAGGTAAAAATCCGCAAAATCTCGATTCGGTGCATCATCGGCTGGTGAAACTTTACCCTGGCTGTACGCTGGTTCATCGGCTCGATTTTGGCACCTCCGGGCTGATGGTCGTCGCACGCAGCAAAGCGATTAACGCGGCACTCTGCCAGCAATTCAGCCAGCGCAGCGTGCGTAAAACTTATCAGGCACTCCTGTGCGGACACCTTGCCGATGACGAAGGCGTAATTGATGCCGCGATAGCGAAAGATCCGGCGCAGTTTCCCCGGATGGTGATTTGCCCGCTCCAGGGGAAACCCGCGCGCTCACGCTACCGGGTCATGGCACGCGGTTATTATCAGGAATGTTATTATCAGGAAAAAAAGGGAAAGGGATTGCCGGTCACGCGGGTTGAACTGATGCCGGAAACCGGGCGCACCCATCAGCTGCGCATTCACTGTCAGCAGCTGGGGCACCCGATTCTGGGCTGTGATCTCTATGGCGGGCTTTTGCTGCCTGGTGCTGAGCAGGCAGAGAGACTGATGCTGCACGCCAGCGGACTGACGTTTGTTCATCCTGTCAGCGGCAGCACGATGCAACTTTCTGCCAACAGCCCGTTCTGAATGCGTCAGCGCGCTGTTACCACATCAAATCATCAGGCACTTTGAAATCAGCATAAGGATCATCTTCGTCCTGTGCCTCTTCGCTTAATGCACTGTTTAATACGATGGCACTGGCATCACGCTGCGCAATTTTATCCGCTACGCTGGCCGGGATGATGGCGTACTGGCTCTCGCCATTATTGTCAGCCGCCAGGCGGGCAATGGCGAGACGCCCATTGATCAGCTGAGTCTGCGTCAGCTTATCCACCATAATCTTTTTGATCAGGTTATTGTCGGTGAAGTTGAAGCTGATGTTGCCTCTTGCCACGTCAATTTTGTTCATTTCGATCAGCTGTTTGACCTGCGCTTTGTACTCTTTAGACAGCACAGCCAGCTTCTGCTGCTCGTTCAGCTGCTTATCCCGCTCAAGCTGCGCTTTTTTGTTATCTTCCACCGCCGCTCTGGCTTCGCGTGCCTGAACCCTGGATTTCTTCGCTGTCCGCTGAACCTTGTCCATTTTTTTGCTGGATACTAATCCCGCTTTCAGCATCTGCTCTTGCAAGGTGAGTTTTGTCATTGTCGTCTCTGAACCTGTGAAATAATGTCCGGGATTATACCTGTAATCATCCGGGCTGTACCAGGTTGCCGCACCTGCCGCGCCCGCGATTGCGGGCAGCCTCTCAACACTGTGCTAACATTCCCCGGTCAAAATCACCTTATTGAGCACCATGTCAGAGCTAACAAAACGTAAAAATGACCCTGAAGGGCTGAAAAAACGCATCATCGCAGGCGCACTGAAAACCTTCGCGGAGTTTGGTATGCAGGGTGCCAGGCTGGAGCAGATTGCTGAACATGCGCAAACCACCAAACGCATGGTGGTCTATCACTTTGGCAGTAAAGAGCAGCTTTATATCCACGTGCTGGAGCAGGTTTATCAGCAGATACGTCAGCATGAAACCGGCCTGAACCTGGCGGCGATGGAGCCTGAACTGGCCATGACCCGCCTGGTGGAAGCCAGTTTTGATTACCATGTCGAACATCCCGATTTTATCCGGCTGGTCTGCAGTGAGAACCTGTTGCGCGGGCGTTACATCACCCAGTCGCCGCAGATTAAAGCCCTTAACCGCAGCGCGCTGGATCTGCTGGATGACATCCTGGCACGCGGTCAGCAACAGGGCGTGTTCACTGCCGATGTACAGACCATCGATGTCCATCGCCTGATCAGCAGCATCTGCGTTCATCACGTTTCAAACCGCTACACCTTCAACGCCCTGTTCAGCCCGGACAACAGCGAAGCAGAGAGTATCCGCCGCAATCGTCAGCTGGCTGTAACCGCAACGTTACGCTATATCCGCAAATAATTGCCCGCAGGCCCGGCTGCGCTTAGCCATAGTCTACGCTTACTAACACTTGTCATTAAAATGCAATAATAAGGAATGCTGTTGTGAGCAGAGATGCACGCCTCTATCCGCTTCGTCAGACCCATGTTGAACCCGATGATGATGCGCTGTGGAACTGGGCGCAGAACGCGCAAATCGGCAGCCGTCACCAGGTTCAGCGTCCCGCCAGTGAAGCGGAATTACAGAGACTTATCCGGGAGTCACACGGCCAGATTCGGGTGATCGGCAGCAAGCTGTCGCCTGGTCGTATGCTGCATGTCAGTGATGACGATGTGCTGCTCGATCTCAGCGCACTGAGCGGCCAGCTTGCCAGTGATGAACAGAGCGTGACCTTTGGTGGCGCGACCCCGCTTGAGCAGGTCTATCGCAGCCTGACCGAAATGAACCGCATGCTGGCTTCATCGCCAGGCGTGATTGCGATTCAGACGCTGGCGGGCGCGATGGCGACCGGAACGCACGGCCAGGGATTGCAGCAGAGTTCGATTGCCGACGAAGCGCTGGCAATCAGAATGGTGCTGGCCGATGGCAGCGTGCGCGAATTTGTTCGTGGCGACGCTGACTTCCCGGCAGCGCAGGTTTCACTGGGCGCATTAGGGATTGTTACCGCAGTAACTCTGCGTACCCAGCCGTTTAGCATCTTCACCTGCCACAAAAATGCCGTCTCCGCCGATACTCTTGAAGAGGATCTGCTGCGCTGGAACAACGACTATCCGCTGAGCAAAGCCTGGTGGTTTGTCGATGACAACCTGATGCACGTCTGGAACGCCCACGAGGCAAGTGACGAAGAGCGTCAGCGCTACGAAGCGCAGGGTCGTCAGGTGGTGGAACATGACGGCGAAGTTGACGAAAGCCTCAATGACACCATCGACCAGACGCTGGCGCATATGCACCGCGATACGCAGATTCAGGGCAAAGGCGGTAAGCAGTTTCGCACCGTCACCCGTTTTCGCGACTTCACCGATGTTACCGGTGACATTTACCAGCTCTTCTGTCGCGGCATTGCGGTGCCGCAGATCAATGTAGAAATCGGCGTGCCGCTGGCAAAAACCCCGGCCATCATTCGCCGCATTAAGCAGTGGTATGCCGAGAACCGTCCGCATATGCACTACCCGATTATTCTGCGCTGCACCGGGGCATCGTCTGCCTGGCTCAGTCCGGCCGCTAACCAGCCAACCTGCTTTTTCGGCTTCGTGGTCTATTACGCCGACGATGGCTCGCTGTCACAGGAAGGACTGCACTTCCTGACTGAAGTGGAAAAACTGCTGGCCGAAGAGGGCGGACGCCCGCACTGGGGCAAATATTACGATGAAGAGCGCTACAACTGGCGTGAGATCTATCCGCAGTGGGACGCCTTCCGCGCCCTGCGCAGCCAGCTCGACCCACAGGGCCGACTGGGTAACGACTACATCACGCCACTTTTTGACTGATTGAGGAAAGCTATGTTTGCCTGGGTAACGCTGTTAACACAACCCGATTATCTGGTGGGCGTGAAAGCGCTGCACCGTTCGCTGCAACAGAGCCACAGCCAGTGGCCCCTGGTGGTGATGACCACGCCGGCGATTTCAGCGTCTGACTGCCAGATTTTGCAGGATGAGGGCTGTGTGATCAAACCGGTCGATCCCCTCTATCCGCGCGACGATTTGGATCAGCACTACGCTTCGGCGCAGTTCGGCGAAGTCTGGACCAAGCTGCGCGCCTGGCAGCTCACCGATTATCAGCGCGTCGTGTTTCTGGATGCCGATATGCTGGTCCTTCAAAATATGGATGAGCTGTTTACCCTGGATCTGGGCGATAACCCGCTTGCCGCCTGCCACGCCTGCCGCTGTAATCCCAACCAGATTGCCTCTTATCCGGCTGAGTGGCAGCCTGAGCAGTGCCACTATACCTGGCAGGCGCGCGGTGAAAAGGCGCCAGAGAGTGTGGATTTTTACCTGAACGGCGGTTTTCTGGTGCTGAAGCCCGATAATGCAGTGTTCGACGTCCTGGAAAAGCGTATTGCCGCGATTGATGATCTCAGTAACTATCCCTTCTCCGAGCAGGATCTGCTGAATGAAGTGTTTGCCGATCGCTGGAAGCCGCTCTCTTATATCTACAATGCGCTAAAAACGCTGCCGTTTCAGCATAGCGGTCTCTGGCGCGGTGAAGAGGTGAAGAACCTGCACTATATTCTGGCAAAACCATGGAAACGCGATCTCAGCCAGCCCGAGAGTCAGCGCGATCGATTTTATGCGCTGGATAAATTGTGGTGGGAAAAAAGCGGTCTGATCTGATTGGGTGTGGCGGGAAGCCAACGTTTCCCGCCCTGCCCGCCTGGGTTAATCAACACACCGGCAATGCCCTCTCTCCCTCTGATTCTGCCCTACACCTCAATCCAGCGGCGTTGCACTGCTGAGTGAGCAATCGCTTCCAGCACCTTCTGAACCTGCAATCCCTCTGCAAAATCGGGCCACATGCGATCGCCCGCTGCGATGCCGTTGATCAGGTCGCGAATCTCCACCGTTTTTTGATCGTTAAAGCCGATGCCGTGCCCGGCTGAAACACAGAAATTTGCGTAGTCAGGGTGCGCCGGTCCGGTCAGGATAGTTTTAAATCCCTGACGCCCGGCCGGTTCGTCATGCAGATAGAGTTCCAGCTCCGCCATGCGCTCCTGGGTGTAGCGCAGTGTGCCTTTAGTGCCGGTGACGACATAGGTCAGGCCCATCTTTGCGCCACAGGCGATGCGTGAGGTTTCAATCACGCCGTGCGCGCCGTTATGGAAGCGCAGCAGCGCACTGGCCTGATCTTCGTTCTCTACCGGTAACTGCCGCGCAGGCTCTTTTGGGTCGGGCCGGGAGGCGATCACCGTCATCATGTCGCCACTGACCTCAGCAATATCTCCGACCAGATAGTGCGCCATATTAACGATATGCGCCGCCAGATCGCCCAGCGCACCGAGACCTGCCAGCGCTTTCTGACAGTGCCAGTCAAGCGGCGTTTCCGGTCTGGCGAGATAATCCTCGTTATGGTTGCCGTAGAAATGCACCACGTCGCCTATCTCACCATTAGCAATGATCTCTTTCGCCAGCTGGCTGGTAGGGTTTTTCATATAGTTGAAGCCCACCAGCGTTTTGACCCCTGCCGCATCGGCTGCCGCCACCATCTCCTGCGCATCCGCCACGCTTAACGACAGCGGCTTTTCTGAATAGACGTGTTTGCCGTGGCGTATCGCCTCCAGCGCCATCTCTTTATGCAGGAAGTTGGGGGCGCAGATATCCACGACATCAACCGCCGGATCGCTGACCAGCGCGCGCCAGTCACCCGTCGAGCGCGCGAAACCAAAGGTCGCCGCCTGACGGGCGGCCAGCTCCGGGTTAACTTCAGCCAGCATCTCCCGCACGATTTCGCCTTTCAGCGCAAATACGGTGGGGGCCTGCGCATAAGCAATTGCGTGGCAGCGTCCGATATAGCCGCTGCCAATCATGCCGATTCTGACTTTGTTCATTTCAACTCCACGGATTCAGTTCAGGGTTGAAATGGAATCTACGTTTCGTTTTTATTGCTGACAAAGCCAGAATCCACACTTTGTGACGCCCTTAAAAAACTATCCGGTTAAATCACGCGCCCGGCCGCCTGACAAGGGCCAGACAGCGCCAGAAAACCTCATAAACACCTCAGTTTTACCCGTGGCGTTTTGCCGGATGAGGCAGCCGCACAGGCCGATCTTTCAGTATTTAAAACGCCATAGTGGTGACTATTTCAGCAGTCGCGCTAATTTATGAAAAAGAGCTTTGACATGGCCCGGCGTGGCCGTTACTATGCGCCCCGTTCAAACGATTCCTCTGTAGTTCAGTCGGTAGAACGGCGGACTGTTAATCCGTATGTCACTGGTTCGAGTCCAGTCAGAGGAGCCAAATTCGAGAAGCCTGCTCAGGAAACTAAGCGGGCTTTTTGCTTTTCATACTTCTGAAAAATTTCTGCGTCTTACTAAGTCTGTTCCCTCTTCAAATTCCCGGTTCTTTTCGTTATTGCCTGATACTTACACATTCGGTTCCGCCCTGACTTAAAGGTTCATTTCTGACCCTGCATCTCCTACTCTCTTTAGAAAATGTATTAACAGTGACCTGAAGTGTCATAAATGACCTTTCATCAGCATATTTCGCATTCTGGCTGTAAGATGAAAAGATGATGCCACTAAAGGTTCAAAAATGACCCTGTTAGCATTATAGTCGGACCATATCGTTTCAAAAACGTACTGAAATTGCAGAAAAGGTCAAAAATGAACCTTGATGAGATTAAATCTTCGCTGATAAATCTTTCTGAGTCAGATCGGCGAAAGGTATTGGCGGGGTTCGCTTTGAGTAGAGAAGCCACAACAGAAGCGGACGAACCGGACACCCGATCGGTGCTGAGTACTCTGACGTTTCCGACACTGCCACAACTACTGGCCAATGAACTCAAACGACAAAACATCACCTATGAAGAGATGGCGATTCAAATTGGTGTATCACTCTCAACATTTAAACGACTGATCGCTAAACCATCTTCTGCAAAGGCAATAAATCTTCATGCCTTGCTTAAAGAACTGGGTATAAAAGTATGGCTCGAAAAATAGAGGTGTGGCTTTACAACACGCTGGCAGGAACGCTGAGTGAAGGGCAAAACGGTTATACTTTCTGCTACCTGCCCACTTATGTCGGCTGTGCGATATCTCTCAGCATGCCGGTAAGACCTGAGCCCTATTTAAGTGAAGAGCTACATCCCTTCTTTAAAGGTTTAGCGCCGGAAGGCTGGTTGCGAAAACGCTATTCTGAAATTCAAAAAATTGATGATAAAGATCTGTTCGGCTTACTGATGGAAAATGGCAACGATTTGCTTGGGGCAGTCGTCTTTAAAGAGATAACATCATGAATTCAGAACGCTGCCTGATCACATTAAAACGGCTTAAAGAATCTGAGCTAAAAAACGGCTACTCAACAAAAGGCATCCGGCATCTGCTGGGTAGTCTGAATGTGGCTCTTAGCCTGCCGTTTACGCGCAGTCAGTTTATTCAGGAACTCCCTGAACGTCAGAAAGGCATGAGCATTTCAGGCTATCAACCCAAACTGTCGCTTCGCCTGGAAAAGGGAGAACTGGTGGTCGTCAGCAATGATGGCACCTATATCCTGAAACCCTCTCCGGAAGAATATCCACACCTGGCAGAAAACGAGCATGCCACTATGTGCGTTATGCAGCGTCTGAAATTTGACGTTCCCCCGTTCGGGCTGATGCCATTCAGACACGATGAAAATCGGCCAGACGAACTGGCGTTTGTCATTAAAAGGTATGACCGGACAGCGTCAGATAACGCGAGATTACATCAGGAACAGCTGGATGGCGCGATGGGTCTCGGCGATAAATATGGCAGGATTGATAATCATAAAGCCATCAGTTACGAGAAAGCCGCTAAATTCCTGAATACCAGAGTGAACAGCAGTTTAAAGAGTAAACGTGACCTCTTTTTGCGCATCGTGTATGCCTATGTGCTGGGAAACAATGATTTTCATCTGCGCAATATCGGGATTATCCTGCCTCCGCAGGGTTCACCCTGGCTGGCCCCGGTTTATGACTTTATCAGCGTTGTGCCCTACCCTGCAGCGTTTGGAGAGTATTTAGCTTTGCCCCTGCTGGAACGTGAAGAAAATGATGCAGGCCACGCACCGGGGGTGAATTCAGAGTACGGAGAATATCTGGGTGCAGACTTTATCCTGCTTGCCCAGGGGATGGATATTAATCCGACACTGGCACGAAAATGGCTTTCCGGGGTGGTGAGTCATCATCAGCTTATTATCGATACTTATAGTGAAAGTCATATGCCTGAATCGCAGCGGGAAGCCGTACTTGACTACGTGGCCCGAAGAATCACGTTACTGGCAGTGACCGAAATTTAAATGATGCCATTAACCTGATGTATCGGGGTAGTAAAAGGATAGTTAAGCGGTCGAATAACCCACCTGCCCCCTTAAAAAAACCCGCTAATATCAGCGGGTTTCAGGTTTTACAACGTCAACAGCGATCAGAGTTCAAACCGATCCAGATTCATCACTTTGGTCCAGGCGGCAACAAAGTCTTTGACGAATTTTTCACGGGCGTCGCTGCTGGCGTAGACTTCCGCTGAGGCGCGTAACACCGCATTGGAGCCAAACACCAGATCGGCACGCGTGGCGGTGAAACGGGTTTCGCCAGTGACGCGATCCCGCCCAATGAATTTCTCATTGGTCGAATCGGCGGCTTTCCACTCGGTGCGCATATCCAGCAGATTCACGAAGAAGTCTGTGTTCAGCGTCCCTGTGTGGTGCGTGAAGATGCCGTGCTGGCTGCCATCAAAGTTAGTACCCAGCGCGCGCATCCCGCCAACCAGCACCGTTAGCTCCGGCACGGTCAGGGTCAGCTGCTGCGCTTTATCGATCAGCAGATTTTCGGTGGTGGTTTTGCCGAAGCCCGTACCGTAGTTACGGAAACCATCTGCACGCGGTTTCAGCAGATCGAACGACTCGATATCAGTTTGATCCTGACGCGCATCAACACGGCCCGGAGTAAATGGCACCTCAATTTCAATGCCAGCGGCTTTCGCCGCCTGCTCAACGCCGACCACACCCGCCAGCACGATCACATCAGCCAGTGAAGCCTTGTGCGCTTCACGCTGCACCGCTTCCAGCACTGGCAGCACACGTACTGCGACGGCATTGACGTCCCACTCACGCTGCGGCAGCAACGCCAGGCGGGCACCGTTGGCACCCCCGCGTTTGTCGCCGCCACGGAAGGTTGATGCCGAGGCCCAGGCAACCGAAACCAGCTCGCTGACGCTGAGGCCGGATGCAGCAATCTTCTCTTTCAGCTGCGCGATATCCGCCACGGTTGGATGATAAACCGGTGCAGGCAGCGGATCCTGCCAGATCAGGTCTTCCTGCGGGACTTCAGGTCCGATGTAGCGCGCTTTTGGCCCCATATCACGGTGAGTCAGCTTAAACCAGGCACGGGCAAAGGCTTCATTGAACGCCTGTGGATCGTTGTGGAAACGACGCGAAATCTTCTCAAATTCCGGGTCAAAACGCAGCGTCAGATCGGTCACCAGCATGGTTGGTTTGTGTTTCTTCGCGGCGTCAAACGCATCCGGGATAATGTCCGGCGCATCAGCTGCCACGAACTGGATGGCACCCGCCGGGCTGCGCGTCTGAACCCACTCATATTTAAACAGGTTCTCGAAGAAGTAGTTACTCCACTGGGTTGGCGTCTGAGACCAGATGACTTCCAGACCAGAGGTAATGGCATCTGCGCCAACGCCCGTGCCGTGGCTGTTGACCCAGCCCAGGCCCTGCGCCTCAATCGGTGCAGTTTCCGGATCAACACCGACGTGGCTGGCCGGTGCGGCACCGTGGGTTTTACCCAGCGTATGTCCACCGGCAATCAATGCCACGATCTCTTCGTCGTTCATGCCCATGTTGCCGAACGTGGCGCGAATAGCCGGGGCCGCAGAGGCAGGATCGCCACTGTGTTCCGGACCTTCCGGGTTCACGTAGATCAGACCCATTTCGGTAGCGCCCAGTGGTGACTGCGCCAGGGATTCCGGGTGACGGTGTTCCAGCCAGGCGGCTTCTTCACCCCAGTTCACATCCATATCCGGTTCCCAGACATCTTCACGTCCGGCACCAAAGCCGAAGGTACGGAATCCGGAGTTTTCCAGCGCGACGTTGCCCGCCAGAATGTAGAGGTCGGCCCAGGAGATCTTCTGACCATATTTCTGTTTAACCGGCCACAGTAAGCGGCGCGCTTTATCCAGACTGACGTTGTCTGGCCAGGAGTTTAGGGGTGCGAAGCGTTGCTGACCACGACCTGAACCACCGCGTCCGTCCACGGAGCGATAGGTTCCGGCGCTGTGCCAGGCCATACGAATAAACAGGCCGATGTAGCTGCCCCAGTCAGCGGGCCACCAGGCTTGTGACTCGGTGAGCAACCCTTTGATGTCAGCTTTCAGCGCTGAGTAATCTAATTTGGCAAATTCTTTACGGTAATCGAAGGATTCATCAAGCGGGTTCGAACGGGATGAGTGCTGGTTCAGCAGGTCAACCCGGAGTTGATTAGGCCACCAGTCGCGGTTGGTTGTTCCGCCGCCCGGCGCCTGATTTTCCTGAGAAGGCTTACCGGCATGAAAAGGACATTTGCCCTCGGGCGCTTCGCGATCGGCTTCGACAATAGGCTTTGCATCTTTTGCATCTTCATCAATGGAATTGCTCATGGTCACACCTCTTTTTTGTATTTTCATCGCTACTCTATAGAGGATTTTCAGGAACGCACACCTGTCTCATCCTATCTGTTTGATAGCTTTTACCTTTTTATAAACCTTCTTCAAAAGCTTAAAACAATGAATTGAGGGTTGCCGCCAGGCTGTAAAGAGCAGCGAAGCGGCAACCGTCACCCTGAGACTATTCCGACAGCGGCGGTTTCACAACTGACGTTTTGCTGCCCGGCAGGCGGATACGGAACCAGATAACATACATTGCGGGCAGGAAAACCAGCGTGATCAGGGTACCGCCCAGCGTTCCCCCAATCAGGGTAAAGGCCAGCGTTCCCCAGAACGCCGAGTGGGTCAGTGGAATAAACGCCAGAGAGAAGTTCAGAGAGGATCAAGCAGAGAAAGCCGGGTGTGATGACGCACGTTTACAGCAGAATCACCGCACACGCTTTGTCATCTGCGCCTGCGGTGGATCTCACAGCACCCTGCTCCTCAGGGCGCTCTGTCACTTAACGCCAGCCGAGTTCCGGGGCAACATACTTCAGGATCGCCTCAATCACATGGGCGTTGTAGGCGACACCAAGCTGGTTAGGCACGGTGAGCAGGAGAGTATCGGCTTCGGCAATCGCCTCATCCTGCGCAAGCTGCTTAATTAACGCCTCTGGCTCGGCGGCATAGCTGCGGCCAAAGATAGCGCGGGTTTTCTCATCGAGAAAGCCGACGGAATCCTGGTCGTTACCGCTGCGGCCAAAGTACGCGCGGTCCATATCATTCACCAGCGCAAAGATGCTGCGACTGACCGAGACGCGTGGCGCATGCTGATGCCCCGCCGCTTTCCAGGCCTCACGGTAGGCGCGGATCTGTTTTGCCTGCTGAATGTGGAACGGCTCGCCGGTTTCATCATCTTTCAGGGTTGAACTTTGCAGGTTCATGCCCATTTTTGCCGCCCATTCTGCGGTGGCGTTGGAGCCGGATCCCCACCAGATGCGGTCGCGCAGGCCTTCAGAGAGCGGCTCAGGACGCAGCAGCCCAGGCGGATTCGGGAACATGGGCTGAGGGTTTGGCTTAGCGAAACCTTCGCCGCGCAGCACCTCCAGAAACTCTTCAGTGTGACGACGGCCCATATCCGCATCGCTTTCCCCCACTTTCGGTTCAAAGCCAAAGTAGCGCCAGCCATCGATGACCTGCTCAGGTGAACCGCGGCTCAGACCCAGTTGCAGGCGACCATTGGAAATCAGGTCTGCCGCGCTGGCGTCTTCCACCATGTAGAGCGGGTTTTCGTAGCGCATGTCGATGACACCGGTGCCGATCTCAATCGTTTTAGTGCGTGCTGCAACGGCAGCCAGCAGCGGAAACGGCGAGCTGAGCTGGCGGGCAAAATGGTGGACACGGAAATAAGCGCCATCTGCGCCCAGCTCTTCGGCGGCGACCGCTAAGTCGATTGATTGCAGTAACACATCCTGCGCGGTACGGGTGGCGGACTGCGAGGAAGGCGTCCAGTGACCAAAGGATAAGAAGCCAATATTTTTCATCTGTATTTCTCCTGACAGGCGGTAAACGCCCGTGGATGCAAGGCGATTTCTGATAGAGAAAGATTACGCCCCCGGAGCCGCCACTGATAGTCAATATCTTTCAGCGCCATATTCAGGAATTTCGACATAGCTAAGCAGATTATCCACTTTGCCTTTGCCTGCCCTTTCTTTCACTGTTCAGATTCCCGCTTCCACTGTCAGGTGAATCATGCACACCGGTTATCTCTCTCAACAGCAGCGCGCCTGGCTTAAAGCGCGCGCGCGCAGCTGGCTCTGGCGCAGCGAACTGCCGACCTGGCTGCTAATCGGGGTGATCTATGGCGGCTGGTTCTCGGTGATGCTCAACGCGCAGATGCTGGGACGGCTGCCCGCCACTCTGCTGCTGATCGTCTTCACTGGCTGGTATATGTCGCTGCAGCATGAGCTGATCCACGGGCATCCCACGCGCTGGCCGCGGGTGAATCAGCTGTTTGGCACTCTGCCGCTGGCGGTCTGGTATCCCTACGGACTCTATCGCGATTCTCATCTGGCCCATCATCGAAATCACACCCTGACCGAGCCGGATGAGGATCCGGAAACCTACTACCTCTCCGCCGCTCGCTGGGCGAAATTGCCGCGCTGGCAGCAGCAGTTGATTCAGCTGCGTAACACTTTTCCGGGACGGTTGCTGCTCGGCCCGCTGCTGGATGTGGCAGCGACCTTCGGCGGGATGTGGCAGGCACTGCGCCGTGGCAATCGGCCCGCGATAGCGATGTGGCTGCTGCACGGGACGCTGCTGGCACTGCTGTTTTTCTGGATGGCGCGGCAGGGATTTTCGCCGCTGTGGTATCTGCTGGCGGTGAGTTATCCGGCGCTGGCGCTGACCAAAGTGCGCTCCTTCTATGAGCATCGTGCGGCGGACGATCCGCTGGCACGGTCGGTGAATAATGAAGCGGCGTGGCCGTGGCGCATGCTATTCCTGAA
>Ga0308161_1002162_pt1 | contig 21517 bp, 29 predicted proteins | sample PhyFR2_FD_201034 | JGI IMG/M metagenome (GOLD analysis project Ga0308161, IMG submission 201034) | Phyllosphere microbial communities from UC Gill Tract Community Farm, Albany, California, United States - DLSLF.R2 | ecosystem: Host-associated > Plants > Phyllosphere > Unclassified | place: USA...
CCTCAACGCTCGATTAGAGCTCTAACTCGGAGGCTTTCCATGAACTGGCTTTTCATCGGCGGCATCTTGCTCTTCGTAGCGATCCTACTTGTGACAGTGGCGATCCACGAAGCCGGTCACATGGCAGCGGCTAAGAAGCTCGGACTCGACGTGCCGGAGTATTCGGTCGGCTTCGGCCCGAAGCTGTTCACAATCCGCACCAAGAAGACGGCGTACTCTCTCCGTGCTATCCCGCTCGGAGGCTTCGTCATCATCCACGATGAGCGCTATCCAGAGAAAAGCTACGAGCGTATCGCTCTATCCCGCGTGAAGCCATGGAAGCGACAGATCGTCTTCCTCGCGGGACCGGCCGTGAACATCGTAATCGGTGTGGTGGTACTCTTTGCGGTGCTTCTTTCGACTCCGTACAACAAGCCGGCGAACTACGTCGGTGAGCTTTACACCTGCTCGAACTCAGCCGGTTGCGGTGCTCGCGAAGCGGGGCTGAAGGAGGGTGACAAGATCGTCGCCATCGACGGTGTAGCTGTCAAGAACTTTGAGGATCTCGGTAAAGCTAAGGAAGGCAAGACCGAGCTCAAGACTGTCGTGGTGAAGCGCGCCGGTGAGACTGTGATGCTCCGTGACCTGAAGATGACGGTCGACCCGAAGACCAAGGTCGCTTACATGGGTATCCAGGCTACCAAGCCTACCTATCGTTCGTTTGCTGACGCTAGTACCTTCGTCACTAGCGCCTTTAAGCAGAACTTTATCGGTATCCTCCACATGCCTGAGAAGCTTCCGAAGGTGTTCTCAAACATCTTCTCCGGCGACAAGGGTGCTGACGATCCGGCTTCGGTGGTGGCCGCTAGTAAGACCTACGGTGACCTGGCAGCTAACACTCAGCAGACCACCGAGTTCAAAGCTCAGACGTTCCTCTACTACTCGGCATTGTTCAACCTCGGTATTGGTCTCATTAACCTGATCCCGATTCTTCCTCTCGACGGTGGACGTATGTGGATCGCTTTCTGCGACACTCTACGTATCCGCTACTACCGCCTACGTAAGAAGAAGTACCAGCCGGTGACTCAGCGTATGTTCAGCTACCTTTCGGCCACCTCCGCCATCGCGGTCTTCGGTTTCATGGCGCTCATCATCCTCTCGGATGTCTCCGCTTGGGTAGCGGGAAGCATCTGATCCACTCATCTTCGACGGCGGTATCCTTCTTCATCGGTAGGATACCGCCGTCGGCGTCTCTACAGTTAGGTAACTCTTGACGAACTCTACTCCACATCTGATCTACTTCTCCTCGGTCACTGAGAACACAAAGATCTTTGTCGAGCAGCTTGAGTTTCAGCACACTCGACTACCGCTTCGGGCGGGTGATGAGGCTGTAATCGCTGATCGTCCCTACGTGCTCGTGGTTCCGACCTACGGCGGTGGCCGTGACGAGGCGCTCGTACCGAAGCAGGTGATGCGTTTCCTCAAAGATCCGGAGCACCGCCGTCTCTGTGTAGGGATCATCGGCGCCGGTAATCTCAACTTCGGTGACAAATACGCCGCAGCAGCGGACCTACTCTCTTCTAAGCTTCATGTGCCGGTTCTGGCTAGATTCGAGCTACGCGGCATGAAATCAGACCGTGACACGATCACCCAGGGGCTGAAGAACAACTGGGAGAAGCTGCTTGAGCTTCGAGGGCTAACGGATTAGAGTTAGAGAGCCTATCGGAGGACTTTATGGCTCGCTATCACTTCAACCCCGAAACCGGCAAGGCAAGCGCCTGTCGAGCAAAGCCGGGAAACTGTCCGTTTGTGACGGCTGGAGCTCAGCACTTCGATACTCTCGAAGAGGCACGCGCCGGAGTAGAGCGCTACTTCACTGAGGAGTACGCATCGAATATAGCGCGCTACGCGATTCTCTACAACCGAATCCAGCACCACATTCTAGCTTCTAAGGATGACGACGAATCGTGGGAAGCAGTTCTCCCTTACATCACTGAGCGTGATGCGTTAGAGCGCTTTATCCGCGACATGAAACCTGAGTCTTATCCGATCACTTTCACACTTGATTCTACCCCGCAAAGGCTCATCCACGGAGCTTTGAATCGAGATGATGGAGAGCACCGAATCATCGGCTTCGGCAACGATGTGCACGAGTTCCGTGGTGCTCAGGAGAAGACCTTCCAGGCTGCTCTTAACCTTTCAGAAGATTGGGTGTCGAAGCTCGACGCTGAAGAAGCGCACGCCGTAGTTGAGTACTCCGGCAACGCTGATGCTCTTAGAGGCAAGACAGCAATCATTGACCGCGCTCTCGCTAAGGCTCCGCGACTTGAACCAACCATCGTTTACTCCGGTCTAAGCAAGCATGTAGCCAACGACGTGCTATCGCAGCTTGATTCCGGCCTTGTGAAGCTCGATTACCACATTTCTACCTCTCTTAACGCTGCACAGGTTAACGGCTTTATGGAGCACACCGGTACTGACGAAGAGCTCATGGCGACGAATGCTCAAGGTCATCATGTCGCTGTAGAGATTGAGACAACCGTCGGCGGCTCCATGATGGCCGTAAGTCACAGTCTCCAGGAGTTTGAAGTACTTCTTCCCTCTGGTGAGTACGAGGTGATCGGCGTACGTGAGAATGTGGAAACTCACTGGGACGATAACGGTATGGGGCGTACCGCGCAAAAGCTTATCAAGCTTCGGAGGATTGCTTAAGATGGCTCGCTATCACTTTAACCCGGAGACCGGCAACGTTGGAAGCTGTAGAGCTAAGCCTGGTAACTGTCCGTTTACCACCGCCGGCAGCCGTCACTTTGACAGCCGTGAAGAGGCGAGAGCGGCCGTAGAAACATACTTTGCTAGACCGTATAAGTCAGAGGTGGCTCGGCTTTTCGCTGTTCGAAGTAGTATTCACCGTGAGATCCACACTCGGTTAGTTCGGGAGCCCAGAGAGGTTACGAGAATCACGCTACCGCCTCTTGCGGATGAACGTAGAGCGCTAGACGATCGTATTGAAGAGCTATCCGCAAACGCTCAGGATGAGGAGCTTACACCGTCTACGGTAACGGACGAGCCGGCTGTAAAGCTTGTGGACAAACCGTTGAACATCCGCTCAGGCGACTTGCTCAAAGGTATGGCGTCACGCTTAGGAAAGCTCTCCGAAGATGAGCTTGTAACCGTTGCGGAAGCCTCCGAGCTTACTGACATCTGGCTTTCTCGGCTCAGCGATAGAGAAGCTGCAGCGGTGTTTGCTTACTCCCAGGATCCTCGCGTCACCGCCGATGGGCACGAGGCGCTCTCCTCGGCTCTTGCTAAAGCTCCGAAACTTGAGCCTCTCCAGGTTTACTCAGGCCTGAGCAAACACGTCGCGGCTGACATCCGCAATCAGCTAGCCACCGGCACTGTAGAGCTTGGCTATCCCATCTCTACCTCTCTCAACGCTGCACAGGTCAACGGATTCATGGCTCGCTACGAGGAAGAGCTTACTGCGGTAGAGATTGAGACCGAGGTCGGCGGCTCCATGATCGGAGTTTCACATAGCCCTAACGAGCTTGAGTTTCTCCTGCCAGCGGGTCGCTACGAGGTATTAGAAACTGAAAGGAACGTAAAGGCCCGCTGGGGTGAAACCGATAACGGTCGGGACATTGATCTCTTTGTAAGGCTTCGAAGACTACCGTGAGGCTCTAATGGCTAAGTACCACTTCAATCCGTCCACCGGCGAACCGGGCCAGTGCAAGGCTGAGCACGCATGCCCGTTCGGGCTAGCTCTCGACAGTCACTACGGCTCACTTCGAGAAGCCGCCATCGGCGCTGAGGAGCACCTCGCGGCTCAGGCCGGTGGATCGTTTGGTCAGCCTGAGGGCATGGTGCTTGGTTTTGAGGAATGGAAGGCTCAGAAAGAGGCCCAGGCCAAGCTTCAGGCTAAGGAAGAGGCCGCAAAGCCGGCTTTCAGTGAACCGACCGCGCCGGTTTCAGACTATCGAGCACTCATGCCGAACGGACTCATGGAGCTTGGAGATCAGGCTCGTAAGATCGGCCTCGATCTGCAGGAGACGCACCGCTGGGCCGGCAAGCTTTACGCGAACGCCTCCACATCGGACTACAAGCGACTCATGGTAGATGCGCTTCAGGAACACGTGGCTGAAGCTGAAGGCTACAACGCCTCCATCGATCATGAGCTTGAGAAGAGCTTTTACTTCAAGAAACCGCAAGTACGCCGACGCAAGTCCGGCACTGTGGTTGAAACCTACGGTGAGCACGAGAACATGGATCTCATCACTCGTGTGGATGATAACGGTAAGGCCAGCTTCGAAGTCTACGACCGCGACGAGCTTGAGAGCGACCGCTCGAACGACCCTAACGGATGGCCAAGCACCATCGGAAACTGGATGGAGCACTTTAAGCTCTACCAGGACCACCTCTATCTTCGTGCTCGCTGGCAGAAAGAAGCCGATGTAAGAGCCGCACGAGCTCAGACTATTCGAGAGCGTATCGGAGCCTGATATTCTCTGAGCTCCACCCCCGAAAGAACGGATAGCGATGGCTGAGACTAAGGCTGCAAAGTATCGGATCATCGACCGGGCAGAGGCCTACGCTGAGGGAAAGATAACAGAGGCTTCTGAGAAGCTTACGGCACTCCTAAAAGCTGTAGCGGCCGATCAGGCTTACTGGCTTTGGGTAAACGAGGCTCTCGGGGATGACTTCTTCTGGGCGTCTGAGGTGATGGCCGCCGGCCTCAATCGCCCGGAGGTTAAGGCGGTGGCTAAGTACCTCAGTGAGACGAAGCTCAGCTCGGTTCGATTCGAAGACTCGAAGGCTTACTTGGCCATCATCGCTGACTCGCTAGCATCCTCCATCATGGTGATGAAGAAGGCTCTTCTCTCCGCAGTCAAGAAGCTCGAGGAGAACACGGCGTGTGTCTATAAGTTCACCAAGGATGGGCCGATAGCCACCGGCTATCCTCACGGAGTACCGGTGGTCTGTTACTTCACGAAAGAGGGCACGGTGTTCGTGGTTTACGTGCCACAGCTCGGAGAGAATCAGCTTTTCGCTTCCGCCGCCGCGATACCTTTAGCCGAGGAACACATCGTGAAACAGGTGGCTCGAGGTATCGAGCGTTCACGGCAGGCTTTCGATGCTGCTAGACGACTGCAGGCTATTCTCGTCGGAGCCGAAGAGCGTTTGGCCACGTTGCAAAAGTTCGGACGAACCGTGATAGGATAGGCCTATGGCCAAAGTCTATCATGTGAATACCGCTGAGTTCAGCGTCGAGCTCTGCGACTGGAGTCTTCGCGAATGCCCTTTTGGGAGCGAAGATGAGCACTTCACCTCAGCTGAAGCCGCCGAGGGTGAGCTCGAGTCCATGCTTCAGAATCATCAGACCGCCGATGAGCGAGTGATGCTCGCTATCCTTCGTCAGTCGGGGCAAGTTCCGGAGTCCACGCTGGTGGAGCTCCTCAACGACCGACGCTGGACTAAGGGTGAGCACGCAACGCTTCGTCTGCTCCTCGACTCTGTTCGAGCTCTTGAGACACACGACAGAGAAATCATCGATCCACTCTTGGTCAAGATCAGCCGACTTCGGCTTGCTGAGACGCATCTTCCTGAGAACGAACTTCTCATGTTTAAGGAGCTTGACCGCATCGGCGAGCTTCTTCTTCAGCGTCGTCACTGACCACCGTTAGAAAACTCTTCGGAGGTTTCAACATGAGTAAGAATCGCGAGCACGTAACCTGGCAGTCGGAAGACGGCAGCTGGTCTATCGGCTTTTACGACAACTACAGCTCTCCGGGCTACGGTGAAGACGATGACTTCGATGAAGAGTGGGACGTGGACTACACCGGTGACTTCCACTGGGTTTCTGCCGGCCACAATTCTCCTGAATCAGCTGCTAATGCTTGGCGCGGCGCAAACCCAGGAGGAGGCTCTGTAGTAGCCTATAAAGCGAACGAACGTTCGTCTATCCGAGACTTCGATGACAAGGCTGCTCAGCTTTACGAAGCCTCGAAAGATCCAAAGCTTGCTAGTAGACTTCACCTCCGCGCGACCTACAACGGACCGCCGAAGAAGCGTGAACCGGTTTTCATCGCGCACGATCTTTACACTGCCCGCCTAGAGGCTGAGAGCTTCAACATTCAGGGATATTCGAACAGCCCAGATGATCGGATCCCTTACTGGAGAGATCAGCTTAAGGCGATTGATCCGGCGAAGCTTTCACCAGCTGAGAAGGCCGAGCTTCAGGCGGAGAAAGATATCTACATCGGCAATCTAAAGCGACTTGTCGCCGATGAGAAAGCTCGCCCCACCGGCAATCGTGCCTGGATGACTCCTGAGCAGCGTCGTAGTGAGCTAGAACGTTTTGACAAGCGCAGAGCTCTAGAAGAGCTCATCGGCAGACTCGAGACCAGTGCTCCGTGGACAGCACCGGTTCCTGCCCCGAAGACCAAAGAAACTACCGACTCGAAGGTTCAGGCTAAGGACTCACAATCCACCGCTAAAGGCTCCGGTAAGAGCTACCACATCAACCCCACCACCGGGCGACCGAACCAGTGCACCGCAACCAAGCGCGCCTGCCCCTATGGTGGATCCGCCGATCACTATCCATCGAAAGATGCCGCCCGCGCCGGCTACGAGAAGAAGATGGGAAGCGGACTGAAGAAGCTCAAGAAGTAATCATCAGTTCGGCCGGAGATGAAGTGTAGTAGCATCGTCTCCGGCCGAAAGTCTGAGAGCATCTCGTTTACCTCACGGTTAGAGAGACTAACGATCCAGGAGGACGCATGAGCTATCACATCACCCCCGAAGGCAACGCCGCGCAGTGCAAGGCGCGCAAGGGCAACTGCCCCTTCGCTAAGGAGGACGAGCACTTCGCAACGAAGAAAGAGGCTGTCCAAGCTTACGAGGCTCAGCGCTCCGGTGATGTCCTGACTCCCACCGTGAAGCCTCTCTCTACTCGCATGCTTCTCAACTCCGGACACGAAGTCGGCTATGCTGCACGCTCCTACTTCCGACTTCTTAATCACCAGAACTACGCTCAGGCTAAAGGCCTCTACGGAAAAGTGAAGGACGGAGCGGTCATCGACGCCGTAAAGGAGATCCACCGCGCCTCCATCGCTCTCAACGATCTTGAGGAGCAGCTCACCAACGCTCAGGCTCGAGTAAACACCGCTCGTACGGAGGCACAGGCTCAAGGCTACGTTCGCGCAGCAGACACCATCGCGAAGAAGCTCACGGCCGCTGCTCAGGAGTTTGACGAGGCTGAAGAAACCATCGACCGGCTCAAGAAGAAGTACGCCGGCGACCTGGCTATTCACAAGAACTCGCTGAATAAGCTTGAGCGTATGGCCAACGGCGACTTCCCGGTGGAACGACCGGCCGGCATTGAGAAGCGTATCTCAGCTCTCGTTGAGACTCGTAAAGGTATCAAGCCGATCGAGCCGGTGTCGACTATCCTCGGGCGTGGCGGAGACATGGACCGTGTCGTGGCTGCGGCTGAAAAGTACGGCAAGCCGGAGTACGTTGAGAGTGCTACTCTTCTTCGTGACGCTCTTGCAGAGAAGGCCGCGCTTGAGGAAGAGCGTGCTCGTCTAGAGCGTGCAGTGAACTTCAACACAAACGAGGTGGTACGCCGTACGATCCAGGACGAGCTCGAGAAGAACGCTTACAGTATCTCTCGTACTGTCCCGACTATCCGTGCGAACGAGCCACGTGTGGCTCAGTTCAAAGACGAGATCCGTGACCGAAGCCTCTACGAGGCAGACGTGACTCGTGAGCTGAACTCACTCATCAAGATTGAACAGAAGACACGTAACGTTGTGGAAAACGAAAACGCCTGATAGCATGGTGCTATGATCGCACTTCGAAAGCTCCTCATGGACAACGCACCGGCCGACGCGCTGCAGGCCTTGCACAACTCTGGGGAGCTTTCGGAGTTTCTCCCGGAGCTCGAGAACCTCGACATCCACGACGACCACAGCCACAAGCACAAGAACAACTTCCTGCACTCGCTGCAGGTGCTTCGGCAGGCCATCGCCATGGAATCCGCTCCGGATCTGGTGCTCCGTACCGCCGCTCTCCTTCATGACATCGGTAAGGTCGACACTCGCGACTTCACCGAGGCCGGTGACCCCACCTTCACGCTCCACGAGCTGGTCGGTGCTCGCCAGGCGGCGAAGCTGCTTCGTGACCACGGCTACTCCAAGGACGAGATCGAGGCGATCCGCGAGCTGATCACGAACCATATGCGTGCGTTCAACTTCGACGAGAACCAGTGGGGCGACTCGGCCGTTCGTCGGCTCATCGCTGACAGCTCCACCGAGCTTCAGCTGCGCCGTCTCTTCGTCATCTTCAAGGCGGACCTCACCACCAAGAACAAGACGAAGCGCGACGCGATCCGTGCCAACCTGGACAGGCTCCAGGCCCGTGTGCTTCAGGTCAAGGAGGCCGACGCGCTGGCGAAGCGGCGTCCGGCCATCGACGGTCACCGCCTCATGGCGGAGTTCAACCTTCAGCAGGGCCGCGAGCTCGGTGCGGTGATGAAGTTCCTGAACTCGGAGGAGGGCCTCAAGCTCTCCGAGGCTGAGGCTCTTGAGAAGGCGCGCGAGATCCTCGGACGGTAGGTTCGCTCGAAGGTTTTGATATTGGTCTCACAAGGCTTGTATCCCAAAACCTAGAGAGTAGACTCCATGGAACCGCTTCAGATCGTCCTTATCGTCATCGTTATTGGTCTCTTCAGTGCGTACTTCATCTCGAAGGCACGTAACAAGGGTAAGACGCCGAACAAGAAGTAAGACGAAGAAACACACTTACAGCCCGACGACTGATCATCGCCGGGCTGTAAGTGTAAGCTCTTCAGTCGAAACTCTAGCTGTCGGTCTAAGCTCATTAGAGTACTCGTCGTGTCGTTGTTCGCAAAGCATAGGAAAGCCTCTTAGACTGACAGCTACCGTTCGTAGCGTCTTATAGCTCGGTATCATAAGGGTAGGGATCTTAGACCTAAGGGGTACACGCAGTGACCGAACTTCCAATCACCCGAAGCCTGAACGAACTCGTTGTAGAGGACGACTTTCTCGGCTCCGTGATTCATCTCAACTACGAAGAAGCGGTCATCGCGACTAACGACTTCCGAGCCGAGGTGACCGGCGGTCTTCCGAAGAACGCTTTCCTCACGGTGGCTTCTCTCGATCAAGAGGGGAAGGCTGACGAGATCATCCTGCTCTCGGTAGTCGGCCCGGAGCCGATGAACGTAGGCCGCGAGTTTCTCAACGTCCGTGAAGAGCTCGCCTCACAGATCGTCACCGGCCAGGATGTGAAGCTCGACGCAACGGTCGAGGCTCGTCTCTCACTCATGGCTTTCCGCTGTAAGATTCTCGGGACGTTCTACAAAGACGAGTCTGGCCAGACGAAGTTCGGTTCCGACGTGGCACGTATCCGCGGTAACTCACTTCTCAAGGTCTACCGCCCCACCGGACGAGCACTTAGTCTCATCGGCAGCTTCTCAGGAGCATCGAACCTCGACAGCGCCGGCTTCCTAGAGATCGGTAAGGTGCGCTACGCTGATACTCGCCCGAAGGTGGACGAGGAAGCTGCGGCCTACATCAACATCCGTGACTTCATCGGAAAGAAGACCGCTGTCTTCGGTATGTCACGCTCCGGTAAGTCCAACGGTATGAAGACGCTTCTCCAGAAGGTACACTTCTACTCTCGTTCTTCCGGCGACCCGGTGGCTCAGCTTATCCTCGACCCACAGGGTGAGTTCGCTAACACGAACTCTCAGGACGGTGAGGCGCTCGCGAACATCGGTGATGAGTCCGAGGTTTCGATCTACAAGATCATGGATAAGTCCGGCTCTCCGAAGGAGAAGTATCTCCAGTTCGACCTCTTTAAGAATGAGAATCTGGCTCTCACCTGGCAGCTTATCCTCGGCGAACTCTCGGCCGGTATCTCGAAGGATGCGAACTACATCGCACCACTCTTCAACCTAGACTTCGAGCCGCTTGGAGAGGGCGCTACCAAGCCGGAGCGTCACCACTTTGACCGTAAGAAGCTTGGCCTCTTCGCCCTCATGTACGAAGGCATCAGGAATCACAGAGTGCCGACGTTTAGCGTGAGTGTTGGTCAGGAGCTTGCAGCGGAGATGGCGACTCGTGAGGGGATCGAGCAGTCAACCTCGAACCCGGCTGAGATTCGCATCACGAACACGCTTGGCGCTTCAGGTGCTGTACTGCGACTTCTCAAGGAGCATGGTTCCGAGGGAGAGAACCACCTCTCGGATAGCTGGATTCGAGAGATTGAAGACGGCGAGGCCGGAAAGCTCTTCGAACAGATCGTGAACATCCGCGAAAAAGGTCGTAACGGTGTGAAGGCTTCGGTTTCTCGCATCGAGGACCTTCACTCGCCTCACGCCGAAGGTGACGTGCGAGAGAACGTCTGGGAGGATATCCAGCAGGGTAAGCTCATCGTCATCGACCTCTCTCGAGGCTCCTCGAAGACATCGCAAGTTCTATCTGAGCTCATCGTGAACTATCTCCTCGACAGCGCGAGTGAGCGCTTTATCTCAGGTCTAGCTCCGGTGCCGTTCCAGATCGTTGTGGAGGAAGCACACAACCTCTTCGAGCGTGACGCTCGCAAGGACGACCGCGATCCGTGGGTTCGCATCTCGAAGGAAGCAGCGAAGTACCGTATCGGTCTTGTCTACGCGACTCAGGAGGTTACCTCGGTTGATCGACGTATCCTCTCCAACACCTCTAACTGGATCATCACTCACCTCTCTTCGGTTACTGAGACGAACGAGCTGGCGAAGTATTACCAGTTCGCTGACTGGGGCGATTCTCTCCGACGAGTAGAAACCAAGGGCTTCTCTCGCGTAAAGACCGAGTCCTCTGCCTACATCATCCCGGTGCAGGTAGAGCTTTTCCAGGCACAGGTGGCTCGACAGAAGATTGCCGAAGCTAAGCCTGAGGTTCGCACAGCGCCGCCGGCCGACGATACTCCGTTTGAGTTCTGAGTATGAACGGAGTTAAGCCCGGGGTCAATGATCTTGAGACTCTCAATCCCAAACTTGCGCTTGAGTTCGATCAAAAGTTAAACAAAGAGCTTACGCCCTCAAATGTTTCAGCAAAATCAAACAAGAAATACTGGTGGTTTAGCAACGAATGTGGGCATAGTTGGGATGATTCACCTAATCATCGCTCTGGTGGCCGAGGCTGCCCTTTCTGTGCAGGTAAACGAGTACTTGCAGGCTTTAATGACTTTTTTATGGGGTCGGTATTAAGAAAGGCCCTACTTATCACAGACACAAGCGTGAATTAGCTATGAAGCACTTGGGCTTAAAAGACGTAATTGAGATCTGGCAAGACGAAATAGACGAAGATCTTACATGGACTATACTCTCTAAAAGATTGGAGGGCTAAACAATGGCTCCTTATCTGCATGAATTGGCGAACCCGACCGGCTTCTTCGACATCCTCGACCAGGACAACAAGAAGTGGATTGAAGATCGCCTAAAGACCTACAGTCGTCGCGATCCTGAGAAGAAGTTCGAGAGCCTCTTCGAGAATCTGCTCGTCACGGATCCTGAGACGCTTCAGAAGCCCTATAGCTTCACCAAGGCTGTGGCTTTCGACGGTTCACTCTCCACCATCGAGGACCCGAACGTGACGGCTCTCAAGATTGCGTCGGCCTGGAAGGATCTCTCAAACAAGCCACGCTACGTCAACGGGATCCTCGACCCGTCCTCGTTGAACTCATCTATTGAGAACGTCGCCTCTATTGGTCTTCTTCCCGGCGCCGGAGTCTTTGCAGCCGACGGTGCCGGCTCATGGGACACGAAGTTCCGTGAAGAGTTCTACCAGAATCTTCGTCACCTTCAGACTCATCGAACTGATCGACGCTACAGCCTCATGGCCTTTGTTCGCCGCATTCTCGACAAGTACGCCTTCGACAATAAGCTTCCTTGTCCAAACTGTGGTGAAGACCGAATCGACTTCGATGAGCGCTCGCTTGAGACAGTCTGTTCGGTCTGTGCCTCGCCGGTCTACTTCACCGACTATCTGACCAAGGCTCTCTTCGCCGCACGCACTTCGCCGACGCAGCCGATGCTTCTCATTGAGAGACTCATGCTGCACGCGGTAATCGAAGAGGTGGCAGCAGGCCACGTGGCCGAGAACTCGCTCGAGGACACACTCTTCATCGCCGACGGTTCGCTTCAGATCTTTGGGCTACCCCAGGTGTCATCGGTGCTACTTGAACGTGTGCAGAAGCTCCCGAAGACTCCGGGGTTAGTCTCGTTTATGAAGTCCGGCCGTGTGCAGGAGCTTTCGCTCATGAGCGGGATCGAAGATGTGGTGAAGCCCGGTGCCGTAGCAATGGTGACAAGCGAAGCCTGGAAGATGCTCTTCAAGACTCGCGGTGAGGCCGGTATCTACGGTAAGGCTTTCGCCTACCGTACGAAGAACGGCCAGAAGTGGTTCTCGTTCATGGTGCCTCCGAAGATCGGTGATCCTGTGGACAACGCTCCGATCCTTAACGCCTGGAGCAACTACCCGCACATCGCCGCTATCTGCGAGTTCATCGAGGAGAACCAGAGTAACGAGAACGGTACCACCACAGCTACGCTTGAGCTCATTGCTCGAGCAAACCTTGCTGCTAGCCTTCCGGCTGAACTTTCACGTAAGGTTCTGTCAGAGGTCGTCCACGGCGTCATTTAACGATTGTGTTGGAAGCAGTAGCCTGATAGTGTTGCTGTAACGCAATCAACGGAGGCTTCATCATGGCTGTTCTCATCCAGCGCTCGAAGACCACGCACATCCCTCAGGAGTGCGTCTACGGCTGCTGCACCAGCGTCTACGGCAAGAACGTGAAGAAGGTGCGCCGGTCCATCAAGCGCTCGGAGAACCAGGCCTGGAAGCGCTCGGTTCGCTGATTAAGGCGTCTCTGCGGTGCTCACCTACACGGTGAGCACCGCAGAAGAGTATCACCTCCAGACGATATGAGCTCCTATGCTTAAACTCATTCGTCACGCTCATTTTGGTCGCTCAGTGTTTGTCCTGAGCTGGCTCCCCACTGATGGCTTCGATGGTGCTGTCGAGGTTCGTGGTGTATTCGCTTCTCGTAAGGCAGCTGTCAAGCAACTGCAAGAAGTGGTTGAACAGACTCGTAACGCTGCTCATTCTCTTAGCGAATGGCTCGGTAACGTGGAGATCGCTACCTACCGGTGGGATCCTGCTGCAAAGTCTCTTGTTCAAACTTACTAATTAGAGATCATCTTAACTCAAGGAGAGTCTCAATGGCCAAGTTTCACATTAACAGTAACGGTGACGTAAAGCCGTGTAAGGCTATTAAGATCTCGTGTCAGTTTGGAGATGACTCACTTCATTTTGAGAACGAAGTGGACGCTCGTAAAGTTGCTGAGAAAGCGCTCGAGAAAGCCGGACCTAACGCTCTCCGCGGGAAGAAGAGTTCTCTTAAAGACTTAATGAAGCCAGGCTTCAATGACCAGTTTAGCAAGTTTACGAAGACCGGCGAGGCTGCTCAAAAGCCGCCGAAAGCTAAGACGGCACAGGAACGTATCACAGCTCAGACCGTAGCTCAGGAGAAAGCCAAAGGCTTCGAGCGGGTGACTAGAACTCAAATACCAAGAGACGTTGAACGCTATCTAGCCCAAAGCGCCGGTCGTAACAACGGCGTACTAGCAATCTTCGCAAGAGACGATGAACGTTACAAAGTACTCGTCGAGGCTACTGACGGTCGCTTTTTTACATACTCTACCCCTGACATCAAGGATGTACCTCACGTCACTACAGCAGTTACAGGCATGGATATATCTCTACATCCCCGTGGGCCTAAGATTAGTTTCCGTTGCGCAAGATGTAACAGAGTCAATGAGGAAAGACTTGGTGATTTTAGTACACTCAGACAAGGAGACTGCCGAACAAGATGTCGCTGCGGTCAGCTTAACTCTCTCCCCATTAGCCAGGATTAGCCATGACTCGATTTCACGTTAATCCAGTAACCGGTAACGCAGGGCAGTGCAAGGCTTTCTACGATTGCCCGTTCGGTGACCAGGAGACCGGTCACTACGACTCCGTAGAAGAAGCTCGTGCCGCTTTTGAGAGTACTCAGGACTCGTTTGCAGCTCCGAAAAAGAAGCGGGACCGTGTCTATAGAGTCGGCGCACTTGAAGCTCCGACCAAGCACTTCGATGATCTAGCTCAGGTAGTGAAGCTTTTCGATGAGTTTGTACCGGAAGGACGCCAGGGGCGAGCTGGGGCTATCTTCGCTTCTCCAGATCTCGATTCTCACATGCGCTGGGTCAAGGGAAGCAACCTTACTCGCGGTGACACCACATCACATGAGCTTACCGTCGATCCGAACACCGTCTACGTCTATCCGATTGAGGTCTACGAGCGTGCATCGCACTGGGAGCAACGTGACCAGCTTGAGCAGTTCGAAGAATTTCGGAAGGAATACTGGGAGACAGGCATGACGCTTACCGACTGGCGTGCGTGGGCGGCTAAGGCTAAGCCGAAGCCCGGTACATGGGAGCTATTGCTTCCGCCGGAGGCTATACAGCAGGCTAAGCCGATGTCTAATCGTCGTGTGATCGAGGCCGCTTCTGACGATGTGGCGAGAGAGATCAACTGGGCACTTGAGCCGCGTCGCGCAGCAAAAGGTCTTATCTGGCGCAAGCCGAAGCCTGAAGCCGAAGAGAGTTAGAAACCAAGCCGAGGTGATTTCACATGGCTAAGTTCCACATCAACGCCGCCGGCGAGGCGGGATCCTGTTCAGCAACCAAGGGCAACTGCCCGTTCGGTGGAGAGGCTGACCACTTCACGTCCCAAGAGGCGGCGCGTGAAGCTTTTGAGTCAAAGATGAGCGGCTCATCGCTTACGTCGCTTGAGAAGCAGGCTCGTAAAGACGACAAGTTTGAGCTCGACTACCGCGACCAGTCAGGCTCAGGCTACGCCATCGAGAAGAACTCAGCCGGCAAGTACCGCTGGGTCTGGTCCGAGCCGGACGGCACTCAGGAAGAGGGCTCCATGGGTAACTGGGTTAGCACTCCGGCCCTAGCCCTTCGCGCTGGAGCAGCTGACTGGGACTCGAACGGTGGTGACTATTCAAAGAAGTACGCTAGCACGCTTCGCGGTGTTGCTACCAAGCTCGAGAAGAAGGAAGAGCAGAAGGTAGTGGCTGCTGAGGCCACTGCAGCCAAAATTGAGATCGAGGAGAACACTGCTCGAACTCTCCGTGACATGGAAGAGTCCTACAAAGAGTATGAGCCGGGCGACCTTACCGAAGAGGTAGACGAGCAGATTCAGATCTCAATCGCGGCGATGAAGAAGGGCGACCGAGTCACCGCGTGGTGGGCTCTCGACCAGGCTACTCAGCTTCCTGGCTACGACGAGCGTGGCGTAAGCTCATACATCGACGCTTACCGCGACGAGATCAATCCTGGTGGTCCGCCGACCGCATAAGGCTTGCAGGGGTGCAAGGGGGAAGAAGGCTCCTAGCCGGTTGACACGGAGGCTTTCTACGCGTAGTTTAAGCGTAAGAAGCATTCAGACCGGCTAGGAGCCTTTCTTATGGTCCGCGAAACTCATCGACTCGAAGAGCGTTACTTCGAACGCATGGCTAAGAGTCTCGGTGACAAGCTGCACATCGTAGAGCAGCTGCCAGAGCCTACTGACAAGTACTCGCCGAAGGTGCTCGACATCGGCGCCGGCGGAGGAGAGTTTGCCAACTCGCTTACTGAACTCGGCTTCACCGTCACCGCGCTCGACGCCAACTCTGATGCTGTCGCGCACATGAAGGCAAACTTTCCGAAGCTTCATCCGGTTGAGCTTCTCGCTAACCACGCTCGAGAGCTCGGCCTCGAAACTTACGATGCGGTGATCTGCTCTAGCATTCTCCACGAGGTTTTCTCTTACGGTGACGATGAACGAGGCCCCGGCGACTACAACAGTCTTACAGAGGCGCTCAAGGCGTTCCACGCGGTGTTGAAGCCTGGCGGCGTACTCGTGATCCGCGATGGAGTACGACCTCGCCACTGGAACGACACTGCAACCATTACTGTTCTCAACGGGGACGACGAAGCCGTTATCTCTTATCTCGATCAGTGCCCGTTTGCCAACGGCTCGATCCCCGGCACGGTCGGTGAGCTGGTGAAACTGACTAAGCACCGTAGTGGTTCTTATGTCGGCGATCTTCGCTCTGCCTACGAGTTCTACATGACCTACAACTGGGGCGTCGAGAACTACCACCGCGAGGCTCACGAACTCTACGGAGTGCTCTCTCTCGATCAGTACTCGTCGCTTCTGAACTACGTTGGCTTTAACGTAGAGCTCGCGAAGAGCTGGGTCCAGCCGGGCTATTCGGAGCATCTTCCTACGAAGGTTCGTCTCATGACGGCTGAAGGTTTTAATCGATGGCCTGACACCAACGCTCTTTGGGTGGCTCGCAAGCCGGAGGCACCCCAGGAAGAGGGTGTATGATCGTGACCATGCAGAACATCACCGCCGAAGAGGCTCAGAAAGACACCGGCAAGACGCACGGCTACGCGATCTACACAGATGATGGCTACGCAGCCTGGGGCATGAGCGCTGTTCACGCGATCGAGCACGACGGTGCTGTTCGCGTCGTCAACGTCCAGAACGGTGCGTACTTCGAGCTTAGCAATGGCGAGCTCGTCAACACCATCTTCGCTGATGAGGTGCCGACCGCGTAGTCCTGAAGTAACTCACACGAAACTTGTCATAATAGGGAAAACACTTTTAAAGGGGACACATGAACAAGCGTATTCTGACCATCACCGCCGGTGCTGTTCTCGCAGCCGTCGCTCTCGCCGGTTGCTCCACGGGTACGCAGGAGCCCGCCAAGAAGCCGACGGTCACCAAGTCAGCTGAGGCCAAGGCCACTCCGACTCCCTCCTCTACACCCAGCTCGACGAAGCAGGCCGGTAAGAACCTGAGCTTTGCGGACGGCGTGAACATCGACGAGAAGACCCCGCCGGCTTGGGCGATCAGCGTCTCAGATCTCAAGAGCAAAGGATGGAAGCTCACGAAGACGGATCCGAGCAACGGCGTGAGCGAGTACACGAAGACTGACGGCACGGTGGTTACTGTGACTCAGCAGTTCGTCACTGACCTCGATCAGAACATGGGCGACATGGCTTCGACTCAGCGTCTGTTCCTCGCCGCCGGCTACGATCTCGCAACCGTTCAGCCGATCAACCTCGCCACCTACGACGGCGGTATCGCACAGTTCCTCTCGGTCGGTGGCCAGGACAGCTCCACCGGTGAGTGGAGCGGCACCGTCTCGCGAGCTTTCTCGAAGCCGAAGGCTGCTCTGACGCTGAAGATCTCGGCCGACAGTCAGGAGAAGCTCTTCAACGATCTCAAGGAGTTCATCCCGGCTGCTAAGGTTGTGGTGATGTGAGGAAGGTCCTCATCCCCGGCGTAGCCTTACTCACGCTTGCGCTGGTGGGCTGTAGTTCCACCACCATCTACGACAAGGCGGTGGAGGAGCCATCGACTTCTCAGACGCCGACAGAAGAGTCGATCAGCTGGAACTTCGCTGCCGACGGTGCGCCGTTCGAGGCGGGCCCGGCTATCCGTGGCGCTAGCCCTCAGTTTGCGTTTGACTTCAACGCTCCTGGGCTAAACGGCTACACCTCCGATCCCGACTCGGAGTATGCCTGGCAGGTGATCGATAACGAGCCGGATGACAGCAAGGATACCGTCACCTATACGCACAAGGGCGCTTACGGCTACACCAACGCTAAGGTTTCGGTGCTCGGCATCGACCCGGCTTACGCTGATGATCGTCGCACAACTGAAGACGAGCTCAAGAAGCTTGCACCTGATCTGGATGATGTGAGCGAGTACGACTTCACCTACGATCGTTCAGCTGCCAACCGCATCACCGGCGAAGAGCGAACCGCTTCTTTCCTCGGAGGGAGCAAGTTCACGTCTTCAGACGAGAACGACATGGCGATGTACTACGCTCGAGCTTTCGCTAGCTCGGACAAGCTCGTGCTCATCAAGGTAGAAGGTAAGACAGCTGACGTGACCGGTGAGCTTGGAGAGCTAGAGCGCCTCGGCCACCTCTGGATACCAGGCTACATGGACTGATTCTCCACTATTTGAACGCCGGAAGCTTTCAGGCTCTCGGCGTTCAAGAGTAAGCGCTTAAGATCGGCTCGGTAAGATGACGAGACCACCACTACAGAGGATTTATGCATGGGCAAGGCAAGTAGAGATAAACGCAATCGACCGGCAGCAAAGGTTAGGAAGCAGCGCAATCCGTTCCCAATTGTCGTCAGCGCAGCTGTTGTAGTTATTGTGGCGGTCATCGCAGCTTTCTTCGTCGTTCAGACTAAGGCTTCCCAGGCTCCAGCTCAGTCACCGGCTTCTTCATCGGTAAATCAGAGCACCGGAGCCATCACCGTCGGTAAAGGTAAGACGGTTCTCGACGAGTACCTGGACTTCGGCTGTCCTCACTGTGGCGCCTGGTTTGACAAGTCACACAAGACTGTCGAAAATCTCGTGAAGCGTGATCTGGTCACTTTGAACATCCACCCGATTAGTATCTTGGACAACTCGTTCCAAGGGACTAAGTACTCGACTCGCTCCGCATCGGCGGCCTACTGTGTCGCAGACACGAACCCCGAAGTAACTTACAGTTTTGTCTCCGCACTCTTTAAGGAACAGCCGGAGGAGGGTACTAAGGGTCTCACTGACAAGAAGCTTGTGGCTCTTGCGAAGAGCGTCGGAGCCGAAAAAGCGATCTCTTGCATCACCTCGGGTAAGTACGAAGACTTCGTAGAGGCTCGAACTAAGCAGACTCCGATCCAGGAGGGCGCCGGCGGAATCTCCACCCCGACACTGCAGCTCGACGGTCAGTTCTTCAGCCCCTCCGCTAACGTGGCTGACATCAAGCAGATCGCAGAGAGCAAGAAGTAAGATGCGGATTCCAAGCGACGACCGGTTCGAATCGTCAGATCGACTCGCAATCCTGAAGCTCTTTCGCGGCTTTGGTGCTGTGATCACTGTACTTTTACTGGCCGTCGCTTGGTTCACAGTCTCTCAGCGTCAGGGGCTTTACTCAGCTGAACAGGCAGGCGAGACGAAGATCGTTGCGCCGGTAGAGACCCTTGGCTACGGCTTTACGGCCGGCAAGACAAGTGAGAAAGCGCCGGAGGAGTTCGGCGGCCAGAGCTGCTTTGTCAAGCTGGAAGGCGAGCCACAGACGATGCAGTACTCCGCTTCAGTGTGCTACGACCTCAAAAAAAGGTCAAGAGGTGACCGCCTACTCTAACGGTCTGCGACTGCGTCTCGACGCTTCGGAGATCCCGACGAGCTCTCGCGGTAGTGCGGTGGCCTCGATCTTCCCAGCTGTCGCTGCTATACTCGCCGCCGTCGGCACCTGGATAGCTCATCGTAAGGTCCGTCGCTTCTGGGATGACGCTCTTAAGCAGCTACTGACCGAGAGACAGTCGTAGCGAAGTCCTTGGTGTGGTTGCTTGATAGAGAGCTTACCGACCGCGAGAACAGCACTAAGCGATATTGCTTACGACTTGTAGAAAGGTAACTCCATGAACGCATCGCCTCAGGCACAGCCGAAGCTTACGCCCCGAGCTGTTCTCGCTGCAGCGCAACAGGCCATGATGGAGGCTGTTGACGGCCATCCTGACTACGCATCGAACGAGCCGTTCCCCATCGAAATCAGTGAGCTATTTCTCTACTCGCCGGACGGCACGAGTGCTCTACTCGTCTTCCAGTTCCTCGGTAACGAATGCGTACTTTCGGAGAACGAAGTGGCTGTAGAGGACGCGGCCGGTGAGATCATGGTGCTTGAGGATCCGTTCCTGTTCAGGGCGCTAGAGTTTCTGGTCATGCGAATCAGAACACTGAAAGCCATCGGCGTCTAAGGCGTCACGAGCAACGCTTTCTACGAACACTTCCTGTAGCTCAAAACAGCACTACGCTTACCCCTCTAAACTCCCGCACTAGTCCGGGGGAGTAGAGGGGTTCTTAGCGCAGCTAAGAAGGCTCTTACAGCACGAACCTCAGTTCTGTTGCGTTATACGACTTCAGGCCAACGGCTGCTTAAAACAGCTGGTGTAGCTTTAATTAAGCTCCTGTAGCTCTCTCATAACCCACAGCTCGTTGGCTAGCTTCTGGACATCTTCGAGCGCTTCGAGGTGAGCTTTCGCGTTCAGAGGTACAAGCCAGGTTGGATGCGCTTTCAAGCGTGCGTCGATGAGAGTCATCAACTCTTCAAGTTCGTCGTAGAACTCATCGAAGCTAGCGCCTTCGGTGAGATATAGCTTGTCCAGCGAACCGACGAGCCTTGGCGGCTCGCTTTTTTGGTAGCTGGCCAACGGTTTCCAAGTCTTGAGAGCTCTTTCAAGCTCCGGACTGTAGACAAACTGGATGGCGGCCAAAACGGTTGAGTCGACCGATCGAACCTGGCTTAAGAGTCGTTGATACTCGGGGCTTCTCTCTGAGACTCCAGCTTCGCTAGCTCTACGCATGATCTCTCGGCCGTGTACTAAAGCTCCCCAGACCGGCGTTGTCATGCTAATAGTCTCGGTGGCTACTCCAACTTGCCAGAGTCGTTGCGCTACAAAGCGAACAAAGCTTTCCTTCTCAGCCGGTTTTGGCAGGGTCAATCTTGGCCATCCAAGAACATTACTACCCACAGAGCATCCAGGCGTCGGTCAAGCTTCTCGAAGTATTCAGGAAGCTCTGAGAAATACCGGTCTCTGACATCCCTCCCCTGGACCTCAGCGTAGCGCTCTACAGCAGCGTCAAGATCGTCCCGCATGGAAGCTACTGTAGCCCTTGCGCTCTCGTAAAAGCTGGTCATCGCGTTCTCATCACCTCGAGCAATCGCATCGAACGTTGCCTCGAGTTTGAGTCTGCGGTTCTCTCCCTGATCGTAGAAGTCGTAGATGCGAGCGAGCTTATGAAGCTCCTCAGCGTGAAGGAACTTCAAGCTTTGCATCACAGCCGGAGTCATAAACTTCGCCGCCTCTTCGAGGAGCGGGAGCGAGCGTGCAACCGAGGGATCTTTTGCCGTAGTTTCCCGGGTGAACTCGAGAATCTCAGAGAAGTCATCGAAGAGAGCCTCGCTGCTACGAACCTTATTCCCTAAAGTCGAGTGCTTGGCCATTCGTGAGTTAAGGATTGAAAGAGTAGCGCGAAGCCGGCCGGCGTACTCAGCGTACTTCTTCTCGCCCACGTAGTAGTTTTGGCTCATGCTGAATTCCTGTCCGCAAGCTCGTAGTCGTAGGTCTTCGGAGTTGAGAGATCGTGCCCTTCGAGGCTCCCTTGAAGCCAGAAGTCTTGGACGATGTTGTCTAGAGCATCTACGGCTAGGTGTCGAGCCGGGTCCCTCCGTGGATCTCGTCGCTGCATAAGCCAGAAACTGTAGAGGTAGTCCAGCAGCTCTTTAAAGGACTCGTAGAACGCCTCAAACGAACCTTGGTCGAGGTAGAAGTCGCTAAGAGCCTCTTCAGACTTTCTGATGAGCACCTCTG
>Ga0308161_1002165_pt1 | contig 21475 bp, 31 predicted proteins | sample PhyFR2_FD_201034 | JGI IMG/M metagenome (GOLD analysis project Ga0308161, IMG submission 201034) | Phyllosphere microbial communities from UC Gill Tract Community Farm, Albany, California, United States - DLSLF.R2 | ecosystem: Host-associated > Plants > Phyllosphere > Unclassified | place: USA...
CTTCCGAATCTGTACTCATTCCATCGTCCTTGACTTCGACATAGGAGACTCTAGGTCTTGCGCGTGTGACCCGTGTTGAAGTGCGCGGTTTGATTGGTGCTTTACGAGCCATGTTGGGAGAGGGAGAGGGAGAAAGGGAAGAACAAGAGAGGGCGCGCCTCTACGTGATTTTTCGGGATTTTGTGGAAACAAGGAAAGCGGGAGGGAGGGAAAGGAGAAAGGGACAGCTGTTCGCGAGGTAAGAAAGTGCAAGTGAAAGCGAGAAGTGAGATGAGGAGGAAAAATGCTCGGATTCGACCTTCGAGCGATTTGTTGCAATCCTCGAAAACTCCAGCTAATGACGGGACATCGACTTGCGAGCAGGAACTTCAGGGTCGTCGTGTGAAAGGGAGGTGATAGAATGACAATGAACGAAAGAAAACGAAAGACGAGACCCAAACCAACAAAAATCTACTACTTCAATACAACCCAACCTTTCCTCGTTTAAGCAGAAGCAGTCTTTTGCTCGTAGAATCTATATGATACCCATTCGAGAGTCAGCGAAGACGAAATGGGGAGAGAGCGAAAGAGGAACGTACCGGTAGGCGAAGTAAGCGACGATTCCAGCGAGAGGCAAGAGATATGAGAATCCACCAGATCTATGCGAGGGAGGATAGAATGTCAGTGTGAGTCGGGGAGACTTCGAGCAAGCTTCTCGATGACTCTTAAGCCGCCGAAATCGGAAACTCACGAGCTGTTGGTGCTTGTTCCAGCGGCTTGACGAGCGGTCTTGGTGACTGCTGGTGCGGTGCCCTGGGATCGAAGAATGTCGGGACATTGTCAGTAAGCGCTTTTCAAGCAGGGTATGGCTTGCGAAATCACGAATTTTCGAAAATCCACCTCTCCAAATCGAACCTTTGCCGTTTCTGCACGCTCGCTGACAACAGACGTCCCTCGCTCCGTATGAATGAAAGGATAAGGAAGCGTTTCTACTCACCTCTGGACCATCACCAACCAAATATTTATCCAATATCGCTCTCGCCTCATCCGAGTGACCCACATCTTCAAAAGCTTCCGTAGCATCTCTTCCAGCTTCTCCGAATAAAACTTCGTCTCCTCCTGGGTGCTAGATTACGCGACAAAGGGAACAGAAAAGCGGCGTTAGCATTCCCGTGTCAACTCTTTCGGAAAGTGAGAGGAGAGTGAAGCGCACCTCGTCGAGGAATTTCCCGATTGCGTAGACTACACTCAAAGGGATGGGTGTCAGTCAGAGCAAGGAAAAGCAGTGCAAAGAGGGAGGGGCTCACCTTTGCCGTGAAGTAACATCAAGATTCCTTCTTTACTCTTTGCCTCCTCTGATCTCAGTTCATCCCAAGTGTAAACTTTCGTGTCTGACATATCTATATGTGATTCGTAGTGGTGATGGCGTAGAAGGTGGAGGAAGGAGAAAGATGTTGAGTTTCCACACGACTTCGATTTCAGATTTTTGTTGACTGGCAAAAGTTGCCGCGATCCTCCTTCTCTCCTCTTATTCTCACTCAAATCGCTTCGAATTCTGTTCAGCTTATCTTCTATGCTTCGGATGACCTTTCCGCGCCTTTTGGAACATTCGAAACTTAGTAATTCGTCCAATCGAATCCCTCGCATCTTCTGTTTTCACTGCCGAACCCTCCTTTCCCCTCTCGTACCCTGACTCTGTTCGCTTCAAGGTTATGCCGTGTGGAGACGCGATTGACAGGATCAAAGATGAAGCGATTCAGGTCGCAGGATCACTTGACTTCGCTTTCGAAAGGCTTTTCGCAAGCTGAGCTATCCCGTTGTAGAAGGACGATTCCAACTCTACTTGATTCCGATAGTCAATCTAGGCAAACGATATTGAAAAGGAGTGTGGAACGAGGTGTGCGGACAGGAGGATAAGAAGGAGAGGGCAAATAATCATGAACAAGAAAACGAGAAGAAGAGTAAGGAAGAGTGAATGGGAGGGACCAGCCTCGTGGATGTCTAGATTGTGACGATAAAGAGGTCGACCAGACTCGACCTTGGTGTTCCTATTTAGCGAAGACGAGGTTTCTGAGCCAACTTTGAGCGTTTCTCAGCGAAACTAGTCGAGCTATATCCTCCAGAGGTGGTAGTGGTAGTGGCAGAGGTCGTAGTGGTCGACGAGGACTCTTCGGTGCCGAGAATCGTGAATCCAGGGGAGATGTTTGAGCTACTTCCGATAAGGGCGAGGAAGTATGAATCCCTCGTAACGAGATCGGAGGGGAGAGTGTAATCGACCTCGGCGTTTCCAGTATAGAGGGCAACGTTCTTGACGAGAGTTACGTCGAGGTGGTAGGAGAGAACGTCGGGGAGAGTATAGCCTAACATGAGGTTCGCGTATTTGCCGACCTGACTGAGATTGAATCCGGTTGGGAGCTCGCGGTTCCTGTGAAAGGAGAGCTTATCTCAATTTTGCCGTTCACTCTGGTTGAAGTGCAGAAGGAGACTTACCAGCTCGCGACTTGAGTCGATCCAGCAGCATACGTTTCTCCACCACTGGACAAGTTCGAGCAGATTAGATCAATGGCCTCATTGAGCTAACACCTCGCGAGAACACGTACGAAGGACGAGTCATAGGAGGGAACCAAGCCAATTTGGTTTGAACGTCTCCTCCATTGAATACATCAGTCGTAGTCGATTCGTCTTCTTTCGCGGCGAATGCGAGGGTCGCAAGAGAGAGGAGGGCGGTAAGAGAGAGGGTGAAGCGCATTGTTGAGCTGTGCGTTGTGAAGACCCTGCATCAGTATGGAGAGAAGAATGTCAAGTCAACACAGACGAACCAGTGAAAGAGTGGGAAATTTGAGAGAGTATAGTCAGAGAAGTGAAGGGAAGGGAAGAGAGAGGAGAAAGACGCAGCGAGCGAAACGCAACGTCTCTTATGACGTCTCCGAGGAAATTCCGTGAGAAGAGTGGGTAACGAAGGAAAAGACAGGAGAATCGAGATTACGAAGCTTCTTCCTTCTCCTCGCGAATCGTCGACAGTGTGAAGCGTGGTAGGGATAGGGTACGAATGAATATTTATTGATCAACAGGGGTCGAGATACAGAGACTTTAGGCAGCGACAGCAACTCGAGTAACAGCCTGTTCAAAGTTTCGGCGGAATCAGCATGAACTCGGAGAGGTGTCGGTAATCAGCGAGAGACGTACCTTCTTGGTAGCAGCATAGATCTTCTCCTTGGCAAGGAAGAGGATAGCAGCCTGCAGAAGCGATGAAAGTCAGAGGAGATTTCGATAGGAGAGGTAAAGTTGCGAGACTTACGGTGGCGACAGATTGAGTGCTAGAAAAAGAGACAGGTGGACGAGTCAGCTTCTGATAAGAACTAGACCTGATAACATAGGCGACGTACAGCTTGGGAGCGATTCCTCGGTAGAGACCGCTGATTCCTTCTTCCCTGATAATCGTTCGAAGACCTTCCAGCGACGAGGAGTATTTGACGCTGCCGGATTGAAGACGAGCTTTCACAGTGAGGTCTACACGGAGAGGAAGGGAATTGTAGATTGGAGTAGTGAGGGAGAAGAGGAAGACAACAGAGAGTCGACTCGGTCAGCGATTCTTAACAAAGTGTGAATGCGAATGGAATAGAGACATACAAGGGTAGGTAGTACCAGTAGCAAAGAGCTTGGTGATAGCTCCGAGGAGGAAGAAGTCGAGATCGGTGAGAGGAGGAGCACTAGCGTGAGATTTGCTCAACCTCAATTGTCGACGACGGAGGATAAAGTTCTTGAGTTGTTCAAAGAGCTGCATTATGATCATAGCGTGGTCAACATCATGCGTCTTAGAGTGTACTTGAGATGACTCACGGTAAACTGAAGAATAGGGTTGGAAACGAGGATCAAAGCAGGTCCCAATCCGCTGAAGAAAGCCATGGGGCCATCGGTTCTCAGGATGTGGAGAATAGTCTGCCACATGCTGAGCTTCTTCTCGACGATCTTGCTCGAGGTCGTAGTAGGAAGGGTCGATTGAGGAGTAACCGTCGAACGCACAGTTTGGCGAGTCTAGAGAACGCAGCAGGTCAGCTTTGTGGGCGGTTCTCGCTCCCAGAAGTGGACGTACGTTGATGACCCAGATAGGGTTACTGAAGATCGATGTTGCTGCTCCAGCGAAAGCGCTGACTGCGATCGATTCGAGAGTAGAAAGAGTCGCTCTTCCTCCCTTGCGACTCTTCAATACGACAGCGCGTGCCTCTTCGAAGAACAGGTAGTAGATACCGTTCGTGACGGCTATTCCCAACAAACTCGAGCTCAATCCATCGTACAATCCAACGATTCCATCGCGTTTGATGATTCGAAGGGCAGCAGCGCGACTTCCTTCCTTGTCGGTCTTTGCCGCGACTTGAGAGCGTGTTGACAAGTTGATCAAAGGGTAAGTGATCGCCCTGTACGTATGAGGGTAGGGGAGAGTTAGCTCGCGATGAAGGGTTGAAGGTGGAGAAGGAAGAGAGAGAGAGAACTCACATGGCGATACATCCTCCTGCGGCTCCAGAAACCGCATGAGTAGCTGAATCACTCAATCCAATAGCCATGTTGTTTGTTTAACGTGTTGTGAGGGAGGTATTGAAAGTCGGAGATGAAACTGAAAAAGTGCGGGGTTCGAACAGCTTAGATTGGAGTCGGCGTCTGGCAGGAAGAATAGGCGCGTAGGAGAAGGGCGTATTGACTGGTAGATTGAGTCGGGAGAGTGGTCAAGGGAGATGTCGGAAGTAAACTTCGGTTACGTGAAGCTTCATAAAAGCCGGTTCGATGTTGCTGCTTCGCTCTTCTCTACCGCCCTCTCCCGTTCCTCTATACCTCAGAAACGAATGTTAGCCTATCTTTACATCCCTGTTCTGCGCTTCGTAGTGGTGTTGTTGAGTAGTTTTTCGACTTCGCAAGTTTTCCGGTCATTGGAAATCGATCGTTTCTCGCATCCCTCTCTAGCCGATGTAATCCTCAATCGTTCGAGGCTCACTCATAGGAGCGACCTCCACTCCTCCTCGGACGCAAGCTCGGCAAAGGGTTTTGCACAGCGCAGTCTCAATCTTTTCGATTTCGCAAAACTCGAATCGACTCCTCCCCCTTCAGACTTCAGTCTCTCCTCGCCGAGGACCAAGGACCTAACGGCAGATTGATTCAGTCGATACAGAGCTAGATGTTGTACTACTTTGTAGGTTCGGCGAGGGGGTTTCAATTAGAGAGGAGGAGACTCGTCTTTCGACCTCAGGCTCCTTGCGAAAATGAAATGATCTCAAAGCTGAAGCTGTCTCTACCCCTCTCAAGGGTCGAGATGTCTGCCAATAGCCATTCTGACCTGTCGGCTAGAAGGATTCGATACACTTGGCTTCATTTCGAGCTTTCAAATTGATCGCGAAATGTCTCTGCCCCCTTGATCGTCTCTCTCCTCCTCCCGCACTAGCTGGATTCCGGTGGATACTTCTTCGACAATCTCTCTTCCTTTCTCTCTCTCTTCTCATCTTCTGCCTCTTCTCTCTACCGCATTCGACTTCGCTCTCAACCCTTCGTTCATTCTCCAACCCCTCGTCTTTCATTTCACCTACACCCGTTTCTTCTCTTCCAACTCGACTACACTCTTCTTTCTCTCGTTATCGGAAGGATGAAACTCTTCGCTATCGCCTTGATCATCGGAGCAACGACTTGCGTGTTCGCCAACACTGCCCAAGTCTCGTCAAACCACCTCGAAGCTCGTGACCCTACTTTGGGTATAGTCTCGGGTATCATCAGCGGTGTCCTAGGAGGTGGTAGTAAGCCCTCATCTAGCTGGCAATGCTCCGGGTAAGTCTTTGCACTCGTTGCTTTGACCTCAATTCTACAACTGAGCACTTGTTCTCGATGTAGCTCCGGCGATGATGGATGGTCCGTCGATTACAACAATAAACCCAAGCCTAGCTGGTGTCCTACCGGATGGAAGTGGTTCGGAAGCAACATGTGAGTACAATTCTTCGTCGCTTCGAAGTTGCGAAACCTGATTATCTTCGTGAGTCAGTGGCTGGGCACCTCCCAAGGGCTTTTCGGTGTCGGCATCGTTCAAATTTCCCAGTCTCTGGCTACCCGTGGCCCACAAGTGTACTTGGTTCGGTGAGCCAGACTTCGTTCTCGTTGTGTTTTCGACCGTTCTCTCGCTAACGAGCTTATCTTTTCAGTTCCATCGACCGCCTGGAAGACGGCCAATGTCGCAATTGATCTGGGTATCGCTATTCCGTCTTTCTGGAACCTGCGCCCTCAACCTGACTGGAACTGCAACGGTGAGCTTCGTTTTTGTTTTTGTTCCCTCCTTTCCTCTTCATCCTCTTTGTCTCTCCTTTTTCTTTTCTGTCTCTCCCTCTCTCCCTATCTCCCTCTCTCCCTCTCTCCCTCTCGCCTCAAATCGTGCTCATGCGGTAGCTGACATGGTTCCTCGAATGTGCAGGTGACGGATCTGGAGGTTGGAACGTAGACGAGTTCGGACACGGTCGACCCTCTGGCTACCCTTCCTCTTGGCTCTACTTTGGCAAGGACTACGGCTGGGGAATGCCCAAGGGCTTTCAAGTCGACGTAAACTTCCGATTCCCCTCGCTCTTCTTGGCCAAAGCATCGCTCTTCAAGTGGTTCGTTCCTTCCCGCGAATGGGCCAATGCTCATCGCAACGAGGACTTCCCTTACCCTCTCCCGGACTTCTGGAACTGCGAACCTGATGCGCCTCAACCTCCCCCCGAAGAAGAACACCAACCTGAACCTACTGACAACGGACCCACCACTGTCACTGTCACTGAAGTCGTCTACCCTACCGATTGCAACGAGGTTAGTCTCTCTTTCTTGCCAAATGGGAAACCTTCTTCCTCTCGTTCGCATTCGGATTTTCTCGACGACGAACTGATTCTTCTCCCTCTCTCACACTTAGCCTCCTCACCGTCTCATCCGTCGCAACAAACAACGCATGTCTTACCACTAGGAGGCAACCTCACGTCGCCTCAGCCCGATACGACTGAACCTCACTTTTTGGTCTTTCTCTCTCGCTTTTGACTCCCTTCACTATCTGTATCCCTCTCTCGGCCGGTCTCCTACTCGTCACGATGTATCCTCCAGGACTCTTCTCCTTGTAACGATCTGCTCTATTTGTACCCAAACTCTGCTTGAAATTCGGAGACTGGTCTCTCTTGATCTCTCCCTTTTCCGCCGCAAGCTCAATTTCGCACTGCTAGCTCACAGAGACTTGGCAGAAACGAATTGCTCACGAATTCCGAGGAAGAAAGAGGGTTTCATTGTGAATGATCCAAATGAGCGCTACTATCTCCGTCTTATCTGTTTCATGCTCCTTTCCTTGGCCCCCATAGTGAGCCTGAGACTTTTGTGTACCTACCAAGCTGTATTGGGCTTGCTTTTATGAGCGTTGAAAGAGGGTGTTGAAGTCGCAAGATCGAGAAATGGGTGAGGAGAATGGACGAGGTTGGTGAGGCTGAGAGCTCTTCAGATGGCTTTCACGCGTTGCTGTTGTGTCTGTATAGCTTCAGGTAGTCGTTCAGGGAATGTCGAGTGAGAGGTTCGACTGACAAAGTTGCTCTGCCTTTTGCTTCCTGACCATACCTTCCCTCAACTCGAATCGGCAGAATAATGATCCCGAAAGCCCGAAGAATCGCTCGCAGTTCGCTCGAGCGCAAAGACGGACTTCACTTCATCGAGTTGGCACCGTTCGACACGATTCTCTTCACTTCGAATTCTCATCTCTCGACCACGCTTCTTCGCCTGAGCTGAGCGTACATGTACCGGTTCCGACAGCTTCGGAGATCGTCTGAGCGCTATGGGTGGCCGAATTTGAGCTTTCGTCTCGTCCTTTCGCCGCCCCTACTCGAATTTAGATTTCGCGAGTACCTCTCGCTTCAAGGCTAGAGCGTCTGTCTGTCCTTGCTTGTACCTCTCATCCAGACGTACGTGCACGAGAGGCGGACTCGAGACCGTGTGCACGCTAGCTCAGACCTTGTCGATCGGTTTCTATCGATTCGTGAGGTCTCTTCTTTCTCGTTCTTCTTCTCTTCTTTCCTCACTCTTCTCTTCTTCAGCAGTCTCCGCCTGCACTCTCACACTATTTTCCCTCCGACCCTCTCCACTCTTTCCCTTCCTCTCTCCCTCGTCTCTCCTTCTCCCTTCCTCGACTCTTGTCCAATCCTCGACTCTCGCCTCATGAAACTCACTTCCCTCGTCCTCGCGGCGAGCGCCACTACCGCCGTCCTCGCCTCGCACATCGAATCCAACTCTCACTCGCAACAACTCGAACGCCGCGAACCTACTTTCGGGTTACTCGAAGGAGTTCTTGGAGGTCTTCTCGGAGGAGGGCACGCTCACTCGTCTCGTTACCCCTCGAGGAACTGGAAGTGTAACGGTGAGTATTCTTCACGGCGTCACGCTCTCCCACAATGCGATTAAGCTGATCGAAACTTCTCTCTCCAGGTCGCGGAACTGACGGTTACGACTACGACATATATGGTTCAACTCGGCCCCACCACATTCCTTACGGATGGAAGTACTACGGTGTTTCGATCGGATGGGCTCCCTCGCCACAATGGTCCTGCTCTTCAAAGTACAAGTTCTCCTCCGAATTTCTCTCGAAGATTCATCTAGTCACTTGGTTCAAACCTTCGTCTGCCTGGATCAAACACAACGCCGGAATCAACCTCGGTGTATCTGTTCCATCTTGGTGGGGACTCCTTCCTTCCTCGAACTGGAAATGCTCCGGCAAGGGAAACGACGGGTTTTCTCTCGATGTCCACGGACAAGGTCCTCCTTCCTGGGTACCCTCTTCAGGATGGGCTTACTTTGGGTCTAACTTTGGATGGATGCCGACTTCTTCGTTCAAATGCGACGCCGACTTCAAGATTCCTTCGCAATTCCTTCCGAAGGCTCATCTCTGCTCATGGTGGTGTAAGCCTCATCTTCCCCTTTCTCTTCTCACTCTCTCAGCAGAATACTTACGCGTCAGATCGGCTGTACAGCTCCTTCGACTGCGTGGAAGAATCACAACATCGGAATCGAACTAGGAATTAGTGTACCGAGCCATTGGCATTGGAGCACTCTGCCCTCCGCCGATTGGCAATGTGATGGTAAGTGACGATACCCCTTCGACTCCTTACCTCAGAGCGCTGATGTGATGTGAGTTTCTTCGCATTATCAGGAGGAGGACGGGATGGACTCGAAATCGATTTCAAGGGAAACGGACGACCGAGCTGGGCACCGTCTGGATGGCTCTGGTGGGGCTCTTCGATCGGATGGGGACCTAGCGCGTCCTTTCAGTGCGATGCCGACTTCAAGATCCCTTCGCAGATCGTTGGAAACCTTCACAAGTTCCACTGGTGGAGTTCATCGCTTCTCATGTTCGAATCTCGTCTCATCCGATCTCGACTGACTCGCTCTTCATCGTCTCGCAGCTCCTTCTCTCGCTTGGAAGCACAAGCACGCCGGTATCAACCTCAACTTCACTATTCCCAGTTTCTGGAACTGGAATCCTCGTCCCTCCGCCGACTGGAAATGCAACGGAACAGGCAAAGACGGAGTCGAAATCGACATCCATGGAAACGGCCCTCCTAGCTGGGTTCCCTCGTCAGGTTGGTACTACTATGGCGTTGAAGTAGGATGGCAACCTTCCGCATCCTGGTCTTGCGGTTCCTCCTGGTCGATCCCTTCTCAATGGCAAGACTCTTGCGATAAGGCCTCGTGGTGGAGTGAGCTGCTTTCGTTCTTTCTCGTTCTCCTTCGCTTATGCTGACCTTGTTCGCTCGATCTCTCTCAGCTCCTCCCAAACCCTGGGTCTCCAAACATCGAGGACATGGCTGGAAATGGTCATTTTCGCCCCCGAAGAATTGGGGCTGCGATGTTCCCGCTACTATCACTCAAAGCTCTTCCTCGGTTCACGCAACTACCACCTCCGTCAAGCCTTCCTCGAAACCTGCTACTTCGTCAAAAGTCACTACTTCCGTTCACAAGACCACCACTTCCGTCAAAGCTACAACTACCTCGAAAGCACAACACTCGACCTCAGTAGCGAAATCGACCACGACTTCAAAGCCTAAACCTCATACTTCCTCGCAACCCAAGCCCACCTCAAACGGAGGAAACAACACTGTCACCGTTACGATCACGAAGACTGTCTCTGTTCCCGCTCCTACTGGAGGATCCGGATCCGGATCTTGCCCTTGCGAAGCGGTCAGTCTCTCCTTTTTCCTCGCTCTGTTTTCTTCTTCGATCTGACGTCTTCCCATTGATACTACAGCAGCCCTACCGTCTCGCTCGCCGCGAAAAGTCTCGTCTCGATTAGATTCTGACCCCTCATGCTCTTTACCACTCTTTCTGAGATTTCCCCTCGTTTCCCTCACAATCGCTGTTTCCTTCCGCTCTCTCATCTCTCGGTACCCTAGTCGTAATCTGTATGGTTTCTCTATCGGACACTGGACACTACACACTCTCTTAGTCATCGCACACTCGCTCTTTTGCAATTCGAGCTCGCAGTCACCTTTCCTTCACCTCTTCGTCTGCAGTCGAGAACGATCATTGAGCAAGTCGCTTCACGCAACTACCAGGTCTGTCAATCTCGAGCACGCAGGCGCATAAAGTCGTTGCTACCTTCTTCGCAATCGGTCAACCACTCACAAAGTCTCAAAGACTTTCATCTCGCCGGAAGTGCCGTAGAGCGCACTGAATCGCATAGTCATCACAGACAAAGACGGAAACGAAGAATGATAACGTGAGAACTAGAAAGAGAGAGATTTGCTAAACAGTCCATTTGAGTGATTTCACCTCCTCGACGATTGTTGCTGCAATCGACAAAGATTCAGCTCTGCAGTAGGCAAAGAAGAGAAATGAGAACTCACCCAAGAAGGGTATAGTGCAGAAGCGCTTTGAGAAGTTGTGACGGGAGCGAAGGGATCGAAAGGCTCAACAACAGATTCCAAATCGTCAACTGGAGCAATCGCTTGAGCTCGGCCTCCTTTCATCGCTGAACGAGGTCGAGTAACTGCAGACCCTTCGAGGGAGAGTGTGTCGATATCGGAACTGGGTACAGCCATCGACCAAGCTGCGATTCGTGAAGCTTTGGCATTATCGATCGCAGGTTTCGGAGCTGCGGGAACGGCTTTGACTCGTTGCACAGGCTCTTCATCCTCTTCTACGACGCTGTGGGATTGAACGAGCAATCAGTGTTGAGCAACAGAGCGGATAACAGGGAGGACATACTGATTTTGTCGAAAGCTGTTCGCGACACTGTTCCTCCTGGCACGACGAGGCTGAGGTGGAGCTTCGACTTTCTCCCAACTCTCATCAGACTGGTCTTCTGCACGTCGAGAAGTCTTGGTCGAGCTGAATCGTTTCTTGAGAATCTCTGCTTCTTCCTCAGCGATTTGTCTGCGATCGACGACGAGAAATCAGCTCAAGGAGCGAATCGCGTACAAACTGAAGAGAAACGTACGCTGCCAATTGCTTGCGCTTCTCGAGGTCTCCGTTAATGCTTTCCCTCCTCTTTTGTCCTTTGCCCAAAGACCTCATTTCGTAAACAGGTTCCCTTCTCGGCGGATCCTCTACATATCGACGATCGTCTCTCCCGTCGTCATCATCGTACACCTCGATTCGACGAACGAGACGAGGAGGTTCAGGAGGGTCTCTCCTCGAAGTTCTTCGATCTTCGTATCTCGGTTCCTCGACGTAACTGTCGCTCCTTCCCCGTCCATCACTGCGTCTCAAGTAATGCTTCTCATCGTATTCGACCGTCTCTCCCGGGTAGTCTCGTGCACGACTCCTGCTTCTGCTCGCACTTCGACTCCTCGACCTCCTTCGCGCACGTGATCGACTCCTTTGTCTCGACCTCGTATCGCTCTCGTGTCCTCGATCGTCGTCGTCGTCGTATCTTCTCCTACCTCTCGAGTCATCGGAATAGTCTGATTCGGCGGGGACGGAAGGTGCAGAAGGTCGAGGACGAGAAGGGAGAGTGGAAACGGGTTGAACGAGTTCAACGGGCTGGACAACTTGATAGACGGGTTGAGGAGCGTAAGAAGGTGCACGAGGAGGCATTTGAGGTTGTTGAGGGATCTGAGGTTGTTGGGGGATTTGGGCTTGAACGATGGGTGTTTGCGAAGAAATTGGAGGAGTTGCGAAGTAATGAGGTTGAGCTGGTTGAACAGGAGGTTGACCGTAAGCAGAGTAAGGATTCATGGTTGAAGGAGGTGCAGAAGCTGAGGGAGCGGGAGGAATCGGGTAAAGAGGATAATTCGAAGGCGGGGCGATTGACGGAGGACTGAATGAGGGAGGTGGAGGATTCACAGGATAGTTTGGAAGCGGATAAGTGGGAGGAAGTGGTGGAGATTGAATAGGTTGAGCCTGAGTAGCGGTTGCAGGCGGATCTTGAGCGATCACGACCCAAGTCCATTGTCCATTCTCTCCAGGTTTCCAATGTCCTCGAGCGCCATTTTCGAGGTCTGAAGAGAATTGAGGAAGCGGGATAGTAGAGGGAGAAGGAGCTGGAGGGAGCTGATAGTTCGGAGGAGGAGGCTGCTGAATTTGAGCTTGTTGTTGAGAAGCGTAGTAAGCTCTCCATTGTTCTGCTACGTTTGGATTCGCTTGAGTCGGAGTAGCGGCTCGAGGTGGAGCGGGAGGAGGCGGTCCAGGGAAAGGGGGAGCTTGTTCGAAGGGATTCTGAGATTGAGGCATCGGAGATTGAGCATATTCTCGTCTGAAAGTATCGGGAGCCGAAGCGGGAGCTCGAGGATACTGAGGTCTACCTCCTTCGACTGGACCATAACTCGACGATTGCGAACCACCGTAGAAGGGAGGGCGAGGAGGAACGAGACTTTGCGAAAGTTGCTGAGTCGAGTACGGGTCACGTGGAGGCTCGTTGTAAGTCGATTGACCTCCATAGTTGGACTGAGGGGGCGCCGAATACGAACTTTGAGAACGAGCGTAATAGTCTTGAGGAGGTGGAACAGCTTCTTGCGGGTAGTTTCTAGGGGGAGGAACGTTGTTTGACCAACTTTGCTGTTGAGGCGCTGAGCCATACTGAGATTGTTGAGGCTGCTGGCGAGGAGGAGGTACACCGTAGGGATCTATCATGACCACGTGGATCAATTGCTTGTCAAAACACCGGTAAGAGAGAACGAAAAGAAAAAAAAGAGTAATAGCTTACCTTGGGCTTGAGGATAGGGTTGGTCGTAGATCGGTTGTTGAGGAGGTCGGCTCCCGTACTCGTCCACACGAGAGGGAGGTGCTCTCGAGGATCGGTCGTCGAAAGTTGAACCTCCTCCTCTGTTCGAGTCTTGATACCTTTCCTCCTCTCTCCTCACACCACTCCCTCCCCCGCCTCCCGTCGTCGATCCGTAGTCGTCATAAGATTTGCTCTCCCTCCGATCCGTCTCTCTGTAATCATCATATTTCCGCGATGAGCTCGAATAATCCTTATCCGAATATTGCTTGTCCCGTTTCGAACTCGAAGAACTCTTGCCGTAATTGTCGTAATCGTACTTGTCTTTACGGGATCTCGATCTTGACCGAGACGAGTCCTTACGCCGGTCCCTCCGAGAAGACGAACGGTCATCATAATCATCGTACTTGCTACGCCTCGAAGATGAACCCATCCTTCAAAGATGACCTTGCGGAAGTGAGGAGGAAAGCCGGAGGTGTCGCGTGGAGGGGGTCGAAAAGTGAAAGGGGTCTGAATGGAAAAAGTGGGCGAGGAAGAGAACTCAATTCAGCGAGATTGCAAGCTAGAGAAGAGTTAATGGACTCACATTGACAGTACCTCCACCCGACACACCCTCACGATAGAGGAGATGAGTTGATCAACAGAGAGAGGGAAGAGGGAAAGAGAAAGAGAGAGTGAGAAACAAGTTGGCGTCAAGTGAAAAGTGCACGAACTTCGAATCGACCGAATTCCGCGGCATCGTTCGGAGTGACCCCTATCTTGCATAGAGCGACGACGACGACGGTATCAAGATAACCATGTTTGTTGCAGTGCGAGTGGGAGACAGAGAGAGAGAGAGGGAGAGAGGGGGAATCTACTGGAATAATTATTTTTATAGCTACTCGTCCTTCTTTACCTTCTCGACTAGTTCCTGCTCATGCTTCTGAGCAATCCTCCTAGCTTCTCTTCGCTCTGATCCGCGAGTGATGAGTTCCTTGGGAGTTGTGTCGCCGAAGAAGTACTTGAGGACGATATCTGAGATCCAAGCTCCTCCGTAATCGAGAACCATCGTCACGCACAATCGAAGTCGGAACTGAATCACGACAAGATCGTCAGCTATGGAAGCACTCCGAGTGAGTGAGAAGAAGAAGGCGTACAGCTGAATCCATATCGACGAGTTGGAGCCATCTGTTGAACTCCGGAACGAAATCGGTCGCTCCGGAGAACGCGACTGCTGCTACTCCTAACAATCCATAGTAGAGTGCAGAGTTCTCCGTGATACCCTCTCGGAAAGGTCGACCTTGGAAATTGATGGCGAAAGTCGAAACTTGTTGAGAGAGGGAAATGAGGTAGATACAAGAGTTGAGCAAGTTGGGAGAGAACTTGGCTTCGAGATCGACGATGACATCCGCTTGACTACAATCGGGGCAGAGAGATGAGCACCAGGCTTAGAAAGTATCGAAAAGAGAAAGCTTACGGATCAAAGACTTCACAGAGATTGGTCAAGTAAATGAACGCAGCAACGTGAATCGCGAATTGAGTGAGAATCGAAGCGACGACGTAGAAGTTAAAGATGGTGCTGAGAGGTCGTTCCTTCGAGAGCTTCTCGACGGGCTGCAAAGAAATACTCTCGTCAGCACTCACACGAATCGAGAGAAAAAAAGGCGGTTTTCGAACTTACTCGTGCTCTCGAAATACACATGAAGCAGACACTCATCAAGATACCAGTGATCGTGACTTGGTAATCTCCGAATTTGATACCTTGAAGGTATTGAACCGAGAGAGCCCAGGCGGAAATCAAACAATTCAAAGCGAGAATCTTGTACATTTGAATCGTAGCGACGAGAGTGCAGCGACCTTGACGAATAATGTTGACGACTGAGATAGAGTCACGATGAGCGAGTACTAGGAAAGGGAAAAGCAGAAGGAGGAACGTACTGGCAACGACATTTGCGAGTTTCGAAGTGAAAGGAGCGGCGACTGATGCATCTCCCAACTTGATTTGAGGTACTTCAGACTCTTCCTCGAGATTCGAAAGTTGATCCGTGATTTGCGAAACGTCGAACTGTGATTGCCATTCGAAGCTCAGGTTCCGGTCGACTAGCTAAGAACAAGAATGACAAACTCACCTTGCTGACCTTTCCTTGCGAACGATCCTTCGCCGTGTTCTTCGCAGCCTCTTGTTGAGCCTTGACAGCATCAGGGAAGAGATCTGCGATAAGAGCAGGAACGGGAGGGGGAGCTTGACCAAATCTCGAAGTAATTCTCAATTGTTGTTCATACATCTTCTTGACTCGTTCCTTCTTTTGATGTTCGAGGATCGCCTTCAAGTCATCTTCAGTACCGTTGAGGAGAGCGACACCGATGTTGGCTTGCTTGAGTGCTCCGACATCGTTTGTTCCATCTCCAGCCATGAGAGTGACGAAACCGAGAGATTTGAGAGTTGTGAGAATGAACTCCTTTTGAACGGGAGAAACTCGAGCGTAGACCCAGGTGTGTTGAATCAGGATGTGCCATTGTTCGGGTCGATCGGCGTATTGCTTGAGTGCAGCTCCGGTCATACAGATATCGTATTTGTCGAGAAGTGATTGATCGATAGGTTCAGAGGGGTCGACGGGAATGATCTTCGATTCATCGGGAGTACGCCAGGTGAGCTCTGTTAATCGGGTCATCTCTTCATCAGCCCGAGCTCGCTGAGATGCGAAGAAGAGAGGACTGACCAGTTTCATTCTCAGCTCCTTCTTTGAGATCCAAGATCAATACCTCCCTATCGACGATTTCGACTTCCCTTGCGACGTGAGCGGCAGTGAGAGGGTTGTCTCCCGTGATCATGACACAGCGGTGAGAAGAATCGGCGAGATCCTTGAGAGTTTGAATTGCGTCGGGCTTAAGAGGGCAGTGGAAAACGAGGAAACCGGCAAAGATGAGGGATGATTCGACTTGTTCACGAGAGACGGTAGTGATCTACCAGGTTGATCTACTGTCAGCTTCTGAGAGCGAAAGTAGAGGAGGAAGGAAAACTCACCTCTTTAGCAGACATGCCATCCGACCATTTGTAACCCAAAGCCAAAACCCTCGAACCGCGTTGAGCGAACCATTTGTAAGTCTTCTCATAATCCTCCGGTACATCCTTGTACATCTTCTTGAGAGTCTCAGGAGCTCCCTTGACCGAGAACAAGACCTTGTTCTTTCCATTGAGAGAGACGTTCGAGATGGTCGACATTCGCTTGAGCTGGGAAGAGAATTGAAATCGACGTTTGACGGTGATCGACGGGGAGAGGGAAGAGTGGGAAGCTTCGTCCGAGGTAGGGGCGATCTTGTCTCCTGATGAAAGTTTCCAGTTCAACGCGTCGAGAGTAGTCTTTTCCATGGGATCTCCTACTACTCCGTCGTCGAGGAGAACGAGAGCGTGGGCGGAAGCCAGAGTGAGAGTCGTTTCGATCGAAGTGTCGGTAACTGCAACGAGGGTTTTGCTATCCTTGGAGCTGTGAGACGTCGGAGCGTACTTCAGTTTCCAGCTCAGGACGGACAGAAGGACGCAATTGAGACTCACTCGACACCAGCAACTCCTTCTACGACGAGGTTCTCTCCAGTAATCGTACCAGTCTTGTCGAAACAACAGATATCGACTCGCCCAGCGAAAGGAATCCTGAAAGGTTCGGTACAGAAGATGGCTGTGGATGCACACGAAGAACTCAGTCTATCGCTTTTCAGAGAGACTGAAGTGATCGCTATGAACTCACAATATTTACTGAGAGCGACGAGGGAAGCGTTGACTGCCATTGTGAGCTCCATAGGGAGTTCAGGAGGTACGACCGAAGTGATAATGATGACACAATCGAGTAAGAGTTTCGAACGTTTACGATCTTGTTCGACACCTGTGAATGTCGCGCAACGTTCGATCAGCTCATCAAAATTGAGAGATAGAACAGTTTGGAGGGGGAAACTAACCTTTAACCCAAACATAAGCTGAAGCAGCCAATGCAAACACCAACAAGAAAGCGATAAAGAAGAAACTCTCCATGTTATTCGCACTAACCGTTTCTGTCGAGAAAATCATCGTCCTAATCAACTGTCCCTGACTCGTACCGAAACCCGTCCTCAACACGACTGCCAAACAACCTTGATCCGGAGGTGAGAGTTCGTCCTTCTTTTCAGAGGTCGTCGATTGGAGTACTTTAGTTCCGCCGAATAAAACGGAATTGCGGTCTACTCCATCGATGTCGAGCGTGTCGGAAGGGGTGCGGAGTTCGATGGATTCTTTGAGGAGAGGAGTGGATTCTCCGGAGAGCATGGCTTCGTTGACGATACAGGAACCTCGGAGAAGGAGTAAGTCGCAAGGAATTCCAGAATCATCTCCAGTTCGCACTGTGGAAGAATAGTTCGGGCTCAGCACAAGTCGGGAGTGATGAGGAACAACAAAGACTCACCGATCGATACGAGGTCTCCGGGTAAGAGTTCATCAGTTTGTACCTCGATCCAAGTCTTTTCCCTCCTGACCATGATTCCGTAAGGTTTGATCGACATACTCCTGAACTCTCCAACAGTTTTCAAACGCTGTGAGACCACCAACACATCTACATCAGCCACCGTATTGGACAGACAATGCAGGAAGAAATGAGAAAAACTCACCTGAAAAACGGTAGTACATTCGAAAACGATCAACATGAACAACGTAAACAACGAGTAATACCAATATTCATCCATGCACCACAAACCCGCACAAAACACTTGAAACACAAAGAAAGGTGCGACAGCGTGTTCTGCAAACAATTCACCAAAAGTTGGAACTGGAATGTCGAAAACGTTTTTGCCGTACGAAGTTAAAGATTGCTTGACTTCTGAAGAGGTAGAGAGACCTTTCGTCGATTGGAATGTGGAGAGCGCGGGAGAGGGAATCGTGTCGCATGGGTAAGAGATTCGGGAGAATGTACGAGAGGAAGGAGAGAATAGGTATTTGTCGCGTTGGTAAGAGAAGAAAATGATGGGTGATTGTCCTTCTCGCTGTAGAACAACCAATTTCCCTCAGTACAAGCGGAAAGAGCGAGAACTGAGAGCGAGAGAGAGAGAGAGACTCACCTGAGTTCGTTCAAGCATACAAATTTCAGGTTTACCTCTGTGTACTTTCGGTAGAACCATAATCCTTTGTGCTGTATCAATGTCGTTGACCTATACATGAACATGCTTCCTCTATCAGCTCTCTTTCACAAGATTTGATGGAGGAAAGTCTTTCGACGTACCCTAATCGCTTCACCTCTCGATCTAAACGTGATACTCCACCTCGTAAACAAGAAACTCAAAGCATGACCTCCAAACAACAAGATACATAACAAGAAAGTCCATTCTACACATCCCCAAGATTCGTCAGCTCCCCTTTTCTTTCTGCTTCAGAGAAGTGTCGAGAACTCACCAATTGATTTGATGTAGGTATCATAGTTCAACCACGCGTAATAAGCTAGAGGGTAGAGGTAGAGCCAGGGTAAGACGTAGACCCTGGTCCAAATTGGGAGAGGGTTCACGAGTCGGAGTGAATCAATATCGGGTGAATCTACTGATACTATTCCTCCCCAGAATGGCTTATTCGGAACTACAGCTGCTGTAGTTGTTGTTGTTGTTGGCCGAGCCATTCCCTTTTTGTCGGTGGCGGAAGTGAGAAAAGTGGAGGTGGGAAGTCTGTGATTCGTGGCAGTCTTTTTTTTCATTTTCGCAACGAGGAGAGGCGTCGCAAGTTCGGCAATTCTCACTTTTCTTTCTTCGTCCTCTTGGTAGTGAACTCGTTTATTTCGACAGGTTAGGACACGGGAGGGCGCGAAAGAGAGATACACAAAATTGAGAAAGGTCAAGTGCGAAAGAAAAAAAAGTGAAAACTCTCTTCGAGAGTTGGCAGGATTTTTGAGATGCGAGATGCGAGGGAACGACAAGTAAGAGGGAGAGAGAGTATGTGACAAGACGAAGTGTGGAGAGTAATAAGATGAACGAGGTGAGGGTGTGCCTAAGCAGTTGCGGGAACTTGAGGCAGAGGTACGAATTCGTTTGATCGCTCGTATTCATACTGCAAACTCTCTAACTCAATACTCTACTCTACTGGAGTGTAATAGAAAGAGAGGGCTCACCATATCTAAAGCGACCTCACAACTCTCCCTGACGACTCTCGGTACATCCATCCTCTTCGCGTACTCCTGCAGAATCGGGAAACATTCATCCGTCGCGATCCCACCTAACGCTTCCGCCGCTTCATGCCTAACCATATCCTCCTCCTTCTCTCTCCCCAACACATCAATTAAAGAAGGAACTGAATCTGGTGAACTCAATTGTCCAAAAACAAACGCAATCTCATGTCTAACACCCCTCCCCCCGCTCTCACTCTTTATCAGCTCTAGTAGGAAATTTAGGAGAAGGGGAAGGAAAGCGCTCTTACCGGAATAATGCAGAATCATCTTCGAACCCCTTCGCTAATGCTAAAACTGCTTCCCTCGATCCATCGTTCCTCAAAGCAAACATTGCTCGATACCTCTCAAACAACGATAACTTTGTATCTAGTAGCGTCTTTTCTAGTTCTGGGATTGAGGCGGATTCGGAGGAAGAAGAGGTAGGGAGAGCAGCTGAATGAGCGGCCGAGACGAGGGGGGAATGAGTAGCGGGAGCGGGGTCGATGCAGGGGTATTGACTACTCGTGTGAAGTGTGTCAGTGAGAGCTAAGGGAGAGAACGGTTGGGTGCGTACTTGGCAGCTTGTGCTTTCCCAGCTTCAGAGTTATCGAATTCGATCTTGTCCACTGCGATTTCACAAGTTTCTCGAATTGCCGCTTCTTCGTGGTTCAAATGGGCTCTGAGTACTTCCAGAGCAGCTGAATCTCCAATTGCTCCCATAGCTTCCGCTGCCTATAAACTATATTGAGGTTAGCTCGTTGCGAAGAAAGGGAGAGAGGGAAGAGAGAGAGGGAACTCGCCTCGTGTCTAACCATGATGTGTTCATTCTCATCTTGTAGTACTTTGGTGAGGATTGGCAACGCTGCTGAATCTTTCAATTGACCTAAACAGTAGGCCAACTCGTGACCCAACAATGCACTTTCTCCATCAAAGCCTGCCACACTCACTTGCATTGTTATAAGCTCACGATCTGCTAGAGAGAGAGACATCGAGGTGTAGCTGCTTTACCTTTTGATATGATCTCGATCGCTCGAGGACCTGCTAATGATTTCAGAGTAAAGAGTGCCCGAAATCGTTGAGCCAAAGGAGTCTCGCTTGAATTCAATAACTTGTCTAGAGGTGTATAGATATCTTCTTCTTCTGCCATTTGCCTATGTGTGGTGTCAAGTTGAGTGCGGTGGAAAGCGGTGCAAAAGAGAGAGATGAAACTTTTCAAGGCGAGCTTTCAAAAAAGAGCGAGAGAAGTTAACCACTTCTAATCTAACCACTGCACTCCGCTACTCAGAACTACCGTTAGACTACTCAGTAACCCTTCAAGACTACTCCTACACCGTCCCTCCCCCTCTAGATCAACTCTCCTCGCTTATTTCCCTTGAAACTTCTTTCTTCCCTCAACTTTCAACTTTCCACTTTCAACAGCATGCCCCGATCCAGACGTGACAAAGTAGTAGCTTTGACCGAAGTTAAAAAGAAGGGTAAACAGGTGAAATCTGCCTTGATCGATTCAGTGAGGGAATCAGCGGATCAATTCAGTTATATTTGGGTCTTCCAAGTTGAACACATGAGGAACAATTTGTTGCAAGAAGTGAGAACCGCTTGGAAAGGGTCGAGAATATTCTTGGGAAGGAACGCAGTCATGAGGAAAGGGTTGGGTTCGACTAAAGAGGATGAATGTAGATTGGGAGTTTCGAAAATCGCAAATGTAAGAGTTCCCTCACTCTTTCACTCAGTATACCAGACTGCGCTGATAGATCAGGATTTCGTCGGTAGATGTTGGAAGGTAACCGAGGATTATTATTCACGGATGAATCACCAGAAGTAGTCCTAGAATGGTTCGAATCGTTCAAGAAGCAAGATTTCGCACGAACTGGAAACGTAGTAGACGAATCATTCTCCCTTCCCGAAGGTACGTTCTCTTCTCTCCCCTCTCCCTTTCCCTCTCAACACCCCCCCCGCTTAACCCTCTCTTGTGTATTTCGAAAATAGGTCCGATTAAAATCAATGAAGACCTAGCACCCCATTCCCTCGAACCACAATTCCGAAAACTTGGATTGTCCACCTCACTCCTGAGAGGAGTACCGACCCTCACTGCCCCTCACACGGTTTGCACAAAAGGAGATACCCTCAACCCTAATCAAGTGAACTTGTTGAAATTGTTTGGGAAAACTTTCGCTACTGTACG
>Ga0308161_1002166_pt1 | contig 21474 bp, 17 predicted proteins | sample PhyFR2_FD_201034 | JGI IMG/M metagenome (GOLD analysis project Ga0308161, IMG submission 201034) | Phyllosphere microbial communities from UC Gill Tract Community Farm, Albany, California, United States - DLSLF.R2 | ecosystem: Host-associated > Plants > Phyllosphere > Unclassified | place: USA...
AAACATTCCGGGAAGGCGTCATTCACACTTGACATAATTTCTCATGATATCAAAGAAATACGTGTTAACCACTACAAAGCTCAACGTCCTGAAAGTCATGGCAGAAAAAGACATAGACTGGACATGGATGATACTGGATCGCACCCTTGCTACACGGGGTATTCCCGGATTTAGCAATGTTGCGACGATAGTAACCAACCTGATGAACGATGGAATGGTAGATACTGTTTATAACGAAAACTCATCAAAGCCAAGGTATCGCGTATCAGAGCAAGGACACCAGTTACTGGGACAAATCAGCAAGGCTATAAATCCATCCGATATCCCATGATTTGTGGCTAATTATCATGGGTATGAGACACTCAGACTTTGCTGTACGGGCCTTCTGACCTGCCCCCAGTATTAGATACAACGATCAGTTAGTAATGTCGGTTTGTTTACCTTCTAATTTTCCATTTCTCCAGCCTGCTGCAAATTCAGCTGGAGTCTGGTAATTCAACGATGAATGAGGTCTGGACTCGTTATAGTCCTGCCGCCAGTCATTAATAATTTTCCGGGCATGAAGAACATCGCTGAACCAGTGCTCATTCAGACATTCATCCCGAAAGCGGCCATTGAAACTCTCAATAAATCTATTCTGCGTTGGCTTACCCGGCTGGATAAGTCGCAGCTTTACACCATGCTCAAAAGCCCATTGATCGAGTGCGCGGCAGGTAAATTCCGGGCCCTGATCGGTTCTTATCGTTGCCGGATAGCCATGAAAAAGCGCGATGCTGTCCAGAATACAAGCGACCTAAACGCCTGAAATCCCAAAGGCAACAGTGACTGTCAGGCATTCCTTTGTGAAGTCATCGACGCAGGTAAGGCACTTGATCCTGCGACCGGCGGCCAGTGCAGCCATGACGAAATCCATTGACCAGGTCAGATTGGGCGCATCCGGGCGAAGAAGCGGAAGCCGCTCAGTCGCCGGCCCCTTACGGCGTCGCCTGCGCTTTACACCCAGGCCGTTAAGGTGACAGATGCGGTATACCCGCTTGTGGTTGACGTGAAGGCCCTCCCGGCGCAATAACTGCCAGATGCGCCGGTAACCAAAGCGGCGGCTTCCCGCTTCTGGTCTGTCGTCAGAACTTTCGGCCCAGCCCCACCTGAAGCGCCTCCTTATCCAGCATGGCTTCGGCGACCAGCATCTTAAGGCGGGCATTCTCCTCTTCAGGTGACTTAAGCCGCTTTACCTCAGGGACTTCCATGCCGCCAAACTTCTTGCGCCAGGTGTAGAAGGTAGCCTCTGACATAGCATGCTTGCGGCAGAGTTCCCGGGCCAAAACCCGCTTCGGCCTCGTGGAGAATACTGATGATCTGTTCGTCGGAAAAACGCGTCTTCATGAGGATGTCCTCATGTGACTGATGAAGACATTACTAACATTGGTGTGTACTAATCAACGGAGAGCAGGTCAAGATAGCCATTTGAAGTCGACTCAATCGCCCTAAGTGCTAACATGGGATCAATAATTTTTGTGAATAGCGAGGTAGTGCAGTTATGGATGACAAGAGTAATGTAGCCATCTTTATATCGTATGCTTGGGGTGGTTCTCTGGAAAAAAAAGAATGGGTCCGGCAACAGATAGTCAACAGCCTTAATGGAAAATATTCAGTATTCTGGGACCGAGATACGATTGGCTTCGGTGAGTCCATTGATGCGTGTATTCATAAAGCACTCACACATCGTCCTATTAAAGTGTTCTGCATATGTGATGCTGATTATTTACACTCAGCAAAAAAGGTTGGTTCCGGCTTACACCGGGAATTGCAGATTCTTGAAAAAATTGCTCACGAAGATCAAGTGAAAATTATTCCTCTGATATTCGAGTCTGATTGCATTCGAGACCTCCCGGCCCCACTTGCAGGCAGGGCTTACCTAGACCTAGCTGAATTACATAAACGTAATTTATTTATTGGTAATGAAATGTATGCTTTGGCAGAGGGGATCTCTCAAGCCGAAATGAGTATCTTGATTAAGAAAAAAATAGCCTCGAATGACCTAGTAAAACTGGCAAAGCATCATTTTCAGGGGTTGGATATTGAACTCTATGGCAATGGCCGCACACATGAAGTCACACTGAGCCCGCAACACCCCCTGCTTGCTCCACAGTGGATGTTGGACAGCAAAGAGTGGGGTTATATGCTTACTGACGAAAATGAAACGTTTTGTCCAACAAAAGGGCGCTGGCACTGGGATTATTCCACACCATCAAGGGGCATGAGAGCTCTAGGCACAGCCGCTATGTCGGTATTTTTTCCCGGACAAACAACTTCTGGCGACCAGGCTGCATTTCATCGGGCGGGAAACGTTTTAGCTCAACGATTTTTTGCCATGATATATAAGCACGAGCCTTTTATTCTCAACTCAGAGGATATAATAGGATTATTAATTAATGATGACGATGGGTATAAAGCATTTGAATACTTATTAAATCAACAGCATAATGAAAATCATTAAAACAAGACTTGAGTGCCTTTCGTCCCATAAGACATTTCCAGTCCTCGAAGTGGTACTTTTCGAATTCTTAAGGCTTGACACCACCGAAATATCTATTGCACCAAGTATGGATTTTAAAACACTATAATGTAATTAAAGGTACCTTTAGCTGTTGTCAACAGCCAATAGTTTTACCAGCTCTAACGATAATTGCAGTTTGGCTACAGTAAACACTAATCAGAGTTCCTCGAATCAAACATTGCTGACTGCCAGCGCCGTAATTGCACTGGCAGTCAGCTTCATTTAGTTTAACGAATATTTACCGTAACCCGTTATTTATTACTTGCCTCTGCCAAAAGACCATCAATGGAATTCGCGACCACATAGCGTGCTGGATTCTCGCCAAGTGCTCCTCCCCCTACTGCGAGGGCATGGAAATGCGCCTTGCCACATACGATCTTAGCGCTCTCTTTATCTCGCAGATCATCGGCAAACAGACTACTTTTGGTTTCCACCACAAAATACAGACGCTGCGCATCATCTTCCTCTACCAGCACAGCCCAGTCCGGATTGTAGCTACCCAGTGGAGTGGGGACCTTGAACCAGCCCGGTAATTTGGCATAGAGTTTGATCGCGTCGTTTTTCTCCAGCGCGTCAGCAAAGTCTCGTTCCGTGGTCGAGTCGTACACCACATGTTCGTATATCGACTTTTGGGTATCCATTAACATGTTCTGGAGATAACCAGTAAGTTCTTCTTTCTCGAACAACTCCTGCGCATAGACGTGCTGATCACCTAACATCTGATACTTGATGCCATCGACCAAGGCTAGCCGTTTGCAGCGGTTTATAGTTTCGGCGGCCAATTCGATAAATTGCTGCGGGTTACGTTTGAAGTCATCCAGACGTCCGCTTCCGGTCAAGATACTAATGATAGTACGGCGGGTCAGTTGGGTACGATCCTGCAAGTCCGTCAGAATATCCGGAAGCTCAAGATCTGTTTCATCCAGCACTACCGTTGAAGCTCCAGCTTTCTCTGTCGCTTGAACACCGGCCTTACCAATAGCGATATCGGCCTTACGCCATTGCAGGCGTGCTTTGACAATCGTGGGGGCCTTTTGTAGGAGGCTAATACAGTCGGCGATCAACTTGGTATTATCAAACTGCACGCGATAGGTGGTTTGATGCTTGATGCGGTCCCATAACGCCTTGAACTCGTCGCTGAGATAGATGGCTTTGCCATCCATGCCCTTGCGCAGCGGCACTGGCTTGCGTTCGTCGGCGTTTTTGATCTCAAGACGACCGGACACCTTACGCAACACCTCGGCAATTTGGCCTTTTTGTGCCTCAAACTCTGCCGGTAGTACCAAATTGCCCTCTTTCAGAGCCTTTTTCAAAGAGTCCTGAACTTTCCCCTTGGCGTCAATATGGCCAGCCGCTTTCAAGTGCTCCCATAGAACCTTGGATTGCTCGATACCTAAGGGAACGGTCTGCCCATCGCCAGCCACCACAGCAATAACAGCAAACTGGTGCTGCTCGACAATGCCAAAACGTATACCTGTTTCTGCCTCTATTTCTTTCTGCAAGTTCTCAGCAAACTGCTCGTAGTTTTCAGTGGCCACCACGGTTAAGGTGTTAACCTCGAAACCACGCACCCGCTCTCCATGTTGGTTAACACACAAACGCAGTCCACGCCCAATGGTCTGGCGACGCTCACGTTCACTCTGGATGTCACGCAACGTGCAGATCTGAAATACATTGGGGTTATCCCAGCCTTCCTTGAGGGCTGAGTGAGAAAAGATGAATTTGAGCGGCGTATCAAAGGAAAGCAGTTTTTCCTTTTCCTTCATGATCAGGTTATAAGCACGCTCAGCATTCTCCCGGTTGCCTGCATTATTCTCGGCAGTGTCCGTCCAGCGCCCTTTCTTGTCCCTAGAAAAATATCCGTTATGTACTTCTTCAGCGGCAGAGTTCAAGTCGATCTCGGCAAACAAACTCTGATAGGCCGGTAATCTGGCAGCCCGGCGGTATTCTTCTTCGAAGATACGAGCATAGTCACCTTTGACTGTATTGCCGTCCGTGTCGTACTGTCGATACTTGTCAACAGCGTCAACGAAGAACAGGCTCAATACCTTGATACCCAACGGACGCAAACGTTTTTCCTTATCCAGATGCTCGCGGATCGTACGTCGGATCATTTCACGCTGCACGGCCATTGCATCCACATCACCATGAGCTTGCCCCTGTTTCAAAAACACTTCACCGCCAGGGTAGCGTAGTTCTATATATTCGCTCCCCTTAGCCGTGTTGATCTCACCGACGCGAAAATCCGCATAAATGGAACGTTTGGCAAGTTGCTCCAGATCGTCACCATCTGAAACGGTCAACTCTTGTCTCTTCACGCCACTGGCGGTGGTAACGTCCAGTTCGATCCTGGCACTAATGGCCCCGCGCTTGTTGGCAACCGCCACTAACCGTACAAACGCTTTATTATGCGCGTCTTCCACTGTAGCAGAGGCTACCTCGATCTGTTTGACCAGCTTGCGTTCGTAGGCATCTACGGCATCAAGGCGAAACACCATGTGATGCTTATTCACATGAGTCGCTGAATAACGCAACGTGCACAGCGGGTTCATCGCATCCAGCGCTTCTTTTCCACGCCCTTCGAGACCACCATCTACACTTTGTGGTTCGTCAACAATGACAACAGGCCGTGTTGCCTTAATCAGATCAATCGGTTTCTCACCGCCAGTCTTTTCACTTTCTTTATAGAGGTTGTTCACATCCTTTTTATTGATAGCGCCTACCGTCACCACCATGATCTGGATGTTCGAACTGGTGGCAAAATTGCGCACTGGCCCAAGCTTGCTAGAGTCATACAGAAAATAGTCAAAAGGGACACCGGCATAGAGCCCCTTAATATGATCCTCGGTGATTTGTAGGGTCTTGTAGACACCTTCTTTGATCGCCACCGAAGGCACCACAATCACGAACTTGCTAAAACCGTAGCGCTTGTTTAGCTCAAAGATGGTACGCAGATAAACATAGGTCTTACCGGTACCTGTCTCCATTTCCACGGTGAAGTCGCCAGAGGCTAATGTTTCAGATGGCGGCAGACCACCTCGAAACTGGATATCAGCCAAATTTTTGTGTAGCTCATCGTCAAGCAGGGTCAGGCGGTTACCAACGCCCAGATCAGACTCGGCCATACCCAATGTCAATTGCTCTGGCTGCATTCCAGTTAGCAAGCCTGCGCCCGACTGTGGGACCTTCATCGTCACAGTGAACTCGGTACGACAGATTTCCTGGCCACGAAACAAATCGCATACTGCTTCAATAGCCTGCATCTGATAATCGAGGTTAGGCTCGAAATGAAGTTTCATATATTTCCCCTCACAAACTGCGCACGTTCTGGATGCCATGCTGCTCCAAAATGGCGGCGAGGTTAGTTTTCACTACATCATCGGCAAAAGCGCTATCGCGGAATACGCAAGTGGTATCACCAACTGGTGCCGACTCCTGATACCAACCGATGATACCTTGAGCAAGAGCTTCCACTTGCTCCCGGTTGATTTGCTCAGCCAGGCAGGCTATTAGCACGCCGCCCCCAACGGAGTAAACTTCTCGATCGGCAATAATACGTTGTTCAATGGGAACACAAAGATCAAGACCAAGCTTGAGTAGTAACTCGTATAGAACATCGGCTTCGCTACGACCTTCCAGTAGATGATCCTCATAATCGAGCAATGTAGCCTCCAGGTTTTCTGGACTAGGATTCCAGCCACGGATATTGGAGCGATCAAGTTTGAAGACACGGAAACCGCTATCCCCTTGCCACTCCAGGTTATCTGCTTTGATTGTGGTGGAGACTCTGCGTAGTCGTTCTTTTGTAATTTCTGAAATGTTGCGAGGAACCTTAAGCGCATCGCAGAGTAGAACCGCAGCCTTCTGATCTTTATCGCTCGAACTCAAAGCCTCTGGAAGCTGGACGAGACAAAACTTTCGCCTAATTGAATCTTTTAGGTTTAACTTCCACACGGCCTTAGCGGTTGCACCTGAGCCTGCAAAAAAATCTACGATCAGATCACCATCGTCCTTAAGAAGAAACGGCAGGAATGCTTCATACAAGCGTACTGGTTTTGGGTTAGTAAAAACTTTTCCTTCTTTAGGAAAGTCTTCCTTTAGATCATAAGCTCCTAGCCGACCATCTAACTCCAAAAGGCTAGATAATTTCTCTTTGAATTCAGAAGCGTATACTTTGAGTTCGATGATCTTCGATTCATCATCTCCAAACAGTATTCGATCGGCAGCAAGCAGCCCATCCATTGTTTGCTTAGGGAATCTATACCCCATTAATGGCTGTTTACAAGGAAGCTGTGTTACTGGATGGAGCACATCATACCTATAACCTTCTCTGCCTGGGTTATGAACGCTCTGGCTTCCTGTATATACTCCGTCTTCATCAATGTACTTATAGCGATCCAGTGGCCACAATTCTGATTTATGCTGTCTGAACCATTCGTTATATGTGTTACGTAGTTCCTTTCCTTTCAGTTTAGCCGTTAACTCACTTCCAATATTAATGAGGACATCCTTGATATCTGAAATAGAGGATTTCCATTCTGTCTCAATTGAATCTTTCTTCTTTGCAACCACTAGCAAGTACTCATGCTCAGTTGCCACATTGGTAGGGTTGTTGTCGGTTGCATTCTTCCACACAATGGTGCCAACAATATTCTCCTCACCAAAAATGTCACTGCACATGATGCGCAATGCTGAATATTCTCGTTCATCAATCGATATGAAAATGACCCCGTTATCCTTTAGAAGCCCTCTAGCAAGCTTCAGCCTTGGATACATCATATTCAGCCAATCAGTATGAAACCGCCCGCTAGCTTCAGTGTTGCTGCTGATCTTCTGTCCACCGTCTACCTGTCCAGTAAGTTCCAGATAGTTTTTTATGTTGTCCTGGAAGTTATCCGGGTACACGAAATCCTTACCAGTGTTATAAGGCGGGTCGATGTAGATTAGCTTGACCTTACCGGCATAGCTCTTTTGCATGAGCTTAAGAACTTCGAGGTTATCTCCCTCGATCATCAGGTTCTGAGTGGTAGCCCAGTCCACGCTCTCTTCGGGGCATGGGCGCAGAGTGCCAGTGCTAGGCGTCAACGCCAGTTGGCGTGCACGGCGTTTGCCATGCCAGTTAAGGCCATATTTCTCGTCAGCGTCAGTGACACTTTTATCACCCACTAATGCTTTCAGCACATCTACATTCACAGCAACACCATCAGGCCCTTCGGTAATCAGTTCAGGGAACAGGACTTTAAGCTGTGCAATATTGCCAGCCACCAAATCAGCAGACTGAGCCTCTGGGTTGTTGATGTCGACTTTCTTCATGGTCATAGCGTGATTCTCAGGTAATTTAGTATTTTTAGGATCAAACATCCTGTGGGCCACCCATCTGGCGATCAAAGGACTGCCGAATCAGGCCCATGACATAGGGAAGTTGCTCAAAGCTGGACAATCCGATTTCCACATCGCCATTGCCCCAACGGCCAAGATTTGTAACATCGGTACATAGCCCTTTAGGGTCATCTATCTCGCTGAACGGCATGTTAAGCGACAAGCGTAAACGCTTGGCCTGGGGAACAACATCTACAAAGTTGGTCTCTGCTTTGTAGGCAACGTAGAGCTTGAGATATTCTTCGTAAATGCATGGATCTAAATCTAAAATCGCTTTGCGCAAGGCATCAAATAAGGCGCTTACAGAGCCCTTGGCAAGGTATGGATGGTCAACAATGCCGTATTGCTGCCCTGTGTTAGTTACCGTGGGGCTATAGGCATTAAGGACGCTACTATCCAGCAATGGTAGCCCCCATACTTGGGTTGCGACTTTGGCAAGTCGCTCAGCACGCGCCTTGATTGTATTCTCGTCCCACCGACTCAGTTCACCCAGCCCCTCATTAATATTGAGGGCACTGTATTTGTAGCCAATCTTATTACCTTCGCTATTGGTGATCTGGTCACGCTTATAGGCGAATGAATAATCGCTGTATTCGCTGTTGTAGCCCGTTAAAGTGAGATTGCCCAAGGTATGTAACCATGTCTGCTGGATCGTTTGCCAATCTGGACCGAGTTCTGCTTGCCACTCCGGTGACAACACTTTATTTTGCGGCAGGATGTGCTCGATGGTGTAATCCTCCAGCACAATTCGCTCCTTACGTCCGTGATTTTCCAGGCGTCGTAACCAATAGCTACGACTACGAAAATTATACAGATCTCGTTGTTTGATCTTGTGTTGGAATTCTTCATCATTAGGGAAGCGACGGTAAGATGGCAGTAGCAAAAACGCGGCCTGGACGCTCTCCAGGTAGCGATCTTTCTTCAACGAGCGACTCAGGCTGGCAAAAGTTTTGTTGAGCGAGTTAGTGGGGATAGCGCAAATAGCGCGTCGAAACACATAACTTTCCACCAAACGAACAATGCTCACCAATTCGTCGACTGTCAGCCGAGCCATCTTGTAGTCATGATAAGCATCGAGCAAGAAAGGATAAGCCACATCTACCTTGAGCTCACGCAGGTCATGGAAGGCTTGTTTTAATGGTGGCGCAGTTTCTGCTCCAAGAGCCATAGCACAGTAGTAACTTGCAAAAGCGTGTATATCGGCGACAAGTGCGGTGGTATCGACTTGGCTAGAGCGAGCGAAGGCCTTAAAGGCAATGTATACATCACGCACATTCGGAATATCTCCCGTCTTAGCAGTGAGGTAGTGACGCATAAAAGGATCAAAATGCGTCACATAGGCCGCCTGACCAAACGCCTTTTCCATTGGCCGCCAGTAACTCTGATAGAGCTCCGTCTGAAGCTTTGGCTCTAGCCCCATTAAGATGTAATTGCGAATCAGATCAGCCTGACTCAACTCAAGACCGGTGGAGTTCATGCTTTCGAAGATTAATTGCGGGTTATCCCGAGTACGATCAAGCGACACTTCTACAATGAGTAATTTGGCAAGGCCTTGGCAGATAGCTTCGAGCTCGCCCTGATGCTTTTCGATCAGCGCCTGGAAGAGCTTGTAATTCTGCTCAATGCGAGAACTCACTTCCATAGGCATCGGGGCTGACTTAAGGATTGCCAGCAGAGTTTCTTTGTCTGTTTCCGACAGCATAAGCTTATAGTGGCGTTCGCCGTCTTCATCTGGATTAAGCAAGTAGTAATTGCGTAATTTTCGAGCGGAAAAACTGTCGAGGAGTTCGGGAAGTTGATTGGTTTCAAAATGATTAGCTAACGCTGCAATCAGTAAAGTACTGGTGGTCAAGCGTTGCTGCCCATCGATGACCAACAGCGCTTCCTGAGTCGTCACAGTGGATAGACCTCGCTCCACATAGACGATAGATCCAATGAAATGGCCGTCGATATACTTGTCACGGCCAGCGCGCGTTAAGTCAGACCAGAGCTGTTGACACTGAGCTTCCGTCCACGAATAGTTACGCTGGTAGATAGGGATAACGAACTGTGGAGACTTGCGTAAGAACTTAAGCAGATTAGTTTCTGAGGCTTTCACTTCTTATTCCTTAGAGATATTGTGCGATCCGTTGACGCTCAGCCTGCAGTGCTTGCAACCGTAGATTCACTTCAACTTGGCGTGCCATTTGTTTTTCTTTTACGGCCTGCCCCCGCAGACGGCTAATTTCGCCATCGAGCCGTTCGTAATCGGCTAAAGCTTGCCGACGTGCCGCAGCCTGTTCCGGAGTTGTTGTCGTTCGGTAGCTTCCCGTCAACCGAGCTGCCAGAAGTGCCAGTACGCAATCTATCCAGCCCTGGTAAAGTGTGTACAGCGTGATCTGTGGTTGACGTGTAAGTGATAGAGACTGCATGAAAGCTTGCTCGACTTCCGAATATGTTAAATGAGTAGCTACCGTAGTTTCCGGCATAGCGTGGAATAGCGCGACAGATACCAAGCCGCCTTCAAGCACTACTTTGCTGAACTCGTTTTGCGCCCAGCGTTTATGCGCAAGAAAAAGGGTCTGCGTCTGCCCGTCAATCAGTTGCAGCAGCACCGGATAAGGCACTGCACGATGCACTAACTCAGCCAAACGGGACCGGTGTGTAGCTTTTACGGCCCCCTTTAAGGTCACAGCCAGTACCGCGACCTCGAGATATTCGCGCCGAGTATCCCGATAGCTTGGCACCCCGATGGTATTGGGTTTAAGTGCTGCAATCCACTGGATTTCTGCGATATTATCAATGATCAAACGCTTGTCCGCTACCGTAGCGGCACTGTTTTCAAGCAGCAATTTCTTGGGAACACGCTGACCCACTCGACAACTGTCGGGAAGGCCTAATGCCTGGATAAAGGCTCCCACGTCAATGACTGTCATGCTGACTCACTCTCTGGCAAGATCACCATAAACGCTATTACCTCAAAATCATTGATCCCAGCAAACTCTCCTTTGATGGCGTGAGTCCCACCTGGAGTGAACAGGCTGGCGACTGCGCGTTCTTCATTTTTACCCGCTATTGAGGCAACCGCTGCGGCGAGTAGTTTTTGGGCATGGCTCATTTCTTCGCCTTGCCTGGTTTTTTTGTCAAAGCGTGCATAGGCCGTCTCGTCGGGAAGTTCACGCCCAAGCGCTAGACGCTTTAAGCTGTCAAGGATGCGTTTAGCCTGTAGGTAAGGAAGTAAAACGGCACCATCATCGCCAACGTGGACTAAGTAGTGTGGCGCGAGTGGGTAATCTGATGTTACTCGGTCAGTTTGTACCTTCTGCCCTACAGATTTACAGACTTGCAAACAGAAAATCACGCCGGGTGGAATTTCAGAGTCCAAGGTGGTGGTAACAGCATATACACCGAGAGGTTGGCTCTCCAACTTGCCTGGATGAGCTTTCATATACTCTGCCAAATCGATGCGGAAATCGGTTAGGGTTAGGTCGGTAATCGATACACCGTTAGAAAGGTCTTCCATATCGATAACCGTGTCCTGCAATTTGAGTAGCTGTTTGCGCCGATACTCTAAATCGTTCATAGGGTTACCTGACTGCTGCTCGATAAGATTCTCTTCGCCTGTGGCAGAGATATCAAGCAGCACCATACGGCCACTGACCCGCTGTTCCAGGTTTATATATTCCTCCAACTCCATGTTAGGCCAGAAGTTTACAAGCTGGATACATTTGTTCGGTGAGCCAATACGATCAATACGACCAAAACGCTGAATAATACGCACCGGATTCCAGTGAATGTCGTAGTTGATTAGCCAGTCGCAGTCCTGCAGGTTCTGGCCCTCAGAAATACAATCAGTAGCTATCAGTAAATCGATTTCACCTTCACTAGTGAGATCCTCCGGGCGCTCCTTGGCTCTCGGGGCAAACGCAGACAATACTTCGCTCATGTTCTTACGTAAGCCCGGCAATGTAGTCTGTATGCCAGCACTCCCAGTGACCAATGCGGCATCGATCCCCAACTTGGCCTTGGCCCATGGGCCGAGTTGCGCATAAAGGTAGCTTGCAGTGTCAGAAAATGCAGTGAATACGATAATTTTTTGGTTACCGCTATTGATGGGATAGAGACATTTGTGTTCAATCATCTGACGCAGGGCTGCCAATTTAGCGTCACGGTCAGCATCAACCTGTTTGGCTGCTGACAACAGAGTAGCCAAACGATTACGGTCCTCGATTAAGTCTTGCCTCCAGCGAATCAAGTCAACATCACCGAGCAATACCTTAACTTTGCGACCAACTAGTAGAGCTTCAAAGGAAGGATCGTCGATGTCGACATCAGTAATGTCGATTTCTTCAAGCTCGCCCGTATGCGATTCAATATGGGCCAAAGTTGCTTCAACATCCCTGAGTTGCCGTTGCACCGTCAGCGCGAATGACGTTACCGAACTTTCCATACGCTTTAGCACATTTACCCGCAGTAGGTTAATTAGGCTTTCTTCCCGGTCTGCTTGATGGAAAAAACTTTCCCCACCGCGAATCTGCGTACTGTACTTAGCATCGTAGGCCGCCTGCTTATGCGGCAAAACATAGCGAAGCGGGGCATAACTGGCCAGCGTGAGGCGGCGGATTTCATGATTAATCTCGCGAATAGCTCGGAACTCACCAGCAAGATCAACATCAGCCTTGATGTTGATCGGCGGTAAGCGATCAGGGAAGCGACCTGTCTCACTAGTGCCGTAGTATTTCTCCACATGCCTTCGCGAACGGGCGATAGTTAGATGGTCTAGAAGTGTAAAGTAATCAAAACCTAGCATTTCAACAAGCTTAGAAGGTTTTTTTTCAGACTCGTCCATTGCCAACCAACGGTTGAACTGAGCCTGGGCCTTTCGAGTAGTTGTCTCAACACTGGTTATTCCGTTTTCCTGTAGGGCCGCGTCATCACCTTCTGTAACGAATGCAATCTGATTACGCAAATCAGAAAGACGATTATTGACTGGTGTCGCTGACAACATGAGGACTCTGGTTTTGACCCCTTCCTTGATGATACGCCGCATCAAACGATCATATCGCGATTCTTTACCTTTATGCGTCACCTTATTACGGAAATTGTGCGATTCATCAATCACCACCAGATCGTAGTTACCCCAGTTAATATGTGACAGGTCTATATCGCCCGAGCTCCCCCTATCGCGTGACAGATCGGTATGATTCAGCACATCATAATTGAAGCGATCAGCAGCAAGAATGTTACGTTTGTCATTAGTTTGGTAGAGAGTCCAGTTATCACGCAATCGCTTAGGTGCTAATACCAGAACACGATCATTACGCAGCTCGTGATATTTAATAATCGCCAGTGCTTCGAAGGTTTTACCTAGACCAACACTATCAGCAATGATACAGCCGCCAAAACGATTGAGCTTATCGATAGCACCTACTACGCCGTCGCGCTGGAACTTGAATAGCTTTTTCCAGACCACCGTATTTCGGATGCCGGTTGCAGATTTGACGATGCGCTCTTCGTCCATTCCATCATCGCTATCACGAAATAGGTTGTGCAATATGAGAGAATAAATGGTCGATGGATCACGGTGTTCACCGATGGAACGTAAAGCTGCAACCATTGCATCGCGATCACTTTCACCATCTACTAGATCACTATTTAACGCATCTTGCAAACTCAGCCATTGTTGATCGAACCACTGGGATAACATGGCAGCTTCACTGGAAGATTCTGAAGCCTGAATCAAGCTAAGGGGGTTCCCTGGTGTCAGTCCAAGGCCAGCCGTAGTAAATGCGAATGAACCCAAGACCACTTGCTGAGGGGTAGCATCAGGTTTACGCATTACTATAGTACCCTGTGGCACCAGCCCATGTGCGCGGCGAAGCTCTACATTTTCACTTATCCATTTCGCACATTGATTGGCTAGCCAACGTGTCTGTAGGCAATTCCGCGCACCACGATCACCTTCCTCTCCGAGGAAGTCGAGTGCCTTATCGTCAGGTGATAAGATAAATTGGACCCGTTCAAGAACAGACAACGCATCACGCATTTCAGCAAAAGCATATAAAGAGAACGAAGGAGTTACGCAACCTAGTTGATTGCCACGCTTAATATGAGGTCGGATTAGGTCTATAACACGATCTTTACCTGAGTTATGAATCAGTTTCATGGTCGCTCTCGTTCAATTATCGAAAAATATTTCGGCATTAGGTTGTAATAATCAGTACCAAATGATACTGCAAAACGCTAGATTTCGACCAAAATTGGCATCTATACCCATATTTCTTGTATTTTAAGAGGATATGAAAATTTCAAATCGACTGAATGAAGCCCATTAAATGTCCTGATTACGCCTCTCACGAACGACTGCATTGCATATATTTGGGGGGCCAATAAAACTAGATAAGACCTTCTATTTTATCAGCAATAACCATAAAAAAAAGAAACTTTAGAAACCAACCGCGCCAGTATAACCCTTAGCGCGGTTGGCCTACTTCAGAAAATCAGCATTAAGTTACCCCCCCTAAATGCTCATAAAGTCCCAAGCCTTACTGCTCAGTTCATCAACTGCAGTATCCCACGCCTTCTATGTATAGACTTCTCTTGCTTTTAGTTGCCACAAATACCATTTTTATCTAAAAGAGCAAACTGTGGTCCGTTTGGAATTAGGTACAAATCTGTAAAGCCCATGGCATGCATAAATCTCAAACAACAATATATTTTTTAAGCTAAATTTAATTTTCCAAAATCAAACGCACTAATCCCCTTCTCCCGATTCGCATCCAGAAAATCAGCCCACCACTGCAGCATTAGCCTGCGTTCATCCAGGTGCTCTGCCTTATGAATGTAAGAAGCACGCACAGAGTTACGTTCCTGATGACTCATCTGCCGCTCTACAGCATCCTTAGACCACAATCCCGACTCAATTAATGAACTACATGCCATAGTCCTGAAACCATGTCCGCAAACCTCAGCCTTCGTATCGTAGCCATCACACGCAGCGCCTTGTTCACCGTGTTCTCACTCATGGGTTTACGTGCATCATGATCGCCAACGAAGATCAGCTCACGATTTCCAATCATGCTTTTGATCTGTTCTAGAATGGTCAGAGCCTGGCGGGATAAAGGAACAAGATGAGGAGTGCGCATCTTTGATCCTCGATGTGAATGCTTCACACCTTCCAAAGGCTCACGCTCTCCCGGAATTGTCCACATAGCAGTTTCAAAATCTACTTCTGACCAACGAGCAAAACGTAACTCGCTAGATCGAATGAAGACTAACAACGTCAGCTCAACAGCTAAGCGTATTAGTGGCCTGCCGGTATATGTGTCGATACGATGAAGTAGTTCAGAAATGCGATTAAGTTCTAGCGCAACGCGATATTACCTTTTTGCTGTAGCAACCGCTCCAGCGATCTCTTGTGCATGATTGCTGTTGTGCATTGCTGTAGACGAGCAGTAACATCAAGACATCCAGACATTTATACGGCTATGATAGAGATAAGTAAATCTCTGGTTTTTAACTCAGCGATATTCCGCTTACCAATCGCATCGAACAGATTATCTTCCAGGCTTTTAAGAACACGACCACTATGTGACTCAGACCAGTTTTGATTGCTGGCGTGCCAGTCTCTGGCAACAGATTCAAAAGTGATGATCTCTTTAGCCTGTTCTTCTTTTACTGCACGCTTATGCTCACGAGGCTCGACACCGGCAACAACAAGCCTCTTGGCCTCTTCCCTCTTTTGACGAGCATTAGCCAGTGTTATTTGGAGTAAACACCAAAAGCCATCAGGTGTTGCTTGCCGCCAAAGCGAAAACGGAAACGCCAGTATTTGGAGTCGTTAGGGTGTATCAGTAAAAACATACCGTCGTCATCGACAAGCGAGTATTCCTTTGCCTCAGGTTTTGCCGAGCGCACCTTGGTATCAGTCAGGGCCATGATGGTATTCCTTCCATATGCTGCCGTGAGTATATAAGCATTATCGAACCAGCATATATACTCGGTTCTATACTCACAAGCATGTTGATGTGGGGTAACTCAGATTGATGTCGGTTGACTGAAAAGCGGGGCAAAGCCTTGCGGGACTGGATTTTAGGTATAAAAAAAGACCTCAGTTGAGGTCTATTTACATACTAATGGTGCCGAAGGCCGGAATCGAACCGGCACGCCTCGCGGCGGTTGATTTTGAATCAACTGCGTCTACCGATTTCGCCACTTCGGCACTGAAGAGTATGCGGAAAACGTTGGGGATTATACCGTTACCCCCTGTTTCCGCAACCCTTATCCGCAGGCAGAGGTGCAACTGCTGAAAAAACCGTCTTTTTAGATTTCAGGTTCATCTGATGACATCCTTGTTGAAACTGCCTATTCACCCTCGCCCGCTGCAAAGCACTCACGTCAGCCATCATATTTCACTGGCATATCAAAAGCTCTAACCCGAAACAGGCTTCACATCCGTCACCAGCGTGGGCAGATCCCAGGTGCCGCCCGCATGGATATAACGGCACATACCGGTCCCGCCGTCATAGCTTTTGCGGAAAGCCTGGCCGTCCCATACCCAGCTTTCCTGACTCATACAGTCCCCGATACCCCGACCTTTCTGCACACTGGTAATTTCGCCCTTATCGTAGTCCGACCCGGAGATGGTCACCAGCACCGGCGTGCCTTTTAGCTGGTTATCAATGACCCAGTAGCCATATCCTTCGTTGTAAGCGGCACGCCAGCAGAGTGCTGAAAGCAAAGCGTGTGTGTCATCCAATGGCGTGAGCGTGAGTCCGTCAGTTTCGGGATCGCTGTTTTCTGCCGGTGAATACAGGCTGTCGCACGTGTCATCGTCATTATGATTGACCGTTGAAAGCAGTCGGGTTTTCAACGCGTCCATTTCCGGAGCGGTCAGCAAACGGGGTTCGCCGCTGAGGGTTTTAGCTGCCTGAATAACCGGTGCGGACACAGCCTTAGCCACACTGCTTTCCGGTTTATTGCCCTTTTTGGTGAGCGCGCCTGGCGTGCCGATACGGCCCTGCACGTCGTCCGCTTTCAGCAGCACGGCATAAGCGCCTTCGCCAGAAAGCAGGAAAGGCTTTGTGCCACCTTTAAATTCGACTTTACCGCTGCCTTTGACGGCGCTGATTACCGCAGCGGTCTGGCTGGCAGACAGCCGCCAGTTATCATCAGCTGCCACCAGATCGCCAGCTGATTTCCCGTCGATCCATAGCGTCAGCTTTTCCGCCGGTTCGCTGTCATCTTCGGTGTCGCCCAGCGTCACCTCTCCCACGGTCTCCGTTGCAGGTCCAGCGGCACGGGTGAGCAGGATGGAGCCGGAGGGATCCTCTTCTTTGGCATAACCTGCAATGCGACAGGTCAGGGTGTTATCACATACAACTTCCCAGTCTTTGTGCTCAAGCGTTTTTCCGCTCTGGGCGGCCTGAGCCGACAGGGAGAACGCCGCCAGTACGAAAAGCATCGGTTTACAGTTCACTTTATTCCCTCAGGTTTTATTTCTGCCCGGCCTGCGCAGATATTTCCTGATTATACCGAAGAAGATATGACGCCGTTGTCCGTTTTTTACTGCCCCCTAACGCAAAAGAGCCAACCTCTCGGTTGGCCCCTTCTTGCATCTTGCATGCTCAGCATCGGGCATCAGCGGTGCCCATTAGCGCCTGTTGTTGTCAGGATAAGCGCCTCAATGCGAGTGATCGTGCAGTTTGTTTCCGACCTTATCCTTCACTTCGCTGGCTTTCTCACTCACCTTCTCAGTCAGGCTCTCTTTGTGGTCACGGTTATGCACCCCTGGTGACTGCGTGCCTGCTGCGGCGGTCGCAGGTTTTACCCCTGCGGTCGTACCCGGTAGTTCGCGCTCCAGACCACCTCGTGCATGGTCGATATCCACTTCCTGACGACGCACCGTGTCGTTAATGGTCTCGGTACGATCGCTGCCGTCGGTACGGACCACCACTTCTTCTTTCACGTGGGTCGTTTTGTTGATTACCGGCTGCTCATGGGTCTCAGCGACCTCGACGGTTTTCTCTGACCAGTCCACTTCACCAGCCAGCGCGGGTTCATTCACCGAACGGCGGAAGATGTCAGCGTGCTGCTCATGCAACGAGATATCTTCAGATACGGTATCGGTCACGGTATAGCGGCGTACGCGGGTGGAGCCTTCGCTCACCAGACGTTTACCCACTTCTACCTGCTCTTCGGCCAGACGCAGAATATCAGCTTCGCTCTCATCACCGGTCAGTGAGGTGCGTCGCGGTTCAACCTGGCGGTCGTTGGTCTCACCGGCAAACTGCTTGCCTGCCGTCGTCGGGTTGATGCCCGGCGCGGTAGTGCCATTCTCAACCGAGCTTTGCATACGTGACGGAACGTCCACCGAGTCATGAGAATGGAGAATGGTCATGGCGCGAGCCAGCTTCTCCTCCTCGGTGCGGATAGTCAGCACTACGCCGCCCTTGTCCATCGCTCTGGTGTAAACATCGGCCTGCTCTTTATCAACGGAGTGACCAAACAGACGCTGCCAGATGCTCGGATGGCGGATAGAGTGTCCTTCCTCCTGCAAACGTTCTCCACTGATAAGACTGATGTCCCGATCAGAAAAGCCTGCTTTCACGAGATTTCTTTTCGCGGCCTCTGCCTGATTTGCAGAATCGAACAGTGTTACGATTTTTTCATGTGCCATGATAGGTTCCTCTCTGTTAGCTAATTTGATCGTCATCTCTTTCAACGTTCACCTGCTGCTCACGTCGGGTCACCACTTCCTGAAAAGGAACATTCTCCTGCACTTTTCGGATGTGGATCTCCTCTTTAAGCACCAGCTTTCTGACGATTTGGATTTCTTCCTCTACTACCGGGACAATCAGTACACCGTTCTCTTCCCTGATTTCGGGCATCGTTTCAACGGGTTGCGCTTTCGCTACATGCTCAACCTCAACCTTCTCCCGGTTAAGCAGTGTACTGATGACCTCGTCATGCTCAGTTGTGGAACGGGTAACACGGACATGTCCATCCACAATCTTTTGCTTCGTCAGGGCTATTTGCTCTTCAGCGAGTTTAAGCGTGACCTCTGCATTATTATTGTGCTCTGGCCGTCCAGCCATAATATCACTCCCGTTAAATTAAATATCTGCCACAACTGCCTGACACAGTGATTAAGCATGAACACTCTGGCTGATTTCGCAAGCCGGAATAATAAAAAACCCTGCCAACTCAATTTAATTACGGCACAGAAAATCGCATCAAAAAACAGCAACCTGGCTTAAATCACCGCTACGCTAAAAATAAAAAATAACTAAAATACATGAAGTTATATTAAGATGATTTCGCAGGTAAATATTACCAGACCAGACGCAAGCGCTTAGAAAACACGCTATAAGCAAAGCGGTAACTTTAATTTAAACCAGGACGATTCCTGATAAACATCGTGAGGATATTAAATAATGTTTCCGCGGGATGTGCTTATTACTGCCTTCAGTTAATCACTTCACAGAATAATAACACCCACAAGCATCTGAATATTTTATCGCTCTTATTACAGAAGATTCCCAAAGTGCTATTTAAGACGCTTTTTATAAAAGGAAGTCAGGAACTTTCTGCCCGTCAGCCTTTCTTAGGAAAACTGAATAAGCACATACCGAGGTTGAAATGAAGCAAGCACAACGCAGTGCGTGGGGATGGGGACTGGCGGCACTTCTGGTCGCAGGCAGTGCATCAGCGGCAAGCTGGCAGGATCAGCTGAGCAGTGCAGCGTCGCAGCTCAGCCAGCAGAACAACGGCAGCACCACCGGCACCACGCAGCAGAATGGCGGCATGTCGCTTTCTACCATTACCAGCATGCTGGGCGGCGGCGATAAAGCGGTCAGCGCCAACAGCATGACCAACGCCGCTGGTGTGATGCAGTACTGTGTCGAACATAACGTGGTGAAAAACAATGTGCAGTCGGTAAAAGATCAGGTGCTGAGCAAGCTCGGTCTGAACACCACCACCGCGCAGGAACAGAAAACCGATTACACCCAGGGCGTGGCCGGTCTGCTGAATACCGGTAATGGCCAGCAGTTGAATCTGCAAAGCCTGAGCAACTCGCCGATGGGTGAGAAGCTGAAAACCAAAGCCTGTGATGTGGTGCTGAAGCAGGGCAAAAACTTTATCTCCTGATCTCCTTCCCTTCTCTCTCCCCTCTCTGCTCTGAGGGGAGCGTTAAACGCCCCCATGCTGTGACGCCTGACATTCCCTTAACCTGGGGTTGAGCGCTATAGTGTTGTTTTGATTTCTACAGGACAGCACGCATGAAAGGCATCAACATCGCACTTTACTTCGACCCCGATCAGATTCAGGCCTGCGTTCACGAACAGGACGACAGCTATGTCACCAAAAAATTCGAGTATGACGATGGCGTGATTGAAGAGATCTACCAGTGGCTGGAGCAGTACGAACCCAAACGTACCCACATCTGCGTGATTGAAAACGAAACCGCCGAGCTGCTGGCCGATGAGCTGGTCGACAGCGGCTTTCGCGTTCATCAGGTCACCATGCATCAGCTGCTGAGCTGGTTCGCCACCGAGCCGCCTTCCACGCCAGACGGCACGCCAATGCGCGCCATGCTGCGTTTCCTGGAAGATGAACATCCGCGTGAATATGAGTCGCGCACGCCACAGACCGAAGCGCTGATGGAGATGTTCGACGAGCTGGACGCGCTGGAGATGGTGGATGACGCCGACGACGAAGACGCGCTGCCAGGCGATCTGCTGCGCGCCATGAAGAAGCACAAAATCACCGCCAGCGCCGCGGCCCAGCGTCTGCTGCCGGACATCAACGAGCGTATCCGCGAACATCTGATGCAGTATCCCGAACTGATGACGCCTGAAATCCTGCAGGACTTCTTCCCGGAACTGCTTGAGGCGCTGGAGCGTCCGAAGCACTAATCACCACGGAAAAGGCGATTTGTCATGCTGGAGTTAATTAAAGCAGTCAGCCTGGGGCTGGTGGTGATCCTGCCGCTCGCCAATCCACTCACCACCGTGGCGCTGTTCCTGGGGCTGGCGGGTGAGATGAACTTCCAGGAGCGCAACCGACAGGCGCGCCAGGCTTCTATCTATGTCTTCGCCATCATGATGGTGGCGTGGTATGCGGGCAGCGCGGTGCTGAATACTTTCGGCATCTCCATTCCTGGCCTGCGCATGGCGGGGGGTCTGATCGTCGCTTTTATCGGTTTTCGGATGCTGTTCCCGGCTAAACCTGCCGGCCATTCTGTCGAAGCAAAGCAGAAACTGGATGAGCTGGATGAAGCCAAAGAGCCGGTGAATATTGCCTTTGTGCCGCTGGCGATGCCGAGTACGGCGGGGCCGGGTACCATTGCGATGATCATCTCTTCCGCCTCGACGGTAAGAAGCGGCGTCGACTTTCCGGACTGGGTCATCACCGTCGCGCCAGTGCTGATCTTCCTGCTGGTGAGTCTGATTCTGTGGATTTCACTGCGCAGTTCGGGTGCCATCATGAAGCTGGTGGGTAAAAGCGGCATTGAGGCGATATCGCGCCTGATGGGATTTTTACTGGTCTGTATGGGC
>Ga0308161_1002167_pt1 | contig 21470 bp, 25 predicted proteins | sample PhyFR2_FD_201034 | JGI IMG/M metagenome (GOLD analysis project Ga0308161, IMG submission 201034) | Phyllosphere microbial communities from UC Gill Tract Community Farm, Albany, California, United States - DLSLF.R2 | ecosystem: Host-associated > Plants > Phyllosphere > Unclassified | place: USA...
AAAGATTTCGGATATCGCCGCTTCTTGAGCTGGCGATAGACGAACCGGAAGGGGGGTCTTCCGGGGATCCTGGAGGGGATCACCGCCAACGGCGCGCCAGTACTGGTGCGCCGTTGGTTTTTAATTCCTCATGTAAAGCACCCTTGACTGTAAAGCATGCTTGTCAGTAAAGTAAGGTTTACATCAAGTCGAATGGGAGCAATGGTATGGAGATGAAAACAGCAACTCAAAGCAAATGGGGCCGTTCGCGCTTTGGCGGCGGCCCGGGCGCCCTGATCGCGGCCAGCCTTGTCACTGGCGTGGTGCTGTCGGCTGGCGCCGGCGTGCTGTTCGCCCGGCTCAATGCCCCGGATCATTTCCTGCTGGCGGCATTGATCATGGCCGCAGGCTTGCTGCCGGTGATTTCAACAGTCTGCTGGGCCTTGTTGCTGGACCGGAACACCTTGCGCGGCGCCACAAGAAATCCGGAGATATCGGTGGAGAGCCAATGGCATGACAAGGCGGCCGTCGGGGTATTCCAGGATCTGCTGATCGTGTGCGGCCTTGGCGCAGCGCTGTTTTCATTCATTCCGGTAGCCGTCTCGCTGGGACTGGCCCTGGCCGGCATGGTCCTCGTGGCCATGGTGGATTTCGCGGTCCGCTACCTGCTGATTAAGCGAGCCGAAGGCTAATGGAGAACAACCTCGGCGACTACCGCAAGGAGCGCGGATTCTCGCAGCAGGCGCTAGCCGACCAGCTCGGTGTATCCCGGCAGACGATCATCTCCCTGGAAAAAGGGCGCTACGACCCGTCTTTGCCCCTCGCCTTCAAGCTTGCCGCGGTCTTCAACTGCCGCATCGAGGACCTGTTCAGCCCCGGCGAGCACTAGCCTGCAGCAAACAGCGGGCGCACCGCCAGGGTGAGGATCGCCCCGCCGGCAACACAGGCAACGGGTGTCAAAAGCCAGTGCCGGAACACCCTGAGCACATTGCGCCACACGACCGATTCAAAGGCCTGGTTCCGTCCGGCACCGACGATGCCGCTGGTTACCGACTGGTTCGTGGACAGCGGCAGGTGAAGCACGAGCGAACCCACAAAAAGCATTACGGCGGCAACGCCCTGGGCGATCATGCCGCGCAGCGGATCAAAATTCACCAGGCGGCGGCCCAGCGTGTAGGTAATCCGCCATCCGCCCAGAAGCACCCCAAAGCTCAAGGCGAACGCCGCGGAAAGCTGGATGGCCAGGGTCACCGGGCCCGGATCCATCGCCCGGCCAGTAATCAGCACCAGGCTCAACAGGGCGGCGGTGCGCTGGCCATCTTGGAGCCCAAGGCCCAGGGCCACGGCCCCGGCCGCGACAGCCTGCCCCGCGCGGGAACCTTCATTCACCGATCGCGAGGTGTTGTAGCGCAGCAGCCTGGTCGCCGGGAACACCAGCAGATACGAGAGCGTGTAGGCGATCACCGAGGCGAGCAGCATCGGAAGAATCACCGAGGAGAGCAGCAGCCCCCACGCGTTGGACACCGACTGGTCGCCCATCAACGCCGAAGCGCCGCTGCCACCGACCAAGGCTGAAAGCAGGGCATGGGTGGAACTGATCGGCAGGCCGCGCCACCAGCAGTAGATGCCCCACGCCCCTGCCACCAGCAGGCTGCAAATCAGCAGTTTCAACCCGAGAACGCCCTCGGGCACATTGAAGTTCAATTCCTGCACCAGGGCCACGCTCAGCCCCGAGGTGCCCATGGTGCCCAGGAAGGCAAAAAGGGCCGCCACGGACACCGCAATGCCCGGGCGCAGCGCCCGGGTCCTGACCGAGGCTGCGACCGCGGTGGAAGCATCACGCATGCCGTTGAGCACCGCGTAGGCCAGGGTCAGCACGAGCGCGACCGCGGTGAGCACCGAAATGAGGGTCATGGGCCTTAGGACTCCTTGACCAGCACGCGGCCGAGGTGATCGGCGAACTGGCGCAGGGTGTTGGCGGTCAGCATCAGCTGGTCAGCAACCAGCTGATGCCGATGAATGGTGCTCGCCTTGGAAAAATTGGCGATCTCATGGCCCCACACCAGATGGGTGCGCGAGGCGCGCTTGGAGAACTGCAGCATCTGCAGCCAGTGGTCTTCCAGGTCATCAAGGTTGTTCAGCCGCTGCACCGCATCGGAGGCCAGCTCCGCGAGCTGCGAGATCAATTCCAGCTGCTCCGAGGAACGCTCCGAGAGCGGGGTGGAGCCAACGGTCATGATCAGCTCGCCGGTGCCGCGCAGATGCTCCATGGTTTCGTGCAGGAAGCGCGAGAGCGCATACATGTCCTCGCGCGGCAGCGGGCTGACATAGCTGGTTCGCAGGTGGGTCATCACCGCGTGCACCAGGTCGGAAGCTTCGGCCTCGGCGCCCGCCAGATCGCGCAGGCGCTCGGAACGGGTGCTCGGGCTGCCGATCATTTCGGCCACGCTCTCCACCGATCCACGGATAGTGGTGGTCAACGCGCGAAGCAGCTCGATGCCACGCGAGGAGGAGGGAAAGACCTGGAACTTCACTTTTGGGCGCACCATTCGGATCGACTGCTTCGGGTACCAACGCAGAACAGTTTACGACGTGGAAGTTAACGCCGGGGTTTGATGATGTCGGACCGGGAACGCCTCTCGGCGGAAGGCCGCTCGAAGCGGCAGAATTTTGGAGCCCGGGGTTACCAGCGGCCCGACACCGCTACCTAGTTTTCTCGCCCAACGCCCCTGCTGTCAACCACGGCGGCCGGTGCGTGCGTTTTCTCACGCTAATGGCGCAGATTCTTTTCTGCCCCGCTCAAGCACAATAGCGCGCAACAGAACCACACCGCGCCAGCCGGCCCCAAGCCGGCGGCCACGGTGCTCGAAATCACCGGCAAAGCCACTTGTCCGAGCCGGTTTCCCATCAATCGCACGGCCAACGCCGCACCTCGGTCCACCGGTGGCACCGAGGTGGAAATCATCGTCATTGTCATCGGCTGGCCCAGCCCCAGGAAGAAGCCGCCAATGAGCAAGGCGAGGCCGGAAGCCCATAGCACGTCGATGAAGACCGGGGCCAGCGCGATGGAAACCCCGGAGACATACAGGCTGGTCACCAGCAATTGCCGGCGCTCGAAATGCGCGGAGAGTTTCGGGATGAACAATCTGGACACCACCGAGGCGCAACCCCGGATGGCCAAAAGCACACCGACTGCAGCCGGTGTGACGCTATGTTTCTCGGCGACCAGCGGCAGGAAAGCGGTGAGGATGTCCAGCATGGACAGCAGCGTCATCGACGCGAAGATATGCGATGCCATGCCCTTGATCCGCAGCACCGAGCCAATTGACGCCGAGGAGCGCTCCGGTGAGGCAGCCGACACCGACTTGGAAACCCGCGGCTGCCAATTCGGGAGCAGGAACGGCACCGCCAGCAATGCGGCACCTACGCCGATCCACAATGACAGGCCGATATCCGCGATTCGTTGAGCCGAAACGGCATCGGTGCCCGAACCCAGCACCATGCCGGCGATCAGCGGACCGATGAACTGCCCGGCGGCATAGGCGGCGGTAAACCAGCCGAAGCCCTTGTCAAGGTCGCTGTCCGGGAAATACCGGGCAATGGAGGACTGGCCGCCGATGGTGAACATCAAATGCCCCAAGCCCAGCACGGCGCTGGCCAGTGCCACCGCCAGCGCGTTGGGGGCGAGATTAATGCCCAAGCCGCCAACGGCGATGAGCCCCACGCCGGCAACCATCAGGAATCGAATCCGGCGGATGCGCGAACTGACCCGACCCAGCATCATGGCGGTGAACAGCGGAAGGATTGCGTAGGCTGCGGTCACCGCGCCCACGGTGAAGGAACCTGAACCGAAGGAGATGAGCTTATAGGTGGTGACCGGCCGAACGAGGTTCAATGCGGTTTGGGAAAGCAGCCCGGTGGCGATCAGGATCACCAGCCAGCGCATGATCCCCGAAGAGCTCGCTTTCGATCCGGCGACCACGCGCACCTGCCTAAAATTGCGGGACTAGTTCCTCATCCATCCTAGAACTCCGATCCGGCATTTCAGTCCAACGCGTCTTGCCGCCACAGCCGGGCACAAATTTCCAAGTCGTCGGCGGTCTTGCTCAAGGCCCGGGCTTGCTGGGTCAACTTGGTCCCGCGTTCGCTATTGGACAGGTCAGCGGCGTCTGCGTGCTCGGTCATGCCCAGCACCAGCACCCGGCAATAAGCCGCGGTGCGTTCCAGCGCGTGGGCAAAGTCTCCATCAAAAGCGCCGGAAAGAATCGACCCGGTCATCTTCTTCAGCTCTTCAGCCGTCGGCGGCTCGGCAACGCCGGCAACGATGCGTTCCACCTGCGCGCGGTGGGCACCGGCTTGGAAACGGGCCGAGTGCACTTCGGGCTTGCCCATGGTCGCCGCGCGTACTGCGTACAGCCTCCAAAGGGCACCGGGCAGCGAATGGGCCGGCGCCTCGCTCCACAGCTCAGCCAGGACTTCCAGGCCCTCGTCTTCTGCCACCGCGATCAGCCGGTGGGACACTTCCGGATCATTGTTCTCGATGCCCCGGCGCACAAAGGCCTGGGCTGAAAGGTGGGCGGCTTCCGAAACGCGCGCCGGATCGGCCCCGCCTTCGTAGGGCTCGAATTCCTCTGGCGCGAATGGGCGTGGTTTGTGATGGCGGTATCCGGCATCCTGGGCAACTTTAGATCCTGCGCGTGCACCTTTCATGGGCTCAAGAATACTCGCTGAACCTTGGTGCTTCGTTAACGGGTGTTGCGCCTCATATCGCCCGGGATTCAGCCGGTTTCATCACCAGTGCACCGGCGGAAATCGCCGATTAATACTCACGCCGTTACATCGGGTAGTATGGATTTTGGCCTTGTGCCGTGCGCCTTTAGCTCAGCTGGTAGAGCACTGGACTTTTAATCCATTGGTCGCGGGTTCGATCCCCGCAGGGCGCACAAAAAATGAAATAGGATCCAGCTTGCTCCTGCAAGCTGGATCCTATTTTCGTCTTAACTGCGGGGCTGGGCAGGCTGCCCAGCCAGATGGGCCAACAACGGATGCTTTGGTGCTTCTTGAACGCCCCGAATATAAGAGCCTGAATCAGCGGGCAATCTTGGAGCCGCCGATTCGCCATTGGCCGCCCAAGCTCATCTTCACGAACTTCGGCGTCCCCAGCACTCAGGCGTAGGGCTCCAAGAACTTGATCATGCGCTCCATGACCAAGGCGCGAGCCTCGGGGTCGTGGGATCGCAACGAGCTATCGGTAAACAGGTGCTTGTTTCCGGGGTAGGTGAACAGCTGGGCCACCTCCCGGCCCTCGCCTTGCGCAAAGTCCTGCGCCGCTTCCAGATCGCCTTCCTTGGCGAAGAATGGATCCTCGTCCATGCCATGGATCTGCACCGGAACATTTTCCGGCCATGGGCCGAAGCTCCATTCAGCGTCGAGGCCCACAAAGGATTCGAGCAGGACGGCGGCTACCGCCCCGGGACGCTGTTGCGCGCACTGCTGGGCCAGCGCTGCGCCCCACGAAGTGCCGATGTAGACCAGTTCTTCGGGTAATTTGCTGAACAGCTTGTCAACGCGTTCCTGGATCTTGTCTTCGCTGAGCTTGTTGGCCATGCGGATGCCGGCCTCAAGATCCTTGGGCAGCTTGCCCGCGAACAGGTCCAGGGTGTGAACCGCATGCCCCGCGGCACGCAATTGCGCTGCCATTGCCTGGACTCCGGGGGTAAGCCCTTGGACGTGGTGGAACAAGACAATGGTTGCCATGGCAGTACTCCTAGGGGTCGCTAGCGTTCGTCGACGAGATTGCTGATGCGCTGGGGCAGATGTTCAAGAGCTGCATCCCAGCCGGGCATTTGGCTGTTGATTTCCACGCTGTAGCCCTCGACCAGCATGAATTCAGCGCAGGTGAGGGCATCCTGGCCGGAGCCGGTTTCATAGATGAAGGCGCGTTTGATATCCTGCCAGAGCAGGGTTGCGGACTGGTCGATCACTAGGCCTGTAGTGACGACTTCGACGGTGCGCTGGGGATAGGACATGGTCAACTTGCTTTCGGGGTCCTCGGCGGTGTGCTTTGAACAAGTCTAGACCGGCAGCACACCGCCGTGGGGGAATCACGCCGGATTCGGGTAGGACTTCACCAAGCTCCCATGCGGGCCCACCTCCAGCAAGTAGTTCAGATCCAGCTGCGACAAGAAATGCTGATCGTGGCTGACTACCAGCAACGCACCCTTGTAGGCGCCCAGCGCTTCGCCGAGCTGGCGCACGCTGTCCATATCCAGATTATTCGTGGGCTCGTCGAGGATGAGCAGCTGGGCGGCGGGTTCTGCCAGCAGCAGCGTCGCCAGATATACCCGGAAGCGCTCGCCGCCGGAAAGCACCGCCAACGGCCGGTCGGCGCTGGAGCCGCGCAATAGCAACCGGGCCAGCATGTTGCGCACGTGATTCGCGGTTGCCTTCGGTGCCACGGCGGCCACATTGTCCATAGCGCTCAACTCCTCGTCCAGGCCGTCCAAGCGCTGGGGCAGATATCCAACCCGGTCCAGGAAGAGCTTTCCGCCCAGTGAGGGTCCGGTATCAACTCCTGCGAGCATGGCCTTGAGCAGCGTGGATTTCCCCGAACCGTTGGGTCCGACTAGGCCTACCCGTTCTGCTCCCTGGATGATGAACTGGCGATCCGCCGAACCCAGCATCGCCACTTGCTTGCCCGAGGGAAGCAGCGGATTGGCCAACTCGATCTTGATATGCTCGACCTGCCGCACCCGCTGATCGGCATCATCGAGCCTGGCTTGGGCGGAATCGACCTTGCCATCCAGGTTGGAGCGCATCTTTCCCGCGTTGGCCTCGGATTTCTGGCGAAGGTGGTTGGCCAGGATCTTGGGCATTCCGCCGGAAAGCTGGACGGCCCGTCCCTGGCGCTTGGCACGCGCCAGCTTCGTTTCCGCTTCGACCCGCTGGCGTTTTTCCACTTTCAAGGATGCCTGGGCGGTTCTGGCTGCCTGCTGCGCCGCCTGCTGCTCGGTTTCGAGCTGCTCGCGGTAGGCGCTGAAGGGGCCGCCGAAAACACTGAGCTCCCCGTCGTGCAGCTCTACCGTATGCTCCATGAGCTCGAGCAGCTCGATATCGTGGCTCACCACGACCAAGGTGCCCTTCCACGCGCGCACCATTTCGTAGAGCAGCTCACGGGTGGGCCGATCGAGGTTATTGGTGGGTTCGTCGAGCAGCGTGATGGGCGAGTCCGCCAGGCGCAGGCCGAGCACAGCCAGCAGCATTGTTTCCCCTCCCGATAAGGTGGCTATCTCGCGGCCCAGGTCCAGGCCGCCGAAGCCCAGCGGAGCCAGCTCAGCCCGAACCCGGGCTTCCACATCCCAGTTCGCGCCGACCGCATCGAAATCTGCCGGATCGACACTGCCCGATTCGATGGCTTCGATGGCGGCCAGGACTTGATGAATCCCAAGCAACTGCGCGACGGTGGTGTCCTGCTCCAAAGCAAGGGTTTGCGGAAGATAGCCCAGTGGCGCGTTGGCTTCTGCGGTTCCGCTGGTGGGCCGCAACTGCCCGGCGATCAATTTCAGCAACGTCGATTTGCCGCTGCCATTGGCGCCGATCAATCCGGTCCGACCGGAGGGAAATGCGCCATCCACATGGGCCAGTGCGCGTTCCCCCGAGGGCCAGGCGAAACTGAGGTTTTTCAGGGTAATTGGTGGAGTCAAAGACATAAATTCCTCCCACGTTTGGTGAAGAGGCTGCCGACTGGCGGAATCGAAAAGCTGGCTCAACCCAGGGGGAGCCAAGAAAAATGGATACCGAAGCCGGTAGCCGAAATGAACAAGGTGCACCGGTCAGAATCGGCGCGTGGTCATTGGCTGGCTTAGTAGGTATCCATGCAAGAAAGTGTAACAGGAGTTTCTCAACTAGTCGTTAAAGAAATTTCGGCCCGCATCCATTGGCGGATGCGGGCCGAAAAGCCAAAGCTGCGGAAGGATTATTTCCAGGCGCGGTGCACAGCGACAATGCCGCCGGTCAGATTGCGGTATTCCACATTCTTCCAGCCGACGTTGAGGAATTTGGCGCCCAGGTCTTCCTGGTTCGGCCACGCCGCGATGGATTCAGCCAGGTAGGCGTACGCGGTCGGGTTTGGCGATACCAGGTAGCCCAGCGCCGGGATGACGCGCGGCAGGAATTGCTGGTAGGCCACCTTGATCGGGGCCACCGTCGGGGTGGAGAACTCGGCGACGACGATGCGCCCGCCAGGCTTGGTCACGCGGCGCATTTCGGACAGCGCCTTTTCGGTGTCGTCGATATTGCGCAGCCCATAGGAAATGGTGACCGCATCAAAGGTGCCATCCTCGAAGGGCAGCTCGTGGGCGTCGCCGTAGACGAAGTCCAGCTGCGGGTAGCGCTTGCGCCCCTCGGCGAGCATGCCGTTGGACATGTCGCAGGCGGTCACCTTCGCGCCGGCCTCGGCCAGCGGGACCGAGGAGGTTCCGGTGCCGGCGGCCAGGTCGAGGATGCGCTCGCCGGGCTTCGGCGCGATGGCCTCGGTGGTGATCTTGCGCCAGTAGTTCACAATGCCGCCGGTCATCAAGGTATTGAGCAAGTCGTAGCGTGGAGCCAGCTTGTCGAACATGTCCTGAACCTGATCGGCCTTCTTGTCCAGGCCTGCGCGCGCGTTATGAGAACTCATGCTTCCAAGTGTTTCATATTTGCGCGCGCCTCGGCGCCGGATGTGGGGCGAATCGCCAACTAGAGGATCGATTCGAGCCGGGCGTAGCTGGCCTCCATTCCGTCGGTCATTCCGGTGGCGAGCACCATGTCGCGGGTTTGCGCATCCGGGTAGGTGATGAGGACGGTCAGCAGGGTGCCGCCCTCGTTGGGTGTCAGCGTCAGCTCGTTCACCGTGGCCGGGTACTGGGTGTCGATCATTTGCTCCGTGGTCCGCTCGTAGGACCGGGGCAGCGTTTCAAGCACGGTTCCGGTGAATCCAAAGCCCGAGCCGGCCTCGGCCGAGAGCGGTTCCCACCAGTATCGGTAGGTTTCCCCGGCCTCGTGCGCCGTCACGCATTCGGTCATCTGCCATCCGTCAGGGCCGAGCATCCAGCGCTTCATGAGCTGCTCGTCATGGTGGGCCCGCCAGACTTGCTCGACCGTCCCGCGAACCAGGCGGGTGATGCGCACCTGCGTGTCCGACAGGATCTGCGTATCGGTTCCGAAATTCTGGGCGTAGTTGCGCAGGTCCATGAGGACCTGTTCGATCTGGCTCATGGCCGAACGGGTGCCATCGATCATGCCCATTTCCACGACCTGTTCCAGTTCCTCGGCGGAATCGAAGGCGGCGGTAATGGTCAGTTTTGATCCTTCGGCGGTCGGGTCGAAGGAAAAGACCATGCGGTTGACCGGCAAATCGGAGTTCGGGGTGCCGTCGGCATGCGCAAAGCCGTCGCTGACTTCGAAGAATTTGTGCTCGACGACTTCGTGCCAGAGCCAATAGCCGTGGAACTCTTCGCCTTCGGGCGAGGTCATGTGGTAGTTGGAACGGCCGCCGGGCGTTGCATCGTGGCGGGTGAACGTTGCCGGGTATTCGACCGGTCCCCAGAACTTCTCGATCTGCCGGGCGTCCAGGTAGGCGTCCCAGAGCCGGGAAACCTTGACCGGGAATTCAGCGTGGACGGTGAGCGAGAGTGCTTCGGGATCTTTGACTACGGATGTGACAGGCATGGGAATGCTCCTTATGTGTCCTCGTCGGCGAGGAAATCATCGAGCCGGCTGATGCGCTGGCGCCAGATGTCTTCGAGGGAAGAGAGTAGTTCTTGTGCGTGCCGGATGGTGTCCGGCTGCCCGCGAACTATGCGTTCGCGGCCACGTGCGATTTTTATGACCAGGCCAGCGGCCTCCAGTGCTGCGACGTGTTTCTGAACGGCCGCAAAAGACATGTCGTAGCTTGCGGCAAGTTCCGAAACGCTCACCTCGGCGTGAAGGGTCCGCCGCACGATATCTCGTCGTGTGGCATCGGCCAAGGCGCGGAAGACCTTGTTTGTCTGTTCTTCGCTCAACTCATATACAACCATTTGGTTGTATATTACTCCCATGGTGCGACGCGAGTAAAGGGGTGGAGTAAAATTGATTGCCGGTAGTCTACTTGTCACCTATATTTCTTAGCGGGAAATAGATGACTTGTCTCCCATTGGGTAGTGATCCAGGGCTATTGCGCCGCACGAGCCGCTCGCGAGGCCGGATTGCCAAAATATATAGACTGGTCTATTTTTAACTCCATGACTTCCAAAGGGGACCTCACCAAGGCACGGCTCGCGCAGTCCATGCTTGAACTCATCCAGGCCAGCGGCTACAGCGGCACCGGCCTCAACGCCGTGATCGAGCACGCCTCAGCACCAAAGGGATCGGTCTATTTCCACTTTCCCGATGGGAAGGAGGAGCTGGGGGTCGCCGCGGTAGCACTGGCCGCCAAGCAATTCGAGGCCATGATCATCCAGGCTGCCCAGAGCGCAGGCGGTGCTGGCGAAGCGGCCAAGCTCGCTATCCAAGCGCTGGCCGCGATCATCAGCGACAGCGGCTTCCGCTTAGGCTGCCCGGTCTCGGTGGTGACCTTGGAAATGGGGGATTCAAGCGAACGCCTGCGGCAGGCCTGCGCCACAGCTTTCGAATCATGGATCGCTCCGACCGCCGCCCTGCTCGAAGCCGACGGGGTGGATCGCGCTCAAGCAAAGTCCCTGGCAACGGTGATCGTCTCGACCATCGAAGGGGCGGCCATCCTTTCCCGGGCGATGAAAAACACGCAGCCGCTGCTGGCTGCGGCGGACGTCGTAGGGGAGCTCATCGGCCTGCGCCGCCAGGGCGAAGGGACACAAAGCTGATGCACGGCACGGATTTTCGCCGGGCACTGGTCTTCGGGGCATCGGGGCTGATCGGACGGCACCTCATCCTTGCCCTGCTGGAAGCCGGAGCGCAGGTGACAGCAGCCGTCCGGAGTTCTGAATCTGCGGCCAGGCTCAAAAAATGGCTGGACCTGCACGGCGCGGCACCAGTGATCAAGACGGCGATCGTAGACTTCGGAGCCCCCGAAATCCTGGCCGGCGGACCGGCAGCGTTCGCCGATATCACCGAAATCCACAATTGCGCCGGAACCTACCGATTCGGCATGAGCGCGCAAGAAGCCCGCAGCGCCAACGTCGGCATCGTCGAGAAGCTGATGGATTTTGCCGCAGCGCTGCCTGAGCTGCAGCGCATCGTGCATATCTCCGGATATCGCGTTGGCGGGCAGGATCCCTCGCTCGCTGGGTGGTCACAAGAGCGCCGCGATCGGCTCTACCGGACACTTGGCGCGTACGAAGCCTCCAAGGTGGAGTCCGACGCGGTATTCCAGGCTCTGGGCAACGAACGCGGAATTCCTTGGAGCATCCTCAATCCGGCGAGCGTCATCGGCCACAGCATTACCGGGGAAACAGATCAGCACATTGGGCTGGCCAGCACCATTGAACAACTCTGGGAAGGGAAAACCGCTGCCCTGCCCGCAGGCGACTCGACTTTCCTGCCGGTGCTCACCGTCGACTACATGGCCGCGTTCATGCAGGCCGTGGCTATCGCGCCGGAGGCAATCGGCACATCCTATTGGCTGTTGGATGACGCCACCGCGCCGCTGGGGCAACTGCTGGCCAGCACCGGCCGCCATCTTGGCGCGAAAGTTCCCAAGCTGCGCTTGCCCGTGGGGCTTATCAAGGCGCTTCCTTCATGGATTACCAAAGCCGATCCGGAAACGCTGCATTTCATGTCCGCGGATCGCTATCCGACCGGGCCCGCGATCGAATTCGCCAACCGGCATGGACTCCAGATGCCTGATGCCGGCCTCTCGCTGGAGCGCTGGGCCGACTATCTGGCCGCACACCGATTCGGAGCCGCACCAGCTGATGCACGCCGCTTTGTCGATGTCGGGGGAGTGAAAACCTTTGAACTGGGCGACCGCGAGGCGCGCAAGCTGATCTTCCCTGGACTTCCGGTGAATGCCGATACGTGGGCCGGCGTGGCCCAGGGAATTGGAGGAAGGGCCGTTGACCTGCCAGGCCTTGGGCTCAGTGGCGGGAAGGGCATCGCGGATTGGGACCGCTGGCTCGCCGCCCTTCTGGAAGGTGGCCCGGTGGACCTGATCGGGCACTCCATCGGAGCAGCCGCCGCGGTGCTCGCCGCCGATCAGCACCCAGGCAAGGTCCGCTCCTTGACCTTGGTCGCGCCGTTCTTCTTGCAAGGGCCCGCAGACAGGACGGCGAAGATCCAGCCGCTGGTTCGAAGCTATTTGCGCCATGCCAGCGCGGCACGGCTCTCCCGCCAATTGACCGGAAGCGCGGCGAGCTGCGCGGCCTTGGCCACCAGCGCCAGCGATCTGTTGCGAAGTTCCGCCGCAGCGGCAGCTGCGCACCTGGCCCTGGCAAGTTCCGGGCAATGGCGCGGGGAATTGCGGGAGGCGCTCGATCGCTATGACGGGCCGCTGAGCGTGATCTGGGGAACCGATGACCCGTTGCTGCCCTCGGCAATCGAGCATCTGGAGTCCAGGCCCGAGGTGGAACTGCAGGCCCTTCCCTCCGCGGGGCACCACCTGCAGCTCACCCACGAGGATGCCCTGGTCGACCTGTTGAAGTAGCGGCTGGAACTGGGCTCTTCTCAAGTTCCCGCCCTTCGCCTAGTCTGGTGGGAACCGCACAGAACCATCTTTCCAGCGAAGTGAAGGGGGAGCATGGGCGCGTCAGCCATCGACTGGTCCAACGCAAATCTGCGTGCGCAAAAAGCCCGCGAGCTGCTCTCCTCGAAGGAAGCTGGAATCAGCGACCTCCCGTTGCGCAATGACGTGCGGGAATCCTGGAGGCGGTCGCTGGCCCAAGCGAGCTCAGTCCAGGGCCCGCCGGTATTGAGCAATGACAGGCTGCGCCTTGCGCGTGAACGCAGCGAGCTGCAGCGGATCTGGCCCGTGTTCGAGAAACTGCTGGTCCCGGCCGCGACCGATGCCAACCTTCTGGTCGCCCTCGCTGACGCCGGGGGAACCTTGCTGTGGGTGGCGGGAAGCAATGGCTCGATGAGCCAAGCCGAGCATGTGGGCTTCACGGCCGGTGCCGACTGGGCGGAACAGTCCGTGGGCACCTCCGCGCCCGGCATGGCATTGGCCACTGGTTCCGGATCGCAGGTTTCAGGGGCAGAGCATCTGTATGAGCAGGCCCAGCAGTACAGCTGTTCGGCGGTGCCCATTCGGGATCCGCGCACCGGACAGGTGATTGGCGCCATCGACCTGACCGGTGGGCCGGAGGCCATCGCAACGCACTCGCTGCCGCTTTTGCAAGCGGCCGTCATGGCGGCAGAAACCCAGCTGCTGCTTCCCGGGGCCGGGGTGGTGGCCGATCCCGATTACCTGGACCTGGGCCGCCCGGACGGCGCGCACCTCGGATCCTGCCCCGTCTCCCTGCGCCACGCCGAGATCCTGGCGCTTTTGGCGCAGCATCGCGATGGCTTATCCAGCGCCCAGCTGGTTGACGAGCTTTTCGAGCGGCCAGATGCCGTCGCTGAAGGCACGGTCCGTGCCGAAATGGTCCGGCTGCGCAAGGTCCTGGCTTCATCCCCGGGCCGATCGCTGACCTCGCGCCCGTACCGGTTGCAATGGGAACTCCAAACGACCATCGGGCGCCTGTGGAGCGCGCTGGAAAGCGGCGATATCGAAACTGCCCTGCAGCTGTATTCCCCGGGAATGCTCGAGCGATCGCAAGCACCGGGCATCCTCGCCTTGCGCTACCGCGCAGAGGCCGCGCTGCGCGAACTGGTGATGGACCGGGGCAGCGCCCAGCAACTGCTGAATCTCGGCCGCCAACTCGCCGATTCCAATTTGCTGCGCGCCGCCTTGCGCGAGCTTCCCGCCAGCTCTCCAGCACGCTCGCTGATCGTGGCCGAGATCCAGGGGCTCGAAGCCTAGAGGCCCGGACTGGGTTGCAACCTGACTGCAACGTAGCTGTGGCTAAAGTCTCACTCAAGAGGCTGCGGGGCCGAATCCGCGGCATCAGGTACTGACAAAGGAGTCACGCAGCCATGAGCGTTTACGCAAACCCGAATACCGACGGCGCGCTGGTCGATTTCAAGCCGCGCTACGAGAACTACATTGGCGGGCAATGGGTCGCCCCGTCCAAGGGCATGTACTTCGAGAACGTCACCCCGGTGACCGGCAAGGTCTTCTGCGAGGTGGCCCGCTCCACCGCCGAGGACATCGAGATCGCCCTGGATGCGGCCCATGCGGCGGCTGGCGCCTGGGGCAAAACCAGCCCGGCGCAGCGCGCGGTGATCCTGAACAAGATCGCCGACCGCATCGAGGAGAACCTCGAAATGCTGTCCGTGGCCGAAACCTGGGACAACGGCAAGGCCATCCGCGAATGCCTGAACGCCGACCTCCCGCTGGCGGTGGACCACTTCCGCTACTTCGCCGGAGCCATCCGCGCCCAGGAGGGCAGCCTCTCCCAGCTGGACGATGACACCACCGCCTACCACTACCATGAGCCGCTGGGCGTGGTCGGGCAGATCATCCCGTGGAACTTCCCGCTGCTCATGGCCGTGTGGAAGCTCGCCCCGGCGCTGGCCGCCGGCAACGCGATCGTGCTCAAGCCCGCCGAGCAGACTCCGGTCTCCATCCTGGTGCTCATGGAACTGATCGGCGACCTGCTGCCCGCCGGCGTGCTGAACGTGGTCAACGGCTTCGGCGTGGAAGCGGGCAAGCCGCTGGCATCCAACAAGCGCATCCGCAAGATCGCCTTCACCGGCGAGACCACCACCGGCCGGCTGATCATGCAGTATGCCTCGGAGAACCTGATCCCGGTGACCCTGGAGCTGGGCGGAAAGTCCCCGAACATCTTCTTCGAGGACATCGCCGCCAAGGACGACGCCTTCTACGACAAGGCCCAGGAAGGGTTCACCCTGTTCGCGCTGAACCAGGGCGAGGTCTGCACCTGCCCATCGCGCGCGCTGATCCAGGAGAGCATCTACGAGCGCTTCATGGGAGATGTGGTGGCCCGCACCAAGGCCATCAAGCAGGGCCACCCGCTGGATACCGACACCATGATGGGTGCCCAGGCCTCCAACGACCAGCTGGAGAAGATCCTCTCCTACATGGAGATCGGCAAGGCCGAAGGCGCCAAGGTGCTGCTCGGCGGCGGGCGCGCGGACCTGGGCGGGGAACTGTCCGGAGGCTACTATGTACAGCCGACCATTTTCGAGGGCACCAATGACATGCGCATCTTCCAGGAGGAGATCTTCGGACCGGTGGTCGCGGTGACCAAGTTCAAGGATTACGACGACGCCATCAACATCGCCAATGACACCCTCTACGGTTTGGGCTCGGGCGTGTGGAGCCGGAACGGCAACGTGGCCTATCGTGCAGGCCGGGCCATCCAGGCCGGCCGCGTCTGGGTCAACCAGTACCACGCCTACCCGGCCCACTCGGCTTTTGGTGGCTACAAGTCTTCGGGCATCGGACGTGAGAACCACCTGATGATGCTCGATCACTACCAGCAGACAAAGAACCTGCTTGTCTCCTACTCGGAGGACAAGCTCGGCTTCTTCTAAGCCGGAAACTTCCACCAAGCAACATCAATATCACTCAGACCTCGAAGGAGCGGGGCCAGGGGTAGCGGCGTCCGGGACGCGATTGGACTCAATTCCCGGAAGCACCCCCATGCCTCGCACCTTCGAAGCCCATGCAAAGGACAAAGTACATGAGCACGATGAAAGCTGCAATAGTCAAAGGCTTCGGCGATGAACTGGACATCGAGGATGCCGCCATTCCGCAGCCCGGCCCCGGCCAGGTGCTGGTCAAGCTGATCGCCTCCGGGGTGTGCCACACCGACCTGCACGCCGCCGAAGGCGACTGGCCGGTCAAGCCAAAGCTTCCGCTGATCCCCGGGCATGAAGGGGTGGGCACCGTCGAAAAGCTCGGCGAAGGCGTCACGGAAGTCTCCGTGGGCGACCTGATTGGCAATGCGTGGCTCGCCAGCGCGTGCGGGCACTGCCAGTATTGCCGCACCGGATGGGAGACGCTGTGCGAAGAGCAGTCCAATGGCGGCTATTCGGTGGACGGCTCCTTCGGACAGTACATGCTGGTCGACGCCCGCTTTGCGGCCCGGATCCCGGACGGGGCCGACCCCCACGAAATTGCTCCGGTGCTGTGCGCCGGGGTGACGGTGTACAAGGGGCTGAAGATGACCGAGGTGCGCCCCGGCCAGTGGGTCGCGATCTCTGGCATCGGAGGCCTGGGGCATATTGCGGTGCAGTATGCGGTGGCCATGGGAATGCGCGTGATCGCCATCGACGTGGCCGATGACAAGCTCGCTCTGGCCTCCAAGCACGGTGCGGAGATCACTGTCAATGCCTTTGCGCAGGATCCGGCCGAGGTGATCCAGGAAAAGATCGGCGGCACCCACGGCGTACTGGTCACCGCAGTGCACCCTAAGGCCTTCGGGCAGGCGATCGGCATGACCCGCCGCGGCGGAACCATCGTGTTCAACGGGCTGCCGGCCGGCGATTTCCCGGCCCCGATCTTCGACATCGTGCTCAAGGGCCTGACCATCCGCGGCTCCATCGTGGGCACCCGGCAGGACATGATCGAGGCACTGGACTTCTATGCCGCGGGCAAGATCAAGCCGACCTTCCACACCCGTCCGCTCGAAGACATCAATGCCGTCTTCGACGAAATGCGCCATGCCAAGATCGATGGCCGCGTGGTGATCGACTACACCGGCAAGAAATAGCCAGCCTGGAACCCCGGGCCTGCCTGCTGCGGCAACCAGCCAGGCAGGTCCGGGGTTTCTGCTTCGCCAACGCCATGGACTGCACAGCGTTTATGGAGGACACTGGCAACAACAACTTCACGCAGGAGTGAACCATGAGCACCGTGACCGAAACCAGGGCCGCTATTGCCGGGGAGGAATTCTCCCGGGTGGCCTTCACCCCCGAGGCCTTGGAGCTGTTGCGCAAGCTCTGGGGGATCCACGGGCCGCTGATGTTCCATCAATCCGGGGGCTGCTGCGATGGTTCCTCGCCCATGTGCTATCCGGCCGGGGAATTCCGCACGGGCGGCTCGGATATCCTGCTCGGCGTGCTGCCGCTGGATGACGGTGCCGGGGGTGTCCTGGGTGAGATCGACTTCTGGATGTCCAAGGAGCAGTTCGAATACTGGAAGCACACCAAGCTGACCGTTGACGTGGTCACCGGCCGCGGTTCCGGCTTCTCGGTGGAAGCCCCGGAAGGCAAGCGCTTCTTGATCCGCAGCGAGATCATCGAGTTCCCTGCCGGCTAGCACTGGCACTAGTCTGGGCCTATGCGCCTCTGGTCCCTGCACCCTTCATTGCTCGACCCCAAAGGGCTCGTCGCCTGCTGGCGTGAAACCCTGCTGGCGCAGAAGGCGCTGGCCGGCCAGACCAAGGGGTACACGGAGCACCCGCAGCTGCTGCGGTTCAAGGCGCAGCCCGCTCCGCTGGTGCATCTGGGCGGCTATCTGCAGGGCCTGCTAGACGAGGCCGGTGCCCGGGGCTATCGCTTCGACGCCTCCAAGATCCTGCATCCGGCAGCACCCGCGCAGCTGCAGAAGATCCCGGTCACCGGCGGGCAGGTGCGCTTCGAGCGCGAACACCTGCTGCGCAAGCTGACCGTCCGGGATCCTGCGCGCATCGCCCGCCTGGAACCAGCCGGCCAGCTGGCCCTGCATCCGCTGTTCGTGCAGGTCCCGGGACCAGTGGAGTCCTGGGAGAAGGACCCGCTGGCCGCTTTCTAGAGCAGTTCCGCGCGCAGCTGCGCCGCCGACTTCGGCGAGAGCAGCCCCGGGGCCACATCGTAGACGGTCTGCGCGCCGGTGATCCCGGCCTGGTTCATGCGGTGCACGGCACGGGCGTAGGCCACCAGCACGCTGGAATTGAACTCGGGGTTCGAGCCCAGCGCCAGCGAATACTCGATGACCTGCTTCTGCGCATCGCTGGTGTTGCCCGAGCGGATCACGAAACCGCCGTGCGGCATCGCCGAATGCTCGGCCGCCAGGGTCTGCTCGTCGATGAATTCAACCGTGGTGTCGTACTGGTTGAAGTAGTGCTCCATGGTGACGATCGCCTCGCGCGCCGCCTCGGCATCCGCACCGTCCTCGAGCACCACGAGCATTCGCGCTGGTGCTTTTCTCGGGTGCCCAGGGTCGGGCGCTCGCCGTCCCGCACGCGGTCGATCGCTTCCTGGCTGGGTATCGTGTACTGCACGCCGGTGGCGACACCCGGCACGCGGCGCACCGCATCCGAGTGCCCCTGGCTCAGGCCGCGGCCCCAGAAGGTGTAGGTCTCCCTGTCGGGCAGCAGCGCCTCGCCGTACACGCGGTTGATCGAGAACATTCCCGGATCCCAGCCCGCGGAAATCAGCGCGGTCTTGCCGGCTCCCTTCGCCGGGGCGTCCACGGTTTCGAAGTACTCGGGGATGCGCGCGTGGGTGTCGAAGCTGTCCACCGTGTTGTACAGCGCCGCGTACTTCGGGCCCTGCTCCGGCAGGTCCGACTTCGAACCGCCGCACAGGATGAGCACGTCGATCTGGTCGGTGTGCTGCTGAAGCTCGGTGATGGCGAAACGCGGCGCCGGGCTGGCCAGCTGCAGGTCCTGCGGGTCGCGTCGGGTGTAGACGCCGACCAGCTCCATGTCCGGGTTCTTCGCGATCGCGGCCTGCATGCCGCGGCCGAGGTTGCCGTAGCAGGCAATGCCAATACGGATTTTAGAAGTCATGATGATGGGATTCCTTTGGGGTCAGCCGGAGCGCGGTGCCGGATGCCTCGCTGACCCGCGGTGCATCCGATCTGCAGCACGCGCATGGTCATTACCTCGGATTATTCCAAAGAACGCTGGCGCAGGGTAACTGCGACCTGTCTATGTCGCCTGGGTATCCTGAACGGGCAGGCAACTGCCACGGCTCATCGTTGTCACAATGGTTGGCTTATCGGGACCATTGTGTGAACAACGCGAGCGGCTGCGGCCCCCGCGCAGGCATCTGTGGTGGATGGGCGGGGGCGAAGGCAGGTTCTAGCGGCCGAACAGGCGGCTGAAGAAGCCGGTTTTCTGCTCGTTCTCGTGGCCCTGGCAGCGGTCGCGGGCGGGAACGCCGCGCATGACCGAATCAACGTGCTGGCCGCACCCGGCCCATGTGGTCTTGCCGCATTTCTTGCAGGAAACCTGTCGGCACATCGGGTGCCTCCTTTTCTGGCGTGATAGCCGTAGATCTATGAAAGTGAAAGGAAGAGCTTTTCCAGCTCCTCGATGGTCAAGCCGTCTTCGGCTTCGGCGGTCTGCTCCGGATCAACCAGGCAGTGCTGCATGGCCGAGGAAACGATGGCGAATCCTGCGCGGTCCAGCGCGGTGGATACGGCGGAAAGCTGGGTCACCACATCGCGGCATTTGCCGTCGCCCTCCACCGAGTTGATGACAGCATCAAGCTGGCCGCGGGCCCGCTTCAGGCGGTTCAGGATTCGCTTGCGTGTGGCTTCATCCGCATTGCGCATGATGTGCTCCATTTCGAAAAGACCGTGGGGCGGACCCCGGGGTTATGGCTCGGACGTCTGAGCGGCGGCCAGTTCGGCGTGCACGGCGTCCATGTCCAGGTTCTTCAGCGAGACGACCAATTCTTCCAGGCCTCGGGAATCCAGTGCGCCGGGCCGGGAGTAAACCAGCACGCCGTCCTTGAATGCCATCAGCGTCGGGATGGAAGTGATCTGGGCGGCGGCCGCCAAGTCCTGCTGCGTCTCGGTGTTGACCTTGCCGAAGACCACGTCCTCGTGCAGGCCGGCCGCGGTGTCGAAGACGGGCGCGAAGTTGCGGCACGGGCCGCACCAAGCTGCCCAGAAGTCGACCAGCAGCATCTGGGAGGACTTGACGGTTTCAGCGAAGTTCGTCTCGGTCAATTCTAGCGGTTTCATGGGTATTCCTATGGGTAGATGCGAGCTAGCCCGCAGTCGGGGCCGGGCCAGCGGGGGCTTTGCGCCAGGGGCAGATGGCGGCCACTGCCGGGACCTTGGTGCAGAGCACCCATGCAACGGCGACGACCGTGGCGGCACTGGCAAGGACGAGTCCTGCCGGATTCGGCAATTCCTGGGACAGGACGAAGATGCCCATGGCCAGGACGAAATAGCCGAATCCCCGGCGCAGCTTCTGCTCCGGAACCCGGGCGGTCAGCCGTGCCCCGACCAGCGAGCCGATGATCGCCGCCGCGGTAATGGACAGCGCCAACGGCCAGTTGACCGAAGTGGAATTCAGGTGCCCCAGCATTCCGGAGGCCGAATTCAGCGAGATGACCAGCAAGGACGTGCCGACCGCGTGCTTCATCTGCACCCCTGCCAGCAGCACCAGGGCCGGAACGATGAGGAATCCGCCGCCGGCCCCCACCAATCCGGTAACCATGCCGACTGCCAGTCCGACGGGAATGTACAGCAGCAGCGACCGCCCCTTGGCCGCGGCATCGTTGTCCTTCTTCCGTCCGCGGATCATGTTCCGTGCGCTGGCCAGCATGATGATGGCGAAGGCCGCCATCAGAACGCCACCGGGAATGGCGGCGCTGGCCAGGCCGCCGAGCAGCGCGCCGCTCATGCTCGAAGCGGCGAAGACCAGGCCTGCGGTCCAGCGGACATTGCGGGCCCGCGCATGCGGCAGCAGGCTGGCCAGCGAGGTCGCGCCCACCACGAACAGTGACGTGGTGATGGCCTCTTTGGCTTCCATGCCCGCCGCATAAGTGAGCAGTGGAACCATCAGGATGGAACCGCCGCCACCGAGCAGGCCCAGGGCAAAGCCGACGACGACTGACAGGGCCAGGACCAGTATCAAAAATGGTTCCACTGCCCGCGCCTACTTGCCGTGCGGGTTCATCTGCTGCCCGGCATTGGGGATCTGCGCCAGCGGGTTGGCCTTGCCATTGGTGCTTGCCTTGTTCCACGGCATCTTGGACAGCGCGCTGGCCATGGCGCAGGAGTTGCTGGCCGCGGAGTAGACCAGGCCCGCTCCGATGCCCGCGGACAGGTAGCCGAGCTTGGGGCTGGCCAGCTTGGAGCCGATGAAGCCCAGCAGCACCAGCGAGCCTGCGGTCATGCGAACCTGGCGGTCCATGGCCCAGCGCTGGGTGCCGCGCACCACCTCGCCGCCGGACTTCTCCCAGGCGGAGATGCCGCCATCCAGCACGCTGCCGGATTCGATCTGGAGGTCGGCCAGCTTCTGCTGCGCCTGCCCGGCGCGGGTGCCGGACTGGCAGACCAGCACGATCTGCTTGGCCAGCTTGCGGGTCACGTCGTAGGCGTGTTCCGCTACCAAGTCCAGCGGCAGGTTATAGGAACCGGGGATGTGCACGGATTCGAATTCCGCGGGGGTGCGCACATCCAGGACTGCGACGGCCGAATCCTCGGCGGCCAGCAGGTTCTTCAGGGTCGCGGCGTCCATGACGTTGATGGGGGTGCTCATATTTCG
>Ga0308161_1002171_pt1 | contig 21455 bp, 24 predicted proteins | sample PhyFR2_FD_201034 | JGI IMG/M metagenome (GOLD analysis project Ga0308161, IMG submission 201034) | Phyllosphere microbial communities from UC Gill Tract Community Farm, Albany, California, United States - DLSLF.R2 | ecosystem: Host-associated > Plants > Phyllosphere > Unclassified | place: USA...
TCGCTTTGCGTCAGCGGCGCAGCGTCGCCCTCGCCAACCGGTTGCCGAGGAACTGCCCCAGCTGCACGATCACGACGATCGCGGCGACCGACACGTAGACGATCCACCAGTTGTAGCGCTGCGAGCCGAACGTGATCGCGTACTCACCGATGCCGCCTCCGCCGATCAGGGCGCCCTGCGCGGTCATGTCGACGATGCCCACGAAGATGAACGTGTAGCCGAGGATCAGCGGTCCGAGGCCCTCCGGGATGAGCACCGTGAACAGGATCGCGAGCTGGTGCGCTCCCGCGGCACGCGCTGCCTCGACGACACCGGGGTCCACCGCGAGCAGGTTCTGCTCGACGATGCGCGAGACCGCGAACGAGGCCGCGAGCGAGATCGCGAACGTGACCGCGGGGACGCCGATCGTGGTCTGCACGGCGACGCGCGACAGCGGGGCGATCGCAGCGAGGAAGATCACGAACGGGATCGGCCGGACGATGTTCACCACGAGGTTGAGCACCGTGTACGCCGCGCGGCTGCCGAGCAGGTTGCCCGGTCGGGTCGCGTAGAGCGCCAGCCCGAGGGCGAGGCCGATCACGCCCGCGACGACGAGCGACACGAGCGTCATGACGAGTGTGTCGCGGACGGCGGCGAGGAAGACGTCGAACGTGTCCACGACGCTCTGGAAGCCGGTGTTCACGATGCGTCCTCCTCGTCGACGGTGGTGCCCTGGTCGCGCAGCGCGGTCAGCGCGCGGTCGACCGCTGCCGGGTCGGCGGCGGTGAGCTCGTAGGTGAGCGATCCGATGCGACGCTCACGGATCTCGCCCACCCCGCCGTGGACGAGTTCGGCGGCCACCCCCGTGTCGCGCCAGACGGTGTCGATCCGGTTCTGCAGCCCGACCTCGTCGGTGATCTGTACCGTGACGATGCGGCCGCCGTGGTGCTCGCGCAGGCGTCGCAGCTGGTCGGCGGACGGTCGGTCGTGCAGTGCGGACCGGACGAACCGCTTCGCCGCACCGGTCTGCGGCCGCGCGAACACGTCGTAGACGTCCCCGACCTCGACCACGCGGCCCCGCTCCATCACGGCGACGCGGTCGGCGATCTGCCGGACGGCGTCCATCTCGTGCGTGATGACGACGATGGTGACGCCGAGCTCTCGGTTGACGCGACGGAGGAGCGCCAGGACCTCGGACGTGGTGTCCGGGTCGAGCGCGCTCGTGGCCTCGTCGGCCAGCAGCAGCTCGGGGTTCGAGGCGAGCGCCCGGGCGATGCCGACGCGCTGCTTCTGGCCGCCGGACAGCTGCTCGGGGTGGGCGTGCGCCCGCTCGAGCAGTCCGACGAAGTCGAGGAGTTCGGCGACACGGCGGTCCCGTTCCTCCTTCGCGACACCGGCGACCTTGAGCGGGTACGCGACGTTGCCGGCCACGGTCCGGGACCGGAACAGGTTGAACTGCTGGAAGATCATGCCGATCTTCCGACGTGCCAGGCGACGGTCCCGCTCGGGGATCGCGGTGAGGTCCTGACCGGCGACCGTCACGCTCCCGGACGTGGGCAGCTCGAGCGCGTTGACGAGGCGGACGAGGGTGGACTTGCCGGCACCGGAGTACCCGATGACGCCGAGGACTTCGCCCTGGTGCACGTCCAGGGAGACGTCCTCGACCGCCACCACGGTCTCGCCGGTGTCGGCACGGCGGTAGTGCTTCGAGACACCGCGGAGTTCGACGAGGGCGGGCACTACTGCTTGGCCGCCTTCGCGTCCTGCTCGACCTTCGCGAGCTCGTCCTGCAGCTTCGTGGCGCTCTCGTCGCGGGACACCGCCTCGGGCAGGTCCTTCTTGAACGCCTTCTGCACGGCGTCGTCCTGGAACAGCTTCGCGAGGTCGAGGTAGGTCTTGTCGTCCTTGTCGGCCGCGCGGACGGCGAAGACGTTCACGTAGGGTGCGGCGCTCGCGCTGGCGGGGTCGTCCTGGTAGATGATGTCGCTCGTCGGCAGGTTCGCCGCGGTGGCGAAGTTGTTGTTCACGACGGCGGCGGCGACGGAGCCCTGCTGCAGCGCGTTCGCGGTCTGCGAGGCGTCGAGCGGCTGCACGTCGACCTTCGACGAGGTGATGTCGGTCGTGGTGGAGAACGCGGAGCCGCCGTCCTTGAGCTCCACGAGCTTCGCGGCCTGCAGGATGAGGAGCGCGCGGGCCTGGTTGATGGCATCGTTCGGGATGGCGACCGCGGCGTTCGCAGGCAGGTCGGCGGGCTTCGAGTACTTCGTCGCGTAGAGCGGCAGCGGGTAGACGGCCGTCGAGCCGATCGGCTGCAGGTCGTCGTCCGACGAGACGTTGTAGTCGGCGAGGTACTGGATGTGCTGGAACTGGTTGATGTCCAGCTGTCCGTCCTTCAGCGCCGGGTTCGGCAGCGAGTAGTCGGAGAAGTTCGTGAGCTGCACGTCGACGCCGAGGCGCTCCTTCGCGAGCTTCGTGTAGGTGCTCCAGTACCCGAGCGACTTGTCGGAGACGCCGATCTTCACGGTCTTCTGCGCACCACCGGACGCAGCACCCTCGGACCCGCCGGCACGCACGGCACCGACGACGACGGCGACGACGATCGCGACGACGACCGCCACCGCGGCGATGATCCAGCCGATCGGACGCTTGCCCTTCGGCTTCGCGGGCAGGACGGGTGCTGCGGACATCAGGTGCTCCTCGTGGGCCGTGCTGTGGGGGTCGCGGTGGTCCCGCGGTGTGCGTTCGAGTGTGACGGGCACCGACGACGCACGCCCGTTGCGTTCCGCCGTGTTACATCCCGACGAGTTCTCCACAGGTCGGCGCCGGAGAGCCCGTGCAGTGCGGCGACCGGGTTGACTCGTCACGTGCGCAGCATCGAACTCATCCTCGACCCCGACTCCGACGCGGCGGTCCGCGCGGCGTGGGACGCCCTGACCGCGGCCGACCTGCCGAGCCTGGGCCGCTCCGGGTCGAACGACCCGCACGTGACGCTCGTGGCGGGCGATGACGTGCCGGTCCCGGACGGGTTCGCCCGGCCGGTCCCGACCTCGCTGCGGTTGGGCGGCGTGCTCCTGTTCCCGGCCGGTCCCGGTCGATCGGTGCTCGTGCGCGCGGTCGTGGTCGACCCGGAGCTCGCGGCCTTCCACCAGGCCGTGCACCGTGCCGCACCGGGGAGCGTGGACACGTCCCACCCGGAGGCGTGGTCGCCGCACGTGTCGTTCGCCCGGCGGGTGCGCGACGCTGACCTCCCGACGGCGCTCGCGGCGCTCCGGACGGCACCGCTGCCCGAGGTCCTGCAGGTCGGCGGGGTCCGGCACTGGGACGGCGCCACGAAGACCGTGACCCCGCTGGCCTGAGGCGAGTCGGCACCGAGCACCGGCTCGGTCCCGCCGCGCGGGTCCGGCCGGGCACCGTCACGGCCGGGAGGCGCGGGTCGGCCCCGTCTCGCCGGTCCGGTCCGACCTCAGGTCCGGAGCACCCGCGCCCCGAACGAGGATGCGAACACCCGGTCGGGGTCCGCAGCGGCGACCAGTCGTCGGACCTCGGGCAGCCGCGGCCAGAGCGCCTCGACCGCGTCGGCGTCGAGCGAGCTCGTCTTGCCCCAGTGCGGACGCCCGCCGAACGGCGCGAGCCGCGCCTCCAGGTGCGGCAGCAGCGCGGCCACGGCCTCCGGGTGCTTCTGCCACGTGAACGCGATGCAGAGCACGTCCTCGCCCTGGGTCGGGCTGAGCCAGAGCGGGTCGGCGGCCATCGTCCGGAGCTCGCACACGTGCAGGTGCGGCTGGATCCGGTCGGCGAGTCCACGCAACGCGTCGAGCGCCGCCGCGGCGTGCCGGAGCGGGACGAAGTGCTCGCTCTGCACCTCGGAGCCGTGGGACGGCACGGTGTCGATCGGGAAGTGCGGCAGGCGGTCCCACCACGGGCCGACCGATCCGTCGCGCGCGGTGTGGTGTCCGTCCGCGGCCACGCCGGGCAGTCGGGGCGCACCGAAGAGGTCCTCGGGGACCGCGACGTCCTCGGCGCCGGCCGGCACGCGGGACTTCAGCAGGACCTCGCCGACCTCGTCGCCGAACAGCGTGAACGCGCACACCGAGTACGCGGCCGCGTGCACCGCGGCGACGTTCGCCGTGAACACGTCCCACGGCACCGGGCCGAAGCGGTCCTGGCGCATCCGGTAGGTCGGTTGGACGTCGACCTCGACCCGGGTGACGATGCCGAACAGCCCGAGGTGCAGGACGGACCCGTCGAAGTCCGGGTCGCCGCGACGGAGTGTCCTGGTCGACCCGTCGGGACCGATCAGCTCGAGGGAGCGGACGGCGGTGCTGAGCGAACCGAGGGCCGTGCCGGAGCCGTGCGTGCCGGTGGCGATCGCCCCGCCGAGCGAGATGTGCGGCAGCGAGCCGGTGTTGTGCAGCGCGAAGCCGGCCCGGTCGAGCGCCGGAGCGACGGCACCGTACCGCGTGCCCGCACCCATCGACGCGGTGCCGGCCTCCGGGTCGACGACGAGGTCGGTCGGGATGCCGGTCAGGTCGAGCAGGATCCCCGGGGCGTCGGCGACGTCGTTGAACGAGTGGCGGGTGCCGAGCCCGTGGACGCGGCCGGACCCGGCGACGAGCTCCGCGGCCTCGTCGATCGACCGCGGTCGCACCACCCGCTCGGCCGAGTACGTGACCGTGCCGGACCAGTTCCGCTCGCGCGCCGTCGACCGCATGCCGCCAACGATGCCATGCGCCCCGCCACGACGTCAGTGCATCGCGGGTGCCGGAGCCCCCTCGGGGGTCTCGGGCTTCCGGACGAGCGACGAGGTGACGATGCCGACCAGCGAGATGATCCCGCCGACCATGAAGGCCGTCGCCACACCGGAGGCGGTCGCGCTGGCGACGGCCCCGTCCGTGGCGCCCGCGCCGGCCGAGGCCGCACCGATCGTGAGCAACGTCACGAACAGTGCGGTGCCGGCGGCTCCGGCGAGCTGCTGGGCGGTGCCGAGGACGGCGCTGCCGTGCGAGTACAGCCGCGGCGGCAGACCCCCGAGCGCCGCCGTGAACAGCGGCGTGAAGGTGAGCGCCAGGCCGAGGCTCAGGACGACGTGGGCGCCGAGGACGAACCACACGCTGGTGTCCGCGGTCACGGTCGACAGCGCCCAGAGCACCGCGCTGATGATGATCGAGCCGGGGACGAGCAGGACGCGCGGGCCGCGGCGGTCGTAGATCCGGCCGACCACGGGGGAGAGCAGGCCCATGAGGAGCCCGCCGGGCAGGAGCAGCAGGCCGACGTGCAGCACGTCGAGGCCGAGCACGCGCTCGAGGTAGATCGGCAGCAGGATGAGCGTCCCGAACATCGCCATGAAGCTCAGCGCCATCGCGACGATCGGGATCGTGAAGCCGGGCGTCCGGAAGGTGCGCAGGTCGAGCAGTGCGCTGTCGGTGCGCTGCAGGCGGTTCTGCCGGAGGACGAACACCGCGAGGGCCACCACGCCGACGACGATCGCCGTCACGGGGACGAGAGGCCCGGTCGACCCGGACTCGCCGAAGCTGGACAGGCCGAACACCAGACCGCCGAACGCGACGGCGGACAGCACGACGGACAGGACGTCGAGCGGTGCCTTGCGCGGCGTCGAGACGTTGCGGACCTTCACGGCGCCGAGCACGAGCGCGGCGACCGCGATCGGCAGGACGAACCCGAACAGCCAGCGCCAGTCGAACGCGTTGAGGATCAGCCCCGAGATCGTCGGCCCGATGGCCGGGGCCACCGAGATGACGATCGAGATGTTCCCCATCACGCGGCCGCGGTGGGCGGGCTCGATGAGGTTCAGCACCGTCGTCATGAGCAGCGGCATCATGATCGCGGTCCCGCTCGCCTGCACGATGCGGCCGACGAGGAGCATGGGGAAGCCCGTCGCGGTGAGGGCGACCAGGGTGCCGACGGAGAACAGGGTCATCGCCGCGATGAAGACCGGGCGCGTGGCGAACCGCTGCAGCAGGAAGCCGGTGACCGGGATCACGACCGCCATGGTGAGCAGGAAGCCGGTCGTGAGCCACTGGCCCGTCGCAGCGCTGATGTCGAGGTCGTCCATCAGCCGGGGGAGCGCGACGCCCATGATGGTCTCGTTGAGGATCACGACGAACGCCGACACGAGCAGCAGCCCGATGACGAGTCGGGTCTCACCGGGGGAGGGCTGCGAGACGCTCCCGGTGCGGGGTGCGGAATCGACGGCCTGGGTCATGCGGGGCTCCTGACGGGGTCACGGCGTGGTGGGACGGCGCACGGGGCGCAGACACGGCAACACCCTGAGTGGATGCGAGTATTCCGCTTCCGCGAGATCTGCTCGATTCGGCGCAGCCCCGCGACCCTCAGTGCAGGATCGCGAACCCCTCGGCGTCCCCGTGCGGCACGACCGTCCGGAGCGACACGTCGGTCACCGTGGCGGAGGGCGGTCCGCTGTGCAGGAAGGCCATCAGGGCATCGACCGCGGCCGAGGGCCCCTCCGCCTCGACCTCGACCGTCCCGTCGAACAGGTTCCGCGCGTACCCGGCGAGCTCGAGCCCGTCGGCCTTCCGCGCGGTCCAGTACCGGAACCCGACCCCCTGGACCGTCCCCGACACCACGGCGTGCATCCTCGTCACCGTCGTCATGGCCCGAACCTATGCCCGACGGCGACGCCGCTCGTTTCGGCGCTGTTCCGATCCGGTGAACACGGTGATAGTGTCAACTCCACCCCAACACTTACAGTCAAACAAACCCTAAGTCTCGGACGCGCACGATCCAGGGACGGACACCCCAGGACGATGACCTCTCCCTCAGACCCCCTCATCCGCGTCGCGGTCTCGACCGTGATCGTGGCGCTGCGCCCGCACCCGGACACCGGTGCCCCGGCGCTGTGGATGCCGCTCGTGCGCCGCGTCGCCGAGCCGCACGAGGGATCGTGGGCGCTGCCCGGCGGTTGGGTCCGCCCCGACGAAGGGCTCGAGGACTCGGCGGCCGCCCGACTCCGCGAGACGACGAACGTGCAGCCGCGGTACCTCGAGCAGCTCTACGCGTTCGGCGACGTCGACCGCTCGCCGAGCCGGGTCGTGTCGATCGTCTACTGGGCCCTCGTGCACCCGGACGAGGCCAGCTCGGTGCCCGACGACTGGAACGTGCGCTGGTTCCTGGCCGACGAGCACCCGCCGCTCGCGTTCGACCACGACCGGATCGTCGCCTACGCCCTCTGGCGCCTCCGCAACAAGATGTCGTACTCGCGGATCGCGCAGGCGTTCCTCGGCGACCGCTTCACCCTGGCCGAGCTGCGAGGTGTGTACGAGGCGGTGCTCGGCCGCCGGCTCGACCCGGCGAACTTCCGGCGCCAGGTCGCGCAGTCGGACGCCGTCCTGCCCACCGACGAGACGACGAGCGGCGACCGGCACCGGCCGGCCCGCCTGTACCGCTCGAACCCCGACCTCGCCTACGCCGACAACGGCCCGCTGACCGACGCGCGAGCCGACGCACACGCTGCAGTCCACCGAGACCCCGCCGCCCAGCCAGCCCCGACGGCAGCCGCCGCCGCCCACTCCACCCCCACCCGATAGGAACCGACGTGTCCATCGCGACGACCATCGACCTCATCTCCAACGGCAAGGCCGCCGGGAGCACCTGCACCCCCGACCTCGCGATGCCGACCTGGGACTTCGACACGCGCCCGGGCTACGGTCCGGGCTCGTCGATGTCCGACGTCATCCCGACCACCGCCCCGCGCCAGGGCCAGCTGCCCGACGAGTACAAGACCGCGAGCGACGACGAGCTGCACGAGCGCATCGAGCGGGCGAAGGCCACCCTCGGCGACCGGGTCGTCGTGCTCGGGCACTTCTACCAGCGCGACGAGGTCGTCCGGCACGCGGACTTCCTCGGCGACTCGTTCCAGCTCGCGAACGCCGCGCTGACGAAGCCGGACGCCGAGGCGATCGTGTTCTGCGGCGTGCACTTCATGGCCGAGACGGCGGACATCCTGGCCCGCGACGAGCAGCGGGTGATCCTGCCGAACCTCGCCGCCGGCTGCTCGATGGCCGACATGGCCGACATCGACAGCGTCGAGGCGGCCTGGGCCGAGCTCGAGGCGCTCTACGGCACCGAACCCGACGCCGACGGCCGCGTGCCGGTGGTCCCCGTCACGTACATGAACTCCGCCGCCGACCTCAAGGCGTTCTGCGGACGGCACGGCGGCATCGTCTGCACGAGCTCGAACGCCGCGACCGTCCTCGAGTGGGCCTTCGAGCGGGGGCAGCGCGTGCTGTTCTTCCCCGACCAGCACCTCGGCCGCAACACCGCCAAGGCGATGGGGATCAGCACCGACCTGATGCCGATGTGGAACCCGCGCCTGGCCGGCGGGGGCAACGACGCGCAGACCCTGCTCGACGCCCGCGTCGTCCTGTGGCACGGCTTCTGCTCGGTGCACCGTCGGTTCACGGTCGACCAGATCGAGCAGGCCCGCCGCGAGGACCCGGACGTGACGGTCATCGTCCACCCGGAGTGCCCGATGGCCGTCGTCGACGCGGCGGACGTCGCGGGCAGCACCGACCTCATCCGCCGGGCCGTCGCCGCGGCGACCGAGCCGTCCTCGTTCGCGATCGGCACCGAGATCAACATGGTGAACCGGCTCGCCGCCGAGTACCCGCAGCACCGGATCACCTGCCTCGACCCCGTGGTCTGCCCGTGCTCGACGATGTACCGCATCCACCCGGGCTACCTCGCGTGGGTCCTCGAGGCGCTCGTGCGCGGCGAGGTCCTCAACGAGGTCGCCGTCCCCGCAGCGGTGCAGGCCGACGCCCGGGTCGCGCTCGAGCGCATGCTCGCCGCGAAGCCGCGCGGCTGACGGACCACCGGCGGACACCGTGCACGTCGTCATCGTCGGCTCCGGCATCGCCGGGACCACCGCCGCGATCCGCGCCAGCGCCCGGCACGACGTCACCCTCGTGACGAAGGGGGCGCTCACCGACGGTGCCACCGCGTACGCCCAGGGCGGGGTCGCCGTCGCCCTGGGCGCCGACGACCGCGTCGGCCTGCACGAGGAGGACACCCACACGGCGGCGGCCGGCAGCGCCGACGCCCGGGCAGTCGCCGTGCTCTGCGCGGACGGGCCGGCGCGCGTCCGCGACCTGCTCGCGCTCGGCGTGCCGTTCGACCGGACCACCGACCCGGCGAGCCTCGACCGCCACGGCGACGACCTCGCCCGCGGGCGTGAGGCGGCGCACGGGCGGTGGCGGGTCCTGCACGCCGACGGCGACGCGACCGGAGCCGCGATCGAACGCACGCTCGTCGCGGCACTGCACCGCCGGCACGTGACGATCCTGGAGCGCACCTGCCTGACCGACCTGGTCGTCCGCGACGGCGCGGTCGTCGGCGTCGACGTGCTCGACCTGTTCGGCGAACCGCGGCGCATCGACGCCGACGCGGTCGTCCTGGCGTCGGGCGGCGCCGGGCACCTGTTCCGGGAGACCACGAACCCGCTCGTCGCGACCGGTGACGGCGTGGCGGCGGCCTGGCGTGCCGGTGCGGTCGTCGCCGACCTGGAGTTCGTGCAGTTCCACCCGACCCGGCTCGCCGTGCCCGACGGCGGGCTGGTCTCCGAGGCCGTCCGCGGCGAGGGCGCCGTGCTCCGCGACGCCGCCGGCCGCCGCTTCATGACCGCCGTCCACCCGGCCGCCGAGCTCGCACCGCGCGACGTCGTGGCACGGGGCATCGCGGCCGCGGTGCGCGAGCAGGGCGGGCAGCCCGTGCTCCTCGACGCGACCGGCCTCGACCCGGACCACCTCGTCCGCCGCTTCCCGGGACTGACCCGTGCGACCCGGGCGGCGGGGTTCGACTGGACCCGGGAGGGCGTGCCGGTCGCCCCGGCCGCGCACTACGCGATGGGCGGCGTCGCCACCGACGCGGAGGGCCGGACCAGCCTGCCCGGCCTGCTCGCCGTCGGCGAGGTCGCCTGCACGGGCGTGCACGGCGCGAACCGACTCGCGTCGAACTCCCTGCTCGAGGGGCTCGTCTTCGCCGTCCGCGCCGCGGACGCGGTCGACGTGGCGCGTCCGGCGCGGCTCCGGCTGCGCGGCGACGCGGACCTGCCGGTCACGCGCGTCCCGGACGCCGACGTGCAGGGGGTGCGCACCGGCTCCGGTGGTGACCGCCCCGACGGCGCGAGCCGCACGGCGGGCGTGCACCGTGCCTCCAGACCGGTCCGTCGCGACCCGTCTGCGGGTCGCCACACCGCGAGCCGGTCGGGAGGCACGTCCCGCGTCGTCGACGCCGGCCCGGACACCGCGACCCGGCCGGGAGGCGCGCCCCGCGCCGTCGACGCGGCATCCGTCCGCCGGGTGCTCCAGACCGAGATGACCGACCGGGTCGGCCTGCTCCGCGACGCCGACGGCCTCGCCGCCGCGCGGAGCGCACTCGCGGCGCTCGCCGTCCCGGTCCCCACCGGTGTCCGCGAGCACGAGGACCGCGCGCTGCTCGACCTCGCGCGCCTCACCGCGCTCGCCGCCGAGGCGCGCACCGAGTCCCGCGGCGCGCACGCCCGCACCGACCACCCCCGAACCGACCCGACCGCACCGGCCAGCACCGCGTGGGTCCGGGTGTCCGCCGCCGTCCCGCAGGGAGTCCCCGCATGACCAGCACCACCGAGCGCACCGCAGCCGCGCCCGCCGTCGTCGACCCGGGCACGATCCCGCCGCACGTGCTGCGACGCGTGATCGACACGGCGCTCGAGGAGGACGCGCCCTGGGGCGACGTCACCAGCGAGACGCTCATCCCCGCCGACGCGACCGCGACCGCGACCCTGGCCGCCCGTGAGCCGGGCGTGTTCGCCGGCGGCCTCGTCTTCGCGGCCGTCGTGCGTGCCGTCGACCCGACCGTCGAGACCGTTCTGCACGTGCCGGACGGCGCGCCCTTCGCCGCGGGGGACGTGCTCGCGACCGTCAGCGGGTCGGCGCGGGCGGTGCTGCGGGCGGAACGCGTCGGCCTGAACCTGGCGCAGCGCATGTCCGGGATCGCGACGGCGACGGCCGCGTACGTGCAGGCCGTGGCCGGGACGCGCGCCCGGGTCACCGACACCCGCAAGACGACGCCCGGGTTGCGGGCACTGGAGCGGTACGCGGTGCGGTGCGGCGGTGGGCACAACCACCGCTCCTCGCTGTCCGACGCCGTCCTCGCGAAGGACAACCACCTCGCCGTCCTCACCGCGCAGGGCACGAGCATCGGCGACGCGGTCGCGGGCGCGCGGCGCCGGCTCGGGCACACCGTGCACGTCGAGGTCGAGGTGGACCGGCTCGACCAGGTCGACCCCGTGGTCGCCGCCGGGGTCGACACGATCATGCTCGACAACTTCACCCCCGAGCAGCTCGTCGAGGGCGTCCGCATCGTCGCCGGGCGCGCGCTCGTCGAGGCCTCGGGCGGGGTCTCGCTCACCACGGTCGCCGCGATCGCCGCGACCGGGGTGGACGTCGTCTCGGTCGGTGCGCTCACCCACTCGGCACGCGCGCTCGACCTCGGGCTCGACGTCGTCGTGACCGCCGGCCCGGGCGACGCCGCGCCCGCCGGGGTCTGAGCCGGTCCCGCGTCCCGTCGTGTTCTACCTCGACCGCGCCGCGACCACGCCCGTCCGCCGGGAGGTCCTCGAGGCGATGTGGCCCTACCTCACCGGGGTCTTCGGCAACCCCTCGTCGACGCACGGGGTCGGGGACGCCGCTGCCCGGGCGCTCGCCGACGCCCGCGCGACCGTCGCTGCCGTGCTCGGCTGCCGTCCGGGCGAGGTCGTGTTCACCACCGGCGGCACCGAGGGCGCGAACACGGCGGTGAAGGGCATCGCCCTCGCCGCACCCCGCGGCCGGCACGTCGTGGCGAGCGCGATCGAGCACGAGGCGGTGCTCGAGAGCTGCCGGTACCTGGAGCGCCACCACGGGTTCACCCTGACCGTGGTGCCGGTCGACCGCGACGGCGTCGTGCACCCCGATGCGCTCGCCGCGGTGCTCCGGCCGGACACCACCCTCGTGTCGATCGCGCACGCCGACAACGAGGTCGGGACGGTGCAGGACGTCCCCGCCCTGGCCGCCGTGGCGAGGACGGTCGGTGCCCGCTTCCACACCGACGCGGTGCAGAGCGCGCCCTGGCTGCCGATCGGCCTCGACCGGCTCGGCGTCGACGCGCTGTCGCTGTCCGGGCACAAGCTCGGCGCGCCGAAGGGCACCGGCGTCCTCGCCCTGCGCGGGGGTGTCCCGATCGAACCGCTCCTGCACGGCGGCGGGCAGGAGCGCGGGCGGCGCTCGGGCACCGAGGACGTCGCCGGGGCGGTCGCCGTCGCGACCGCGCTCGCCCTCGTGGCGGGGGAGCGGGCGGCCGCCGCGGCCCGGGCGACGACGACGCGCGACGCGGTCGTCGCCGGGGTCCTCGCCGGCGTCCCGGGCGCGGTCCTGACCGGCTCGCCGACGCACCGGCTGCCCGGTCACGCGTCGTTCTGCTTCCCGGCCGTCCCCGGCGTCGCCCCCGCGGTCACCGGCGAGACGGTCCTGCTCGAGCTCGAGCAGCGCGACGTGGTGTCGTCCTCGGGGAGCGCGTGCGCGGCGGGCAGCACCGAGGCCTCGCACGTGCTCACGGCCCTCGGGCTGCGCGAGGACGTGGCGCGGACGGCACTGCGGTTGACGTTCGACGCCGGGCTGCGGGACGAGGACGTCCCGGTCGTCGTGCGGTCCGTCGCCGAGGCCGTCGGGGCGGTGCGCGCGCTCGCGTGAGGCCCGCTCGTCCCGCGACCCGGTGCCTGCCCCTGCGCCGACCCGGTGCATGCCTCCGGGCCCGGTTCGGTGCGTACGTGTACTAGACGTTCTACTCCATGAGTGGGGTCGTGTCCCCCCTTCTGCGGACCGACGTCCTCGTGCAGCATGGTGGGCATGACGAACGCGATCACGACCCGGGTGCTCGGGGAGGACCACTTCCGGGTGGTCCAGCTCCTGCCGGCACCCGCGACGCTCGTGGCGCTCGTCCTCGCCGCCCAGCACGACCTCGGCTCCGCCCCGCTCGGGGTGATCGCCACGGTCGGTGCGCTCGCGACGGTCGGGAGTGCCCTGCTCCCGATGGTCCGGCCCGCGGCGACCCGTCGACCGATGCCTGCCCCGCGGGAGACGGACCGGTACCGAGAGGACACCGAACGACCTTGAGGACCAGCGCCGGGCGGCCGACACCCGTCGACCACCGGGCGCGCCCAGACCGGACGCGGCACCCCTGACCGTGTCCGGGCGGAGTGCGACATCCCCTGTCGTCGCGCTCCGCCGCACCGCCCCCGCCGTGGACGTGGCGCCGGACCCTGACCGGCGCCGCCCCCCCCTGTCAGTCCGCGGCGGGTGGCGGTGTCGGTGTGTCCGGGGTCGTGGTCGCCGCCGGGTCGCCCTCGGTGACGGACCCGTCTCAGCCGGCCGGCGTGTCCGCGCTCGTGCCCGTCGGCGCCTGCGTGCCCGGCCACACGTAGTCGAGGTCGTCCGGCACGTCCGGGAACAGCGGCCGGTAGTGCTCGGGGGCCTTCTGCACGAGCTTCGACCGGTGCGACCGGTGCACCGCGGGGTCGTCGTTCCACGCCGGCACCGGGAAGTCCCCGCGCTCGTACGCGGCGAGGTCCTCCGGGATGCGTGCCAGGTCGAGCAGCGTCTTCTCGAGGCAGGTGTCGGCGTGCCCCCGCTCGAGCCAGACCCGGCACGTCGCGTCCTGGTATGCCATCAGCGCCGGACGGAACCCGCGCCACATCGCCGTCACGGGGTGGTGCTGCCAGCCGTAGTCCGGCAGCGTGAGCGCCCGCATCACCTGCAGGGTCTCGACCCGCTGCTTGCCGAGCCGCTTGTCGTCGAGCACCTCCGCCGAGGCACGGAAGTCGGCGTAGGGCAGGAACGTCTGCATCCCCGGCACGGTACGCCGGGCGGCTGGCACCCGACACATGCCGTCACACCCGGCGGTCGTCGGGCGACACATGCCGTCACACCGCGGACGGGGCGCGCGGCCGCGTGTGAGCATCGGTGGCATGAGCGGAACCCTCGTCGTCGGCGTCAGCGGCAGCCCCTCCGACCCCTCGCGCACCTCCACCCTCGTGGCCGCGACGGTGGCGCGGTTCGCGGCCGAGCTCCCGGACGCACGCACCGAGACCGTCGAGGTCGCCCCGCTGCTGGCCGACCTCGCCGCGGCGCCGTCCCGCGAGGCGATGTCCGAGCGCACCCGACGCGCCCTCGAGACCGTCGAGGCCGCGGACGTCCTGGTCGTCGGCAGCCCGGCCTTCCGCGCCGCGTACTCGGGCGCGTTCAAGCTCTTCTTCGACTGGGTCGGGCAGTACGACCTCGTCGACACCCCGGTCCTGCTCACCGCGACCGGCGGGAGTGACCGGCACGCGCTGCTCGTCGAGCACCAGATGCGTCCGCTGTTCGGCTTCTTCCAGTCGACGACGCTGCCGCTCGGGGTGTTCGGCAACGAGCGTGACTTCACCAAGCGCGAGGGCGGGTACGACGTCGCGAGCGTCGACCTCGAGCTCCGGATCGACCAAGCGGTGCGACGGGCGCTCCCGATCGTCCGTGGTGGGTTCGCGGCGGCCGGCGCGGCCGAGGTGCGGCGACCGGCCGACTTCTAGCCGCGAGGACCCCGGTCCCTCAGCAGAGGACACCGGGCGCGTCAACGCGGTGCGCGACGGACGGGAGGCGCGGTGCGGGCCCGCCACGCGCCTCCCGTCCGGGTGTGGCTCAGTCGAGGAGCGACGCGACGTGTGCGACCGCGAGGCGGTAGCCGTCGGCGCCCGCGCCGGCGATGACCGCTGTCGCGGCGGTCGCGACGTGGTCCACGTGCCGGAACGGTTCGCGCTTCCACGTGTTCGACAGGTGCACCTCGACGACGGGGACCGTCAGGGCCTCGACGGCGTCGTGCAGCGCCACGGAGGTGTGCGCGTACGCGGCCGGGTTGACGACGACCCCGACGAAGTCGTCGAGCGCCTCGTGCAGCCACTCGACGAGCACGCCCTCGTGGTTCGTCTGCCGGAAGTCCGCCTCGAGGTCGTGCACCGCAGCCTCGGTGTGCACGATCGCCTCGATCTCGGCGAGGGTGACGGTGCCGTACTGGGCCGGGTCACGCCGCCCGAGCACGTCGAGGTTCGGTCCGTTGAGGACCAGGATCCGACGGGGGCGCGTCGTGGTGTCGGTGACCGGATCGCTCATGGGCAGATCCTAGCGAGCGGGACGGGCACCGCGGCCGGTCGCTCGGTTGACCGGGTGCCCGGGCGCTAGCATTGACATGTCGGTCGGGTGCTGCTCGGCTGGAAGTGATCCCCGGATGTCCTGCAGCAAGCGCGCGCCCGGGGATTCGCGTCGTTGAGGGCCGATGTCCGCTGTGGACCGGCCGTACCGAGCCGGAACGGTTGCGCCGGCGGGGGAGTCGGGCCAGGTTGATCCTGACGAAAGGACCCGCCCGTGGACCAGATGGTGTTCATCAACCTCCCCGTCGCCGACCTCGACCGCTCGAAGGCGTTCTACGAGGCGCTCGGCTACTCGATCAACCCGGACTTCACCGACGAGACCGCGGCCTGCGTCGTCGTCAGCGACACCGTGTACGTGATGATCCTCACGCACGCGAAGTTCCGGGAGTTCACCGACAAGACGATCGCCGACCGCGGCTCCATCGAGGTGATCAACTCGCTCAGCGCGGCGTCGAAGGACGAGGTGCACCGCATCGTCGACGCCGCGGTGATGGCGGGCGGCGACGAGGACCGGCCCGAGACCGACCTCGGCTTCATGTACCAGCGCAGCTTCACCGACCCGGACGGCCACCGCTGGGAGTACGTCTGGATGGACCAGGACGTGATGCGGGTCGGACCGCCGACCGAGTAGCGACCGCTCCGGGCGGCGACGCCCGACCGAGCACCGGGCCGGGGCTCCCGACCGTGCACCGGGCGGCGACGCCTGACCGTGCGACGCGCGTCGGACGTACCCGCGAGGATGGGACCGTGAGCACCTCGGACGACAGCGCCCCCGCCAGCATCCCCTCGGGCCTCGTCGTCGGTGCGGACGGACTGGCTCGCCCGGTGTGGGCCGCGACGGACCCGCTGCTCCGGGACTACTACGACACCGAGTGGGGCGTGCCCGTGCGCGACGAGCGGGGCGTGTTCGAGCGCCTGTCCCTCGAGGCGTTCCAGTCGGGACTGTCCTGGCGCACGATCCTGGCGAAGCGTCCGGCGTTCCGGGCGGCCTTCGCGGACTTCGACCCGGACACCGTCGCCGCGTTCGGGGACGACGACGTCGAACGCCTGATGGGCGACGCCGGCATCGTGCGGAACCGGGCGAAGATCACGGCGACGATCACGAACGCGAACGCCACGGTGGCCCTCCGCGCCGACGGCGGTCTCGCGGACCTCGTCTGGTCCTTCCGCCCCGACACCACGCCGGCGCCGCGGACGATCGACGAGGTGCCGACGACGAGCGCGGAGTCGACGGCGCTGTCGAAGGCCCTGCGGAAGCGCGGGTTCGCCTTCGTCGGGCCGACCACGATGCACGCCCTCATGGAGGCGCTCGGCATCGTCGACACGCACCTGGTCGGCAGCCACCGACGCGGGACCTCCGGCGTCTGGTCCTGACACCCGACACCGCCGCGGACCCCACAGCAGCGAGCGCCGCCGCCGCAGCACCCCGACGACGGACCGCCTCAGCCCAGCGGCAGCTGCATCTGCGTCGCCGTGACGCGGTAGCCGAGCTGCGCGTACAGGTCCTGCGCGCCCGTGTTGTAGCCGAAGACGTTCAGCCCGATGCTCGTCGCCCCGTGCTCCGCCGCGAGGCGCTGCGCGGCCTCGAGCGCCCGGCGCGCGTGCCCGCGGCGTCGGTACGGCTCGTCGATCTCCACGTCGAAGACCCACCACTCGGACCCGCCGACCGTGAAGGGGCCGATCCACAGGAACCCGACGACCTCGTCCTGCTCGTCGACGACGTCCCACACGAAGTGCTCCGGCAGCGGTGTGCCGTCCGGGAACCACTGCTCGGTGGACCGCTGGGCGTTCGCCTCGGCCCGCTCGCGCGACTCCCCGGCGCGCATCCGCGACCGGACGTACTCGGTCATCGTCCGGTCGAGCCAGCCCGGCAGCCGGTCGGCCGGCATCGGGACCAGTCGCGTCTCGGTCACCGGTTGCCCTTGGATCCGCGTTTCGGCTTCCCGTTCCCGAGGCGCTGCGTGCCCGGACGGCCGCCGCCGCGGGGCTTCCGCGCACCCTTGCCGCCGGCCTTGCCGCCGCCGGTCTGCTTCGCGCTGGCCTTGCCGCCACCGGAACCGCCGCCGGAACCCGCACGGCCGCCGGAACCACTGCTCGAACCGGCGCGCCCGCCGGAACCGGCGCGGCCACCGGGCGCCGAGCCGGCCCCGCCGTCGGACCGGCCGTCCGCCCCGGCCGTAGCGTCGTCGTCGACGCGGGACGCGCCTCCCGGCCGGTCCTGGTCGGAGCGCGAGCTGTTCGCGGTCCGCCCACGGACCACGCCGATGAACTCGTCCGTCGTCTCCGAGGCGTCCGCGTCCCGCCAGACGAGCGCGACGCGCGTCCCGGCGGCGCCGTCGAGGGGCCGCGAGACCAGGTCCTTGCGGCTGGCGGCGCGGAAGAGCGACTGGGGGAGCACGACGACCCCGACGTTCGCCTCGACCAGGTCGAGCGCCGCGGCGACGTCCGCGGGGACGGGGCCCGCGTCGACGACGTGCACGTCGGCGAGGTCGGCGTCGGTGACGACGTCGCCCTCGGCGAGCGGGGAGTCCTTCGGCATCGCGACGACGGCGGTCTCGGTCCAGAGCGGGATGGCGTTGAGGTGCGCGCCGACGGGCATCCGGGCGAAGGCCATGTCGGCGTCGCCGGTGAGTGCGTCGTCGACCTCGTCGTGCCCGATGGGGCGCAGGCCGAGGGCTGCGTCCGGGTGGCGTTCCCGCCAGACCCGGACCCACTTCGCGGGGGAGACCCCCGGGACGAAGGCGATGGTGAGTGCCGCGGTCATGCAACCGAGCTTAGGGGCCGTACCCTGGTCCTCATGGCGCAGGAACAGACGATGAAGCCCGAGACGGCTGCGAAGAAGCTCGGCATCCTGCTGACGGCGGCCCCGGAGTCGTTCCAGGCGGAGCCCGTCACGCGCACCGCCTTCGACGAGCTCCGCACCGCGCCGCCGGCGTGGCTCGAGGACCTCCGCCGCGACGGCCCGCACCCGCGCCCGGTCGTCGCGCAGAAGCTCGGCATCTCGATCTCGGGCCTCACGCGCGCCGGCGTCGACGAACCGCTGACCACCGCCGAGATCAAGGCGCTGCTGCAGGAGATGCCCGAGTGGCTCGTGCGCGAGCGCGCCACCCAGGCCGAGGTGCACGCCGAGAACGCCCGTGTGAAGCAGCAGCGCGCCGACAAGGCCGCCGCGCGCGTCGAGCAGGACTGACCGTCCGGCTCCAGCCGCACCGGACCCACCGCCCGACATGACCGCCGTGCACGAGACCGTCGCCGACGCGATGCTCGTCGTGCCGCAGTTCGCGTCGGTGTGCTGCATCGTCGGGGACCGCTACCGCCCGCGTCCGGGCGTGATCGTGCCCGCGACGGTGATGCTCGTCGCGATGGTGCTGCCGGTCGCGCACGCCGGTGCCGCGTGGACGATCCTCGCCGCGACCGTGCTCCTGCTCCTGGCCCCGCTGCCGGTGATACGCCGACGTCGACCGGACGGCCGCCGCGCCGAGCCGATGGACGTGCACCGCGCGCTCTCGGCGGTCGTCATGTCCGGGATGCTCCTGATGGGCCACGCGAGCGGTCTCGCCGACGGTCACGCCGGGCACGGGATCGCGTTGACGGCGGTCCTCGGCGCCGGCGTGGTCGGCTACTGCGCCTTCAGCGGCTGGCTGCTCCGCCACGAGTGGGCCCGTGAGGACCGTCGCGCGGTGCGCAGCGGCGAGGTCTTCGCGATGACCGTCGCGGTCGTCGGCATGACGCTCGCCATGTGACGGAGCGGGTCCGGCGCGGCCGGGTCCGCCACGCGGCGCACGTCGCGCGTCGCACGGGCAGCGGCCGGGAGGCGCGGCGCACCCCCGGCGGTCGGCCCGCGCTGGGCGGACGGCGCGGCCCGCGGTACCGTCGGTGCGTGTCCGACCGCCCAGCCCGCCGTGCCACCCCCGCTCCGCGACTCGACGAGGTCGACGAGCGCATCCTCTGGACCCTGGCCGCCGACGCCCGGATCCCGAACAACCGGTTGGCGGCCGAGGTCGGCGTCGCACCGTCGACCTGCCTCACCCGGGTTCGGGCGCTCGAGGACGCCGGGCTGATCCGGGGCTACCGCGCGGACGTGGACGTCGCCGGGCTCGGGTTCGCGATCGAGGCGATGGTCTCGGTGCGGGTGCACGCCGCCGCACGGCACGAGCTCCGGGACTTCGCGAAGCGCCTGCTCCGGGTGCCCGTCGTGCAGGACGTGTCGTTCCTGGCGGGGGACAAGGACTTCCTCGTGCACATCGCCTGCACGTCGACCGAGCAGCTGCGGGACTTCGTGGCCGACGAGCTCAGCGGCGACCCGGCGGTGGCCACGACGCAGACGAACATCGTGTTCGAGCGGCTCGTGGCCGACCGGGCGACGCAGGGCCGGTCGTTCGACGAACTGCGGCGCTGGCGAGCCTGACCCCGGCGGTGCGCACGGTGCCGTGACCACGACGCGGATCGCTCCACGTCGGGGTCACGGGTGCGGTCGTCAGCGCGTGCGGGTCATCGGGACGTGCGGGATCGCGTCCTCGACGAAGTCGTCCCCGGAGCGCACGAAGCCGAACCGGCCGTACCACTGCTCGAGGTGCGCCTGCGCGTGGATCGCGATCGAGCCCGAACGCGACTCGGCGATCGCGGCCTCCATGAGCCGGGCGCCGAAGCCCTGCCCGCGGGCGTGGCGGGCGGTGGCGACGCGGCCGATCCGCTCGGTGCCGTCCGCCTCGCGGAGCAGTCGGAGGGTGGCGTCGACCGACCCGTGCCCCGCCCAGAACTGCAGCGTGCCGGGCTCGAGGTCCCGGCCGTCGATGTCGCCGTAGGCGCACTCCTGCTCGACGACGAAGACGTCCTGGCGGAGCCGGAGGACCTCGTGCAGCGTGACGACGTCGAGGTTGCGGGTCGGGGCGTTGAAGATCGAGACCACGTCCGGCCTTTCTTGAAGATTGCTCCGAAAGGGGGTGCATTCCGGAGTGGACCGGCGTACGGTACCGACCAACCACTCTACGTGCGCAGCCGAGATCAGGAGGTGAGCGCATGGACCAGCCGTTGCGCGACCCCTGGCGCGCGGTGCTCCGGTACGTCCTCGCGGGCGTCGGAGTCGCTGCGGCCCTCGTGCTGCTCTCGCTCGTGCTCGGTGCCCGCCCGGCCTCCGCCGAGGGCGCCCAGCAGCGCAGCCTGGTCGGTGGACTCGTGCAGGGCGTCACCGGCACGGTCGGCTCCACGGTCGACCAGGTCGTCGCGCCGGTCCGCTCCGTGGTGCCCGCGCCTGCTCCGGCCCCGGCCCCGGCCCCGGCCCCGGCGCCCGCTGCGCCTGCTCCTGCGCCCGTCCGGGCTCCGGCCCCCGCGGCTCCGGTCCGGGCTCCGGCTCCCGCGGCTCCGGCCCCGGTCGGCGCTCCGGCACCGGCCGCCCACGCGGCGGCCCCGGCAGCCCCGGCTCCGGCCGCTGTGGCGCCGGCAGCCCCCGCCGCTCCGGTGCCGTCCACGTCGCCGGTGCCGTCCGGCGGCACCCCCGCGGCCGCTCCGACGCGGCCGGTCGCCGACCTGCTCGGCGGCCCGACGGGTGCCGAGGCGACCAGCCCGGCCACCGCGGCCGACACGACCGGGGCGAGCACCGCCTCCCGGCCGCTCACCGACACTGTGGTCGGCGTCCTCACACCGGTCACCGGAGTCGTGCAGACGGTCACCGACGCGCGCCCCGCCGCGGCGGTGGTCGAGGCGATCGACGGCCTGCTCGGCGTCCTGCCGGTCACCGGCGACCTGCTCGGTGACGACACGCTCGGCACGGTCACGCGCCCGGTCACGGGCGTCGCCGACGACGTCCTCGGCGGCGTCGGCGGGACGGTCGGTGCACTGCCCGGCACGGTCGGCACGGTCGTGTCGCCCGTCGAGGGCGCGCTGCCGATCCCGACCCTGCCGATCCCGGCACTCCCCGTGCCGGTGACGCCGGTCCTGCCGGGAGGAACGACCCCGGTCCCCGGGACCACCCCGGCCCCGGTGGGTGGCGGCACCACCCCGCTCGGCTCGTCCACGTCGGCGGGCACGGCGGCGCAGGACCCCGGTCCCGCCGACACCGCGCCGGACGCGCTCGTCGCGTCGCCGGCCGCCGAGGCGTCCGACGCCACCCCGTCGGTCCTCGACCGGCATGCCCGCACCGCGGCCTCCGGCTCCGCCGCCACCGACCAGCTCGCCTCCGCCACGCTCGGCGGGCACGCGCTGCTCCTCCCCGCGGACGGCGACCGCGACGGCTCCCTGCCGGCGG
>Ga0308161_1002175_pt1 | contig 21426 bp, 19 predicted proteins | sample PhyFR2_FD_201034 | JGI IMG/M metagenome (GOLD analysis project Ga0308161, IMG submission 201034) | Phyllosphere microbial communities from UC Gill Tract Community Farm, Albany, California, United States - DLSLF.R2 | ecosystem: Host-associated > Plants > Phyllosphere > Unclassified | place: USA...
CGGGAGCCTTCCCGCGAGCCTGACCCCGGTGTTCGCAAGCACCTGCAGCACCTGGCGGAGTGGGGATCGACGACCACCGTGCCGCTCACCCTTCGGCTCCTCGCACGGCGCGCCGCCGGCGCCAGCAACACGGAGCAGGTCGCGGGCGCGCTCGCAGCAGTCGAGTCCTACATCGTTCGCCGGACCATCGGTGGGCGCTCGGGCCAGGGCCTCAACCGCACCATCCTGCAGGCGTGCGGCGTCCTTGATGATCGACCGGTCGACCGGGTTCTCGTCGACTACTTCTCGACCGGGCGAAAGTACTTCTCGACCGACGACCAGATCCTCGACGCGGTCCGCACCCAGCCGTTCTACCTACGTGGTCTGCGGACCCAGCAGAAGCTGATCCTGAAGTGGGTGCAGGAGGAACTCAACGCGAAGGAACCGGTCGACGTCGAGAAGTCGACGATCGAGCACATCTTGCCGCAGACGCTGACCCCGGAATGGCGTGCAGCACTCGATGTCAATCTCGCCGACGACGAGACCGTCGACCTGGTGCACGAGCAGCTCGTGCACTCGCTCGGCAACCTGACGCTGACCGGGTACAACTCCGAGCTCAGCAACCGGCCCTTCCCCTCGAAGCAGGATGATTTCCGAAAGAGCAGCTTCAGCGGTCTGAACCGGCTTGTCCTTGAAGCCTCGACGTGGGGGCGCGCCGAGATCCTTGCTCGTGGTGAATGGTTCGCCGAACGGATCGTCGAGCAGTGGGCCGGCCCGAACGAATGGCTGCAGTCATCCGACACCGGCCGCGACTGGTCGCTCGTACACCAAGCGATCATGGCCATCCCCGCCGGTCACTGGTCGTCGTACGGTGACGTCGCTGCTCTCGTCGGCACGCACCCGGTCCCGCTCGGCGTTCATCTAGCGAGCCACGAGGTCATCGGAGCACACCGGGTGCTGCAGGGCGGCGGCACAATCTCGCCTGGGTTCCGTTGGCCGGACCCGTCAGATGATCGAGACCCCCGTGCGGTTCTGGAAGAGGAGGGCCTGCGGTTCTGGACGAACGGCGCCGCCGACGAGGCCGCCCGTCTCTCAACGGCGGCGCTCGCCGAGCGCGTCGGCCTCGTCACTGACGGAGTCAACGGCACGGACGCCGTGTCGGATGGCACCTTCATGGGCCAACTCTCCAGCGCGAACCCGCCGACGACGTTCCACGCCGTCTCCGAGCTCTTCGCCGCATGGAAGGAACTCGGCGGCACTGTCGAGTTCGGGTCGAACCGGGAGAGCAGCGCGTTCATGACGGCACCGCGTCGCTCCGAGGAGGGGCCGTCGCACTGGCCGTTCGCGATCTACCCGATCTCCGGGAGCGTCGAGGTGGTGTTCCAGCACCTGCGAGTCCGCCCGCCGTTCGATGACCTCGCGCTGCGGCAAGAGTTCCGTAGCCGACTCAATGCCGTGCCGGGGATCGACCTCGCCGCCAGCAGGATCGACAAGCGGCCGTCGTTCGCGATCGATGTGCTCAACGCGACCGCTGCCCGCGAGCAGGTCGTCGATGCGCTGCGATGGTTCGTTGAGCAGCTCGCCGGCCCACAGAACTACGGGAAGTAAGTATGACGACGACCGCACCCGAACTCGCTCGCGAGCTCCAAATCAGCCCGAAGCGCCTGCGCGCATTCCTGAGAAAGACTGCAACGGATCATCGACTCGGAGACCGATGGGCGATCGACGGCGTTCTGGCCGGCAAAGCCCGTGAGCATTTCGAACGATGACTGACCGGGACCAGGAGCGCACAATGGACGACCAGATCGAGATCTTTGGCGGCGGTGACGGCCTTGCCATTCTCGGTGAGTCGAGGGTCATTGAACACTTCATGCGGGTTGCGGGTTGCGGGTTGCGGGGCTGAGTGACGACACCACGGCCACGGGGTCGTCAGCGGGACGTCGACGGTTCGCCGCATCACCGGGATCCAGCGTGCGAAGCGCGCTGTCGGTCGCATCTCGGCGGAGATCGAAAACGTAGGCCAGGGTAACGTCGATGCCCTAAGGAGCATGGGAAGTTGAACGAGGGCGACACGAAAGAAACCATCGCTGAACTCGAGCAAGCGGCCACTGCCACAGCGACCGTACCGCTAGGATGCAGACGTGACGACCCTATCCTGGAACGAGATTCGTGATCGTGCCTCTGCTTTTGCGAGAGAGTGGCGAGGTGAAACTTACGAACGCGGAGAATCCCAGTCTTTTTGGGCAGCTTTTCTGGAAGTTTTTGGAATAAACCGGCGTCGCGCAGGGGGCTATTTTGAATACGCGGTGCGCATAAATAAATCAAAGTCCGGCTACGTAGATATGTTCTTGCCCGGGAAGATGCTCGTCGAACAGAAGAGCGCGGGTAAGGATCTTGCGCGGGCTAAAACCCAAGCGCTCAGCTATCTCGACGGGATCGATGATCACGACCTACCGCGGATCGTCGTGACCAGCGACTTTTCTCAGTTCGAAGTCTTCGACCTGGAAAGCCGGCGAGTCGAAAAGTTTCCCCTGGAGGAACTCCCCGAGCGAATCAAAGCTTTTGCCTGCCTCATCGGCGAGGCTGCCGACACATACGTCGAGCAGACCCCCGTCAATCGACAGGCCGCTGAACAGATGGCTGCTCTGCATGTCACCTTGGAAAACTCGGGGTACCGTGGTCACAAACTCGCCGTATTCCTCGTTCGGGTGGTCTTCTGCCTCTTTGCAGACGACTCCGGAATCTTCGACCGCGATTCTTTTTCAAAGTATCTGCGTACAAGGACCGCCGAGGACGGTTCTGACACTGGTCCGCGCCTGGCGAAGCTCTTTGAAGTTCTTGACACTTCCCCCAATGAGCGCTCACGCCTTCTTGATGAGGAGCTAGCGACCTTCCCGTACGTCAATGGAGGCATCTTCAAAGAGATACTAACGGTCCCTGATTTTGATGCGCAGGCAAGGTCAGTGCTGATTCAAGCAAGTCGGCTCGATTGGCGGGCAGTGTCGCCCGCGATCTTTGGTGCAATGTTCCAGGGTGTGATGGATGAAGCGCAGCGTCATGATCTCGGTGCGCACTACACGAGTGAAGAAAACATTCTCAAGCTCATCAAGCCACTGTTCCTCGACGATTTGTACGCCGAATATGGACGGGCAAATAGTCTATCGCGGCGAGTGGACCGAAATCGTGCTCTCGATCGCTTGCATGACAAACTTGCTGGCCTCAAATTCCTAGATCCTGCCTGCGGATGCGGAAACTTTCTGGTGATCGCTTATCGCGAATTACGTCGGCTTGAGCACAGGATCGTCTCGTCCACTTTGGGCGGCACAACTCTCGTAGACGTCAGAGAATTGCTACGCGTAAGAGTCGAGCAGTTTAGCGGCATCGAATTGGAGGAGTTTCCCGCGCAGATTGCAAAAACCGCAATGTGGCTCACGGATCACCAAATGAATCGCGAAGCTAGCGCTACCCTTGGTACTCATTTTGTGAGGCTGCCACTCACCGAGGGGGCGAAGATTGTGTGTGCAGACGCGCTCGAGTTGGACTGGGAGTCCATATGCCCTGCCAGCGAATTGTCATTCGTCATGGGTAACCCACCGTTCCTCGGCTCGAGGATGATGAGCGCGACCCAAAAGGCTCAAGTGCGCAGAATTGCGGTGGGATACAAGCAAGCAGGGTTTTTGGATTATGTCAGCGCCTGGTACATCAAGGCGGAGGAGATAATGGAAAAAAATCCAGATGTGAGTTGCGCGTTCGTGTCTACTAACTCTATCTCCCAAGGGGAGCAGCCGGGCATTCTGTGGAAAGTCCTGGGCTCGAATGGAACCCGTATTCGGTTCGCGCACCGTACCTTCCGATGGCGTAATTCGGCCCGAGGCGTAGCGGCGGTCCATTGCGTCATAGTCGGATTTGACCGTCATAAATTGAAGGAGCGGGAGCTGTACTATTATCCCGATTTGGCAGAAGAGCCGATCCTGAAGCGCGTGGCAGAAATAAGTCCCTACCTGGTGCCCGGGCCCGACTACGTGGTCGCGAACCGACAACGACAAATCAGTCATGCTCCTTCAATGGCGTTCGGAAATATGGCTGCAGATGGCGGTCACCTGTTTCTCTCTGCTTCGGAGCGGGAATCGTTGCTAGCCGAGTTTCCCGAGACGAGGCCCTGGATTCTTCCTGCTTTTGGCGCTCGTGAGTTCATTCAAGGAACGAGGAGGTACTGCTTGTGGCTCGAGGGTATCGGCCCCGAAGAACTGAGAGCCGTACCTCCTGTGAGGGAGAGAGTAGCTCGGGTGCGCGAAGTTCGACTCGGATCGGCGCGTCCTGAGCTGGCGGACGCCCCGCATCTATTCGCCCAACGCACCCAGCGCGCTCGAGAGCCGTTCCTTCTCATCCCTCGAGTCTCCAGCGAAGCCCGCGAATACGTACCGATGGGCTTTTTTGGTCCTGGGGTGATCGCAACTGACGCCTGCATGGTCGTAGAGAAGGCAGATGAGGGCCTTTTCGCGCTGATGACGAGCCGCTTACACATGGACTGGCTGCGCACCGTTGGTGGCCGGCTGAAAAGTGATCTGCGCTACTCGAAGGATGTCGTTTACAACAATTTTGTGATGCCAGACATGGATACTGAAGCGCAAAAAAAGCTTGTTCTTCTCGGAAAGCAAATCCTGGCGGCGAGAGCGCAGCACCCGACAGCATCGCTCGCTGCTCTCTATGATCCAGTGACGATGCCCCGGGAATTACGGTTGGCGCACCGAATGGTGGATATTTTCGTCGACCGACTTTACAATCTGCAGCCGGGCGTCTCGGCTGATGCCAGGGTATCGATGCTTTTAACGTTGTCGAAAGCAAAATCCGCTGATGCTGGAGGTTTGAAGTACTAATGATCACGCAGAGATTCATCGGGCAAGGGCGCAACTCGCTTGATTCCACGATTGGAGGACTAGTCGAGCTGGCGAGTGCTCCTGGCTTGTCTTCCCTAATTGCGGGGTTTGCCTACGTCACCAACTCGGGCGTCAAAGTCCTCAAAAACGCGATATCAGAGCCCAACGTGTCGGGTCGGTGGAGTGAGATAGATGTACGGTTCATTGTCGGCATCGATTGGTTTCGTAGCGACCCGTCTGCGTTAGCCGCCCTAGAGGAGATTGGCGTGGAGGTTCGCGTGCACGATGGTAAGGCGGTGGTCCAGCGTGCAGCCGCGATCCCCGTCCTGCCGTTCCATCCAAAGATGGCAGTGGGCATTGGCCGTGACGTCGCTGGAATGCTTGTGGGTTCTGGGAATCTTTCTCGAAACGGTCTAGGACAGGGAGTCGAGGCCGGATCGATAAGCCTTGTTTCGAAGCCGACGAGTTCAGCAGAGCGGATTATGATGCGGAGCGTGGAGTCTGCCAGCGCGTGGCTTAACTCGCTTTGGCTGGATGCGACTCCCCTGAGAGAGATCCTCTCCGACTACCGAGCTGCCTATGCCGCGGCCGACATTGATATTCTGGTTACCGACGACATTGCGACGCGGAATCCGTCTCCGGGGCTGTCGGGCCTCAGCTTGAGGATCTTTAGCAGCCTTCTTCACTCCGAAGTGTTCTGGGTCGAGACACGAAAGCTGTCGACAAACTCGGGGCCTCAGAGTCCTGGTAACCAGGTTGATCTCTCAGCAATGATGCGTATTTTCTTTGGTTTTCCTTCTGATCAGCTGTCGCCGAATACCAATATCGGCTCGGTCACGCTTGTCAAGTCGACCGACCCCGATCTCGAATCTGTCGTATCCCTAAGATTCAGTGATAATTCCATGGATGTTCTAGGGCTACCGAGGCCAGGTGGGGAATGGTGGTCGTCATACGACCATTCATTTCTCAAGTTCACTCGTGTTCGGCGCGACGGCGAGGTCGCGTTCGAATTCGCGGTATTGCCGCATGATGGTGGTAACGAGTGGGTGCGACGGTCGGAGAGAAATGGAACGTTATTCGCAATGCGTAGCGGAAGGCGTTGGGGTACCTTTTAGCGGTATCTCTGCTAGATGCGTTCTACGGATTTATGAATGCCGCGTCGACACGAGGGGCGTGACTCCTGCTGCGAACCGAATTAGGCGTATCCACTGGGAGTAGGTTTAGGGCCCAAGGGCATCGTAAGCGGACGCGTTCACGGCCGGTTGCCTTTGATGATATCCCCTGTCAGTGCGGGAGAGCCCTGAAAGTCCTGATCCCTTTGGCCTAAGGCTTTTTCCGTCCGGAGCGGCTCGCGGCGCGGACGTGAAGTTGGGATTTGATGCAGCGCTCGTTTCGATCCGAGTCGAGGCGCTCCGAGTATCGTTGCCCGACAGGCCTGTCTGCGTCACGCTTTCTTCGTGCGTTTCAACCGCAGGCGTGACCCGTCAGTCGACCGGGCTGGTGACTGAGATGCACGGCTCCACAGAGTTCGGCTTATTTGCGCTCGGGGGGGCGTCGACCCAGTTCGGGCGAGCTGCTGCGGGCCACCCGCTCTAGCGTCCGTGACAGATGCGGGTCTGAGTCCCGGTTGGTCCTCCTGATCAGGTCTGACGTTCCGATCAGGCGGACGGTAGGTAGTGCTGAGCCGATGGCCCTTTCCTTCCGTACCCGCAGTGCTCGACGATGAGCCTGCGGGTTCCCGGTTTAGTGGTCTAGAGTGAAATATCGATAGATGGCGAGCAGCAGCAATTTGGACCCGGCAGTCAGTGCGGATCACGCGATCGTCCCACTGAGAGACTTGCTGTGGCCGCTTCATTCTGGTGCCTTGCTACGCCTGTCGGTCCGCGTAGCGGTCTTGGAGCTCTTGAAGAACCGCGGTTTCGAGCTTGTGCACCGAACCGTCGATCTGCGCTGTCGTCACCGCCACGTCGAGGAGATCCGCGAGGTCGCCGGTCTCTCCGTCGAGGCGTCGCCAGACATCCTCGACATCGAGATCGATCACGTTGGCGAACTGGTCATCGGTCAGATCATGCTGGTCGTGCAACTGCTCGACCAGTCCCCGCATGAAGAGCGCTTCGTCGTCGGTGATCTTTCCGTCCGCGAGCACCATCATCCACGCGACCCACAACATCGAGCGGGGGTGATCCGACTTGGAGACCACGCTCGTTGCAGCTTCTTCGACGCGCGCGTCGTTGCGGAAGACCGTGCGAGCGTGCTTGCCAGCGATGACTGTGGAGTAGTAGTTGATCGCTACGGATAGGGGAACGCCGACGAGCGGTATCCCGATCTTGATGACGTTCCGCTGAAGGAGGAACTTCCCGACGACGGGGAAGCCTCGGGCCGTCGTGAGTACAGCTTTCGAGTAGAAGGCCTTGACCAGCGGCCGGACCAGCGCGGGAACCACCTTTGTGACGCCCTCGCTGACAGCCTGCGCTCCGCGGATCGTGAAAGCGACTCGGATCAGCTTCCACAGATCGTCCGGATTGTTGACGTTGATCGGCACGCGATAGAGAACGGCGATGTCGTAGGCGAGGTGCAACTGCAACCGCGCGATGTACGCGACATCGACGAGCAGAGTGACGCCGGCCGCTGGGAGAGTCAGCGGTGAGGCGCCGCCCACAGTGCCGACGGTGGCGGCGATGGCGGCAGTGTAAGCGCCGGCCGAGAGGCCGCCCTCGATCGCCGCGTAGCGAGCGGCCATCTTGACCCGCTGATCGACGACTGCGTCTGCAGGGACGCCCTTGTACCGCTCCTGGAAGTACGCCGCATCCACTTTCTGCGTGTAGGCGCCCAGAGCGTCGCTCAGGAGTTTCGAGAACCAGTTCCCTGACTTGATGTCATCGCCGGTGAGGTTCTGGATGAAGCCCTTTAGTTCTTCACGCTCGTGCTCGACTGCGGCCCGCTCTTCTTCGGTGGCGTCGGTTTGTGCGGATTTGGTCATCGCGGTCTCCTGGTGAGGAATCGGGCTGGGGTCGGTACCCCTTCTGCGCAATACTGACGCATGCTCGTCCTTTCCGTGAACGAGCCCGCGTGTCGGGCGGTCTTCGTCATCGATTGCGTCCCTCGCTCATGGGAACGGCCGCTCGGACTATCGCCTTCCACTGGTCAAGTTCGTGTTCGACCAGCGTCGCCGCCGCGACCTCGTCTTGGTGTTCCCAAAAGCGGAGCACACGCCAGCTTTCCGTCATCAGGATCGCCTGATTCTGTGCGTCCCGCTGGCGGTTGGCGAGCAACTTCCGGTGCCAGAGGTCGGCGTTCGCCTTCGGTAAGTGGGTGTGCTCCTCGCAGAAGTGCCAGAAGCACCCGTCGACGAAGACCGCGATCCGTGCACGTGGAAACACGAGGTCGGGCCGAACGCGGCACTGACTGCTCACGCGCCGATCGACGAAGAACCGTCGCCCTCGGCGGTGCAGCTCACGACGCAGGGCGAGTTCGGGCGCGGTGTCCCGTCGACCGAAGCGGGCCATGTGCCGCCGACGAGCGTCGTCTGCTTCCCAGGTCTCCACGCTCTGATGCTCGCCTGACGACGATTCGGGCGGGGATCGGAGCGATGGTCTGTGAACGGATCGGCGGTGGATCGCGATGTGGAGGAACGGCGATCAGCGTGAGGTAGCCGCGGTCGCTCGGACCGACGTGACCGACACGTCGAGCGGCGCATCTGGAGCGACGGGGTCGCCGGACGGCGCAGCCGACTGTGCCTGGAGGTCAGCCCGCACTGAGTCCGACACCCCGAACAACAACGTCGCCACGAACCCGACGACGTACGCCACCACGAGCCCCGCCCCGTACCCGAGCAACGCCCACCCGTAGCCGGACGAGCCGTTCAACAGCGGGATGAGCGACAGGTCCGAGGCCCCGATGGCGATCGCCCCGACGGAGTGGCCGAGCTGGTCGAACAGCCCGACGACCCCGCCGCCGAACGCCCCACCGATGCACGCGGTGATGAACGGCCGCCCGAGGGGGAGCGTCACGCCGTAGATCAGGGGCTCTCCGACACCGAGGAACCCGGCGGGCAGTGCGCCGCGGATGGTCCGCACCAGCGAGGCATTCGAGCGGAACCGCACCCATAGCGCAATGCACGCACCGATTTGCCCGGCACCACCCATCGCCAGCACGGGCAGCAGCACGGTCCACCCGGTCTGGTCGATCAGGGTGGTGTGGATCGGGATGAGTCCTTGGTGCATGCCGGGCATGACGAGCGGCAGGAAGAGTCCTCCGAGGACGAAGCCGGCGAAGGCCCCGCCGTTGGCGAGCAGCCAGGTCGCAGCAGTACCGATCGCGACCGAGACGACACCGGCGACGGACATGAGGATCCCCAGCGTCACCGACCCGGCGACCAGCACGGTCACGGTCGGCACGACGATGAGCGCGATGACGTCCGGCGTGACCCGGCGCATGAAGCGCTCGACGTACGCGGCGAGGATGCCGCCCGCCAGCGCAGCGAGCACGCCGCCCTGCCCGGGTGCCAGGGTCTCGCCGAACACGGTGACGTTCGCGACACCGCCTGCGACGATGATGCCGCCGACCGCACCACCCAGGATGGGCGTGCCGCCGAACTCCATCGCGACACGCTCTTCGACAGCACTGCCATCCCGACGAACACGGCGAGCAGCGACAGGAAGCCGGACGAGAGCACGCCGAGGAATGGCGTCACCCCGGGCACCCACCCGAGGTTCGTCAGGATGCCGTTGATCCCGGCGATCAGCCCGCAGGCGATCAGTGCGGGGATGAGCGGGATGAAGATCGCGGAGATCTTCCGGATCGCGCGCATCGTGCGGCCTTCGGAACGGGACCGCGCGTTCGCCTTGATGGACGCACCGCGAGCAGCGAGCTCCTCAGGCGACGCACCAGACCCACCAGCCGCAGCCGGCGGGGCGGCCGCGCGCAGGGCCTCCAGGCCGTCGGCCACGCGGTCGACGAGACCCGGGCCGAGCACGATCTGCAGGTTCGAGCCGGCCGCGATGGCGGCCATGACGCCGTCGGTGGCCTTGAGGTCCTCGAGCGCGACGGACGAGTCGGACACGACTTCGACCCGCAGGCGGGTCATGCAGTTCTCGACGTCGGCGATGTTCGCGGAACCGCCGACGGCGTCGAGGATCTGCTGGGCGAGCTGCTGGGCATCGGGCATGGGGTGCTCCTCGGGGGAAAGGAAACGGAAAAGGGGGAACGAGCTCTACAGCACGGCGCGCAACGAGCCAGCAGCAGCATCGAGGCGCTCGCGGGCATCGGCAGCGGAGGCGCCGGTCAGGATCACGGCGATGGCGGTCTTGACCTCGCCGCCCGAGGCATCGAGTGCCGCCTGGACCTCGGCGGGGGGAGCGCCCGTGACGTCCTGCACGAGCGAGAACGCCCGGGCGACGAGCTTCGCGTTCGTCGCTCGCACGTCGACCATGCGGTTGCCGTACGTCTTGTGGCTGCTCACCATCGCGAGCGTGGTGAGCATGTTCAGCACGAGCTTCTGCGCGGTGCCCGCCTTCAGGCGGGTCGAGCCGGCGATGAACTCGGGGCCGACGACGACGTCGATGGCGATGTCCGCCTCCCGCCCCGCGGCCGAGTCGGGGTTGCACGCGACGGAGACCGACAGGGCGGAGCGGCGCCGGGCCTCCAGGATGGCCGCGATGACGTAGGGCGTCCTGCCGGACGCGCTGATCCCGACCACCACGTCGTCGGCCGTCAGGCCGAGCGCGTCGAGGTCGCGGACGGCGGCTGCTTCGTCGTCCTCCGCGCCCTCCACCGCGGTGGTCAGGGCGGGGCCGCCGCCGGCGATCACGCCGACCACCTGGCTCGGGTCGGTGCCGAAGGTGGGCGGGCACTCGCTGGCGTCGAGGACGCCGAGCCGGCCCGGCGTGCCGGCGCCGACCTAGACGTAGACGTAGACGTAGACGTAGACGTAGACGTAGACGTAGACGTAGACGTAGACGTAGACGTAGACGTAGACGTAGACGTAGACGTAGACGTAGACGTAGACGTAGACGTAGACGTAGACGTAGACGAGTCTGCCGCCGCGCGCGAAGCTCCAAAGATCGAATCGACACTGACATTGCAACCGGCTCGGCGAGGAGCCGTCGAGCGTCGGAGCCGCGGCCTCAGCGACCCGCATTGAGGCCGTCGCGATCATCCAGCGGACGGACCCGACCGCTCGCAAAGAGGTGACATATCGGGCTATGCTTGGGGAGCGTTGGCGGGCGAAGGGGGCAACGTTGGGGGATTTGACGGTCGATGCGTCTGCGATGCATGCGGTTGCGACGAAGGCGAAGAATGCGGCGGCGGAGTTCGGTTCGGAGCGGGCGCTCTCCGAGGCGGATGGTGGGTGTTTCGGTTCTGATGTCGTGGCATCGGCATTCACGACGTCTGCGCGGGCACAGGACGCGATGGTCCGTTCGCTCGGTGAGGACGCGGAGACGTTGAGCCGATTTGTGCAGGACGCTGTTTCGGAGATGGAGCAGACGGACGCGGGTCTGGCGGAGGAGCTGCGATGACTGCCGATCCGACAGCGGGCGATCCGGACGGGATCCGTCGGCTTGCACGCTTGCACACGCAGCACGCCGACGCAGTCCGTGCCGGGGCTCGGCAGGTGGTGAACGCTGCTGAGGCAGCGCAGTCCGGGTGGAGCGGGAAGGCGCAGGAGCGGTTCGTCACGGTGGCGGCGACGGTGCCCGCGAGTTCGCAGCGCATCGCGGCTCGGCTCGACGAGGCCGCTTCGGCGTTGGGCACGTATGCACGCGAGGTGCAGCAGATTCAGGACGAAGCGCAGCGAGTGCAGACTGCCCAGCAGAACGCAGCCGATGACGTCGCGGCGAATGCCCGCGCGATCCGCGCGGCCACCGCGACCGCGCAGAGCGTGGACGCGGTGGAGTCGGACACAGTGAAGCTCCAACAGTTGCAGAACGGAGCGGCGAGCCTCGCCGGGCTGCAGGGGCGGTTGTCCGTGCAGTGGGAAGAGCTGGTGATGCGGCGCGATGCAGCCGATCGACGTGCTGCCTCGGCTCTGGAAGCTCCGGAGGTCGTCGGCACGCTCAAGTCTGCCGCGGCCGTGGCGAAGATGAGTGACGGGCAGTTCCTCACGTGGCTCGGCACGCTTGACAAGGAGTCGATCGCCGCGTTGCAGGACGATCCGGCGATCGCTGCACGCTTGGCGCGCATGGACGCGAAGGACGTGGCGCTGTGGTGGAACGCGATGTCCGGTCCGGCCGGTGCGCACTCCGCCGAGCAGGATGCGTTCGTCGCGGCGCTCCCGGTGGCGCTCGGGAACCTGAACGGCGTCGCGTACTGGGCGAGGGCGCGAGCGAACAAGACTGTGCTCGCGGACAAGCTCAGCGAAGCCAAGCAGAAGACGTCGTACTGGGAGAAGCAGTTGAAGAGCGCTTCGAGCCCCGCGGCCGCCGCGGCCGCCCGGACGCAACTCCAGATTTGGGAACGGCAGCGCGACGGATATCAGAACATTCAGATGACGTTGGACACGAAACCTGTCTCGCTCATCTCGCTCGTCGATGACAGGCCGCCGTTGGCGCAGATCGTCGCCGGTGACATGGACACTGCGGTGCACGTGACGTACATCGTGCCCGGCATGAACACGGCGACGTACCAGGACGGGACCGTGCAGAACTACGCAACGATTGCTGCCGGTATGCGAGCGGAACAAGCGGTACTCGGGAAGACCGCCCCCTCCAATGTGGCAGTCGTCTCCTGGATCGGGTATCACGGGCCGATGGCGGATGACCTGTCGTTCGCATCTGTCGTGGCGAACGGGCGCGCCCACACGGGCGCTGACGCCCTCGTCGCCGATTTGAACGGCTTCGACGCAGTTCGTGCGGCGTCGGGTAGAGACTCGAGCCTGTCTGTCGTCGCGCACTCGTACGGCACGAACGTGGCAACGATCGCGCTGACGAAGACCCACGCCGACCACGTCGTGCTCCTCGGGTCCGCCGGGGTCACGGACGTTGCGCCGAACGCCGACGCGCTGCAGGTGCCGAAGGGTGAGGTGTTCGCAAGCCAAGGAGCGAAAGACGGGTGGGCGATCACCGGGCAGAACCTGTCGGGCCGCCAGGACCCGACGGACCCGTCCTGGGGCGCCCATGACTTCAGCGCCGAGACGCAAGGGTCCGGTGCTGACACGCTGAACGGCATCACCCATCACGGCCCGTACGACGGTCGCGAGGGCAATGATCAAGGTCGCTACTCGTACTTCGACAATGCGACGACCGCGCAGTACAACACTGCGAAGGCAACGATGGGTCTTGGCGATCAGATCCCTGAAGCTGGTGCTCCCTTCGATCGGATGCGGCAGCAGACGAAGGACAATTGGTTCATGTACGAGTGGCAGACAGGACTGACCGGTGATCCGACTCAATGACCGACGGGCCGTCGTGGGTGCGTTGTGCGCACTCGTTGCGACTCTCATCACCGGCTGCTCTGACACCGGACCCCACACCCCAGCGAGCAAGGATTCATCCATGACGTTGCAGGAGTCACATCAGAATGTGCTCGACATCTTCGCCGCGATTACGTCGGTTGTCGGAGAGGATGGATGGGCCGAGGGGACCGAGTCGGAATGGAACGGCTGCTCCTCGCAGGGTGGAGCGGGGGCGCAGTTCATGCTCACCGCGATCCGGAATCAACCTCTCTCCGGTACGCCGGATGATGTGACGAAGCGTGTTGCAGCCGCGCTCAAGTCGAGGCTGGGCATGGAAGGTATCCGCGTACAGCACGACGAGACGTTGTCGCCTCCCCGGACGGTCATCGGTTACCCGAACGGCTACAACGGCGGGACCGCTGCCGACGGGTACGGATTGCAGTTCCAGACCGATCCCGGCTTCGTTGGAGTCATCATCTACGGGCACTGCGTGCCCGGAAACCCACCCAAGCTCGGGACACCGCTGAATCCGCGCCCTTCCGAATCGTCGAAGCCGTCAGGCAGTTGAGACCCTCCCGCGGTCGAGGGATGGTCCGGTGATCGCCCGCGCTCCGTCTCTCGGCGCTGGCCAAGTGTGGGAGGCGGGACGGACGGCGTGCTGCTGTTCGAGGACGTGGCAGACAGGGACGCAGTTTGACCCCGCGGTGTAGACGCTTGACCGTGATGTGCGCACTGGGCGCCTCCGCCGTTCTCCTCTTGACCCGTAAGGAGTCGTCGTCGCTCATGAGGTTCGGGATCTGCGGTCCCGCGATCCCGGCGTAGAGCAGCAGGAACTGGGCGAGCGAGAGGGGCATCGACAGCGCCGCACTCCGAGCCCAGTCGAAAGCACGATGCGCCATCTCGGAGTCGCGCGGTTCGATCGGCCTCCCGGCGAACACGGCGCGGCGGTCGCTCCGTCGGCCCGTTCGGTCGAGCTCGCGGACCGGCCACTGCATCGTCTGAGCCAGCTTGATCGTCGACGGGAGGATCGAACCGGTCCCGCTCAACCCGCCGAGCGCCAAGGCATACCCGAGGACGGTCAGGAACCGGCTCAGCGCATCGTCGCCGCTCGGCAGCAACAGCCCGACGACCGCCTCCGCGACGACCCCGCCGATGGCGATCCAGATCGTCCGCCGCCGAGCGCGACGGGCGATGCCCTCGTAGTCCCCCATGCACTCCAACCCACGAGGACCGCCCGCTTCGCGTGCGTCGCGGAGGCGAGGCGCGCCTCCAAACCGGACCGCCCTGCCAGCGCGGCCTGGGCCGCGGGGGTGAGTCGCGCCTCCCGGCCGTCAGGCGACGCCGCGTCGCGGACGGAAGACGCCCGCCCGGACCAGCCACACGTAGAGCAGGCAGCCGATGCAGACGTCGAAGACGGCGTTGAGGAACGCGGCGACCAGGGCGACCGCCGCACCGATCGGGGCGGCGTACGGCACGCCGAGCAGCGCGAGGAGCAGGGCGACCGCGGTCACGAACAGGCCGACCTGCTGGGCGAAGGTCGGAGGTTCCGGAGCCTCGAGTTCGGCGGGCGGGCCCAGGCGCGGGCGGACGACCCGTCGGAAGAGTGCGCCGTAGGGGTGACGGCGGATGCCGGCGATGCCTCCGACGGCGAACAGCACGACGATGACCGCGAGCAGCACGATGCCGGCCACCCACGTCGCGGGGATCAGCGTGAGGACGATCGTCGCGGCGAGGAGCACCGTGGTGATCGCGGCGCCGAAGCGCGGGGAGCGGGGGTCGATGCCGCGTGTGGGGTCGTTCGTGGTGGTCATCGGGACTCCTGGGTGCCGGTCGTGCCTGCGCTGCCCGTACTGCCTGTGCTGGCGGTGCTCAGGACGGTGTCGAGGGCTGCGGCGAGCTCGGGTGGGCGGGGTGGGCCTCCGAAGCGGGTGCGAACGGTCCGGGAACCGTCGACGAGCAGGACCGTGGGGGTCTGCAGGACGTTGAAACGGCTCGCCAGGCCGGGGTGCTCGGCGAGGTCGATCTCGATGCGTCGAACGCCCTCGTGGTGGTCTGCGACGGCGTCGAGCAACCGGCGCGTGGCCGGGCAGCGAGCACACGTCGGCGTGGAGAACTGGACGAGGGTGGCGCGGCTGCCGAACGCATCGGCGGAGGCGAGGCCGTCGACGGTGCTGGCGGTGCCGTCGGGCGCGGTCGGGCTGGGCTTCGCGCGGCCGGTCCTGGAGCGCAGGAGCAGCCCGAGGACGGTGGCGAGGGCGAGAACCCCCGCCAGCACGGCGACGGCCACGATGACGGTCATGGTGCGACCGTACGTCGTGGTGCTGTCCGCACGGAAGCACGTGTCCGTTCGTGACGGTGCCGGGCGGTCTGGCGGTCCGGCGGTCCGGCGGTCTGGCGGTTCGGCGCGGCCGTCGCGTCGTTCAGCCGCCAGACGAGCCGCCCGCCGAGGTGGGGACACCTGCGCCGTGAACAGCGCACCTTTCCAGCGTCGGCGGCGGACGGCTCACCTGCCTACGATCGAGGCTGTGACTATCGACGTGACACCTGGGCGGTACCGGCACTTCAAGGGGAACGACTACGAGGTGGTCCTGGTCGCCCGTGACGTGGAGACCGAGGAGCCGGTGGTCGTCTACCAGGCGCTGTACGGCGAACGCGGGCACTGGGTCCGGTCGCTCGCCGACTTCACCACGCACGTCACCCGCAACGGGTACGACGGCCCGCGGTTCGTGCCGGTCGCCGGCTGACCGCCCGAGCGAGCGGTGTCGGCGCCCACCCCTAGGCTTTCAGCGCACCAGAGGACGAGGGGGAGCGCATGCAGATCGGCGTCGACGGGCACGTGCTGCTCAGCCCGAGTGACCTGAGCACGTGGTCGGCCTGCGAGTGGGCGTTCCTCCGCCGCCTCGACGCCAAGCTCGGTCGCGGGGAAGCCCTGCCCGACGTGCACGACGACATGCTCGAGCGCACCGCTCGGCTGGGGGACCAGCACGAGCTCGACTACCTCGACATCCTCAAGCAGACCCGCAAGGTCGTCGAGTTCGACCGCCCCGCCCCGCCGGACTACGTACGCGCCGCAGCCGAAGCACGACAGGCCTTCGCCGACGGTGCCGACGTGCTCTACCAGCCGACGTTCCACACAGCGTCGACCGCCGACGCCCCCGGGTTCATCGGCTTCGCGGACTTCATCATCCGCAACGACCGCGGCGAGTACGAGGTCTACGACACCAAGCTCGCCCGCCACGCCAAGATCAGCGCCCTGCTGCAGCTCGCCGCGTACGCCGAGCAGATGCAGGCGCACGGCATCCCCACCGGACAGCAGGTGCACCTGGTGCTCGGCGACCGGACGACCACGACGCACGAGCTCGCCGACATCGCGCCGGTGTACCGCACGCAGCGCGCCGAGCTGCAACGGGTCATCGCCGAGCGCATCGCTGCCGACGAGCCACTGCAGTGGGGCAACCCGCGGTACTCCAGCTGCGGGCGCTGCGCCGTCTGCTCGACTCAGGTGGCCGAGCACCGCGACCTCGTCCTCGTCGCGGGCATGCGCCTGGACCAGCGGACGAAGCTCATCAAGCACGAGGTGCGGACGATCGACGACCTGGCGGTCCGCACCCGGGCAGTGCCGGGCTTGTCCCGCGCGACGCAGGATCGGCTGGTACGTCAGGCGAGCCTCCAGATCGAGACGGAGACCGCCCGACGGAACGGTGCCGACGGGCCGAGCCAGCCCGTGACGCCGCGCTTCGAGGTCCTCGACGCCCGCGCGCTCGACGCGATCCCCGCACCCGACCCTGGCGACGTGTTCTTCGACTTCGAGGGCGACCCCCTGCACACCGAGGACGGCGTGCACTGGGGCCTCGACTACCTGTTCGGCCTGGTCGACGACCGCGCCGAGTTCACCGCGTTCTGGGCGCACACCATCCGCGACGAGCGGGTCGCGCTGGAGCAGTTCCTCGCGTTCATCGAGGCCCGGCGGCAGCAGTACCCGGGCATGCACATCTACCACTACGCGGCGTACGAGCGGACGCACCTGCTGTCCCTCGCGGCCCGGCACGGGGTCGGCGAAGAGGCCGTCGACGACCTGCTGCGCGCCGGCGTCCTGGTCGACCTGTACCCGATCGTCCGCAAGGCCCTGGTCGTCGGCAGCCACAGCTACTCGATCAAGAAGCTCGAACCGCTGTACATGGGGTCGGACCTGCGCGAGAGCGACGTGACGAACGCCGCGGACAGCATCACCGCCTACGTCGACGCGATCGAGGAACTCCGGAACGGCGACGCCGTCGAAGGGCAGCGGATGCTCGACCAGGTCGCCGACTACAACGCCTACGACTGCCGCTCGACCCTGCGCCTGCGCGACTGGCTCCGCTCGCTGCGCACCGACGACCCGGACGCGGCCGACCCGGCACTCGAGCTCGAGGTCCCGCCGATCCCCGTCGAGCGCGAACCCAATCCGGTGTACGTCGCCCTGGCCGCGCAGCTCGAGGACGTCGACGCCCTCGACCGCACCCCTGACCAGACCGCGTTGGCGCTCGCCGCAGCCGCGATCGACTACCACCGCCGCGAGGCGAAGACCTTCTGGCAGGACCACTTCGACCGCCTGCGGAACCCGGTCGACGACTGGGCCGACACGCGTGACGTCCTGGTCGTGGAGCGGGCGTCCGTCGAGCGTGACTGGGACACGCTGCCGCGTGCCCGCTCGCAGTCGCGGGAACTCCGGTTGTCGGGGACGCTCGCGCCCGGTTCGCGGCTCCGGCCTGGAGGCACGCCCCACCTTGTTTACGACGACCCGCTTCCGCCATCGGTCGCTTCTCCGGGCCCCGGGTCGAAGGGCGCGTCGTCGCGCGCCGTGATCGTGGACGTGTGGGACAACGGCGATGCCGTCGAGGTCCTGGTGAAGGAGGGCCTGCCCGTCGGTGGCGAACCGCACCACGAGTTCCCGGCGGCCCTCGCCCCGTCGGCGCCGCCCCGTGCCAAACCCCAGCCCGAGGCGATCGCGTGGTGGGGGCAGGCCGTGCTCGACGAGCTGCCGGCGATGCTGCCCGACCCTGCGCTCGACCTGCTGCGCCGGGTGCCCCCGCGCGGTGCGATCGTCTCGGCGCAGGGTGACGACACGGTGTCGGCCGTGGTGTCGACCCTGCTCGGCCTCGACCGCTCGTACCTGGCGATCCAGGGCCCTCCCGGCACGGGCAAGACCTACGTCGGGTCGAACGTCGTCGCACGGCTCGTCCGCGAGTACGGCTGGCGGGTCGGCGTCGTCGGGCAGTCCCACGCGACGTCGGAGAACTTCCTGTCGTCCGTGGTGAACGCCGGCGTCCCCGCGGACCGGGTCGTGAAGGTGCCGAAGTCCGGCGCGACCGAGGACGACCTCGACGCCGCCGCGTGGACGCCCGTCAAGAACGGTGCCGCGGTCGCCGCGTTCCTGTCGTCGTGCGAGGCCTCGGGCACCGGCGGTGTCGTCGGTGGCACGGCGTGGACGTTCGCGAACGAGTCGACGATCGAGCGTCGTTCCCTCGACCTGCTCGTGGTCGACGAGGCCGGACAGTTCTCCCTCGCCCCGACCATCGCCTCGTCGGTCGCGGCGACCCGGCTCCTGCTGCTCGGGGACCCCCAGCAGCTCCCGCAGGTGTCGCAGGGTTCGCACCCCGAGCCCGTCGACGAGTCCGCGCTCGGCTGGCTCGCCGACGGCCAGCACGTCCTGCCGCCGGAGTTCGGCTACTTCCTGGCCCGCACCCGCCGCATGGAGCCCGCGCTGACCGAGTCCGTCTCCGCCCTGTCCTACGACGGGCAGCTGGCGTCGATGGTGTCCGGTCGGCACCTCGACGGCATCGACGCCGGGGTGCACCCCGTGCCGGTCGTCCACGCGGGCAACACGACGTCGTCGGCCGAGGAGGCCGCCCGTGTCGTCGCGCTCGTCGGTGACGTCGTCGGTCGCACCTGGACGGACGGTTCCGGTACGCGTGCCCTGACCGACGAGGACGTCATCGTGGTGGCGCCGTACAACGCGCAGGGAGCCCTGATCCGGCAGGAGCTGGACCGCGCGGGCTTCACGGGGACCCAGGTCGGGACGGTCGACCTGTTCCAGGGCCGCGAGGCCGTCGTGTCGATCGTGTCCCTGGCGGCGTCGAGTGCGGCCGACATCCCGCGCGGGCTCGACTTCCTGCTCATGCCCAACCGGTTGAACGTGGCGATCTCGCGGGCGAAGTGGGCGGCGTACCTCGTGCACTCGCCAGCGCTGACCACGGGCCTGCCCCCGTCGATCGCCGGTCTGTCGCTGTTGTCCCGCTTCATCGAGCTCGTCGAACGGGGCCGCTGATCGAGGCGACGGGGCGGATCCTCTAGGCTGCAGAAGGCCGAGGGGGCCAGGGGAGCGGGGGACGATGTCTGCAGGAGCGCAAGGACCACAGCCGGCAGCAGCACCAGTGCCGGGCTCGGTCGTGGCGCCGAAGGCGAACACGGCGTCGACGGTCGACCTGGTCGTCACCATCGCCCTGTTCGTGGTCATCGCGATGCTCAGCGGCTTCGCGGTGCTGTTCGGTTGGGTCCTCGGGACGGTGTCGCAGTACGGGTGTGACTGGGAGTCCTCGACGCGCGTCTGCAACCGGTCGATGGGCATGCAGACCGCAGTGGTCGAGGCGATCGTCCTCGTCGTCGTGTGCACTGCAGGCGGAGTGCTCGCAGCGAAGGTCCGTCGGAAGCGGCCGCTCGGGTGGCTCGTCGCGCTCGGGACGGCTGCGGCGGTGGCGATCGCCCTCGCGCTGACGCTTGCGGTGGTCGGGGCGGCGTCGGGTTCCTGACGCCCGCTTGACGGTTTCGGTTCACGAACCCCGCGGATCGCGAACCAGAACCGTCACACAGCGGAAAACGCCCCGCATTCGCCCGCCGCGGACGGTGGGAGCGCGCGGGTCAGTCGTCGCTCGTCGGGACACCTCTCTGCATCTGGACCCGCATCTGGGCGAGGACGTCGGCGTGCAGGAAGTTCGCCGCCTCGGCACTCGTCGGGTCGACCACGATGCCGAACTCCTCGGGCAGCGCGGTCACGAGTTCGAACATCGGCACCGGGCGACCCTCGGCCTCGGGCAGGCCAGCGGCGAGTTCGCCGGGGTCGGTGAAGACCGGCACGAACGGCTTGTCACGGATCATGACGTGGGCGACGCTGCCGGCTTCCGGACTGCCCGCCGGCTTCCAGGGCACCCACGCCGCGCTGCGCAGGAAGCCCGCCGGAGAGGCGGCCATCCTCCGTCGCAGCTCGGCGGCAGCGGTCGGTGGGGTCTTGTCGACGCCTCGGCCGAAGGCTGATCCGTTCGTCTCGTCGTTGCTCACGCCGACCATGCTGTCACGCCCGCAGGACACGGCGGGGCCGAGCCGCGCCTCCAGGTCGACGCCCAGCGCACGCGGACGTGCGCCGGGTGTCGGAGGTGACGGACTCAGTACGCGGCCGACTGCCCGCCGTCGATCGGGACGACCGTCGCGTTGACGTAGGACGCGTCGTCGGAGAGCAGGAACGCGACCACGGCGGCGATCTCGGGGGCCTCGCCGTAGCGCTTCGTCGGGTTGACCTGGATGAACTCCTCGGCCGCCTTGCGGGGGTTCTCCGCGTCGAGCTGCTTCATCGAGTTCTCGACCATGGGCGTCCAGATGGCCCCGGGGGCGATGGCGTTGATGCGGATGCCGTAGCGACCGTACTCGACGGCCGAGTTGCGGGTGAGTCCGACGACGCCGTGCTTGGCGGCGGCGTACCCGGACTGGTTGCCGATGCCGCGGATGCCGCCGACGCTCGCGGTGTTCACGACCATGCCGGAGCCCTGCTCGCGCATGACCTTGAGGACCTTCTCGAGCCCGAGGAACACGCCCCGCAGGTTGATCGACACGACCTTGTCGAACTCGGCGGCGGTGAAGGACTCGGTCGGGTTCTGCTTGCCCTCGATGCCGGCGTTGTTGAAGAAGCCGTCGATGCGGCCGAAGCGCTCGGTCGTGGCGGTGACGTAGGCGTCGACCTGGGCTTCATCGGAGACGTCGGCGACGGTCGTCAGGACCTGCGCGTCCGGGGTGGCGTCGATGACGGCGGTCTTCGTCGCCTCGAGACCCTGCTCGGAGACGTCGACCAGGGAGAGCGCAGCGCCCTCGGCGGCCAGGCGGACGGCGGTCGCACGGCCGAGGCCGGAGCCGCCGCCGGTGATGAGGACG
>Ga0308161_1002177_pt1 | contig 21425 bp, 13 predicted proteins | sample PhyFR2_FD_201034 | JGI IMG/M metagenome (GOLD analysis project Ga0308161, IMG submission 201034) | Phyllosphere microbial communities from UC Gill Tract Community Farm, Albany, California, United States - DLSLF.R2 | ecosystem: Host-associated > Plants > Phyllosphere > Unclassified | place: USA...
TTGTTCCATTTTTCGACCCGTTGTGTGTATTTATGATATATTGATTAGCAAAGTTCGCAGTATATTTTTTTATGTCCCTGCCTCTTAAAATCGGACGTATAATTTCGGCATTTTTAGGCGATGCATCAATAAGCCTATCTCTTGTTTGTTTATCAATAATGAAAGCTTCATTATACCCTGTCAAAATACCTCTATAAATGTTAATGTCCCAGTCTCGTAATGGTGTGCCAACTGCTTCTATTTTTGCTTTTATCCTTGCTTCAATCGGTGATAATATTACCCAACCATCGGTAGAAGAAAAAGCCCCAATCTGATTTTTATTTTGACTAATAAAAACGCTCCTATACTTTATTAAATTTATCATGTATTAAATTGGATAGATATATTAAAATATACATTTGCTGTAAATAATATTAGGCACTTAAAATAACAGCAATATGAATTACGGCTATATCCGCATCAGTACAGATAAGCAAACTACCGAAAACCAACGTTTTGAAATTCTGAACTTTACCAAGCTTAAAGCATTTAATATTGAAGAATGGATTGAAGAAACGATTAGTTCAACTAAAAAATTGGAAGTAAGAAAGTTTGGAGATTTATTGAAGAGATTGGAAAAAGGGGATGTATTGGTAGTTTCAGAACTATCTCGTTTAGGTAGAAATCTGATGCAAATAATGAAAATATTACACGATTGCATGGAAAAAGATGTGATGGTTTATACTGTCAAAGAGAACTATGAACTGGGAAATAATATAAATTCAAAAGTATTAGCTTTTGCTTTTGGCTTATCAGCAGAAATTGAGCGTAACCTTATTTCGCAAAGAACAAAAGAAGCATTAGCTAGAAGAAAAGCAGAAGGACAAATATTAGGTAGACCTAAAGGTAGTCGCTCTCAAATTCGAAAGCTAACTGGTAAAGAAGAAGAGATCAGAAACCTTATGGCTAGAAAAATTTCTTACAGTGCTATTGGAAGAATTTTAGGTGTTCATAGATTAACGGTATCTTCATTTGCTAAAGAAGAATTAAATTATTTAAACACTACTTTAGTAAAGTCTAGTTAAATTTTAAGAAAAAATAGAAATTGTTGCAATCTGATTAGTTAAAGAATATCGATATCTTTGAAATATTAACATAATACTATGATGAATATTTATGAATAAAGTTTGGTTGAATTTATATGAAAATTAACGCCACAATAGATTACACTGAATACGATTTAGAACTCGCTCAGTCATTAGATGATGAAAGAAATTGGTATGGTTACCTAGTTGGCGATATTCAAGATAAAAAATACATTCAATTTATTCTGCAAGAAGGAGTGGTCGTCGAGCTTTCTGTGGATGAGTCTATTAGTACTGAAAAAGGTATAATATTAGAAAGGTTAATTAATGCATTTCGAGAGTTTAATGAAGCTCAACAGATGGGATTTGAACCAGAATACGTAAGTGAAGAAGATGCAGATGAAAAAAAGCCCTATGATCCAGAGCTAATAAGGGTAAGGCCGATGTTCCTTTCCGCTTTTCAAGTTCATAGAGATATTACAAAAGGCAAAATTGATTTAAACCCAGATTTTCAAAGAAATTTTGTTTGGAGTGATATTCAAAAATCACTGCTCATAGAATCCATGCTGTTAAAGATACCATTACCGGCATTTTATTTTTCTGAAGATAAGTATGGTAGATATCAAGTTGTTGATGGTTTACAAAGATTAACCGTAATTAATCAGTTCCTCAATAATGAATTTAAATTGCGAAATCTTCAATATTTAAATCAATTAGAAGGGCTATATTTTTCTGAAGATTTGGAAAAAAAGATTAGTTCAAAAAAAGCTTTGTACGAGCCATATGATAGCAGAGTAGAAAGTACACAATTAAATATCAATGTAATTGAGGCATCTTCACCTTTAAGAGTTAAATATGATATTTTTTATAGAATTAATACAGGTGGGCGCCCTTTAAATAGGCAGGAAATAAGAAATTGTTTCGCGACTGAAAAAACACGACGATTGTTAAAGAACATGGCTATAAATGATTCTTTTAATAGAGCTACAGGCTACAGTGTTAAAGATACAAGAATGGATTCTCAAGAGCTCGCGTTGCGTTATTGCGGCTTTTACAAGTACCGATTATATTATGCAGGTGATATGAATAGTTACTTGGACAACGTACTTGAACGATTAAATGATTTAAGCAATGATGACCTTGAAGCTATTCAGCTTAAATATTTTAATAGTTTAGATTTGGCTTACCACCTTTTTGGCCAATATTCTTTTAGGAAGTGCCTGCCTCAACACTTGGAAGTTGGCTCTCGGAGGCAATTTCTAAACAAGGCGATGTTTATTGTCTGGACTGTTATACTTTCTGACATCGAAGTTGAGCGAGTTATGAATAAACCGCAATTTGAATTCGTGAGTGTATTAGCTCAAGAACTTGATTATAATGACGAATTATTTGTTGCTCTGACTACTGGAACTACCGATAGATATAATTTAGAATTTGTATTCGAGCAATTTAATAGTCTATTGGATAATTATTTAAATGCCTAATGAAAGAAAAACTCACAATAATCGATTTTAAACTTTTCGAAAAGCAAGATATTACACTTAATAACCTAACAGTACTTGCGGGCAGTAACTCCGTTGGAAAATCAACAGTAATTCAATCGTTGTTACTACTAAGAACAGTGTGGAATGAAAGTAAAAAATATGCAAAGGAAACTCTACATTATCGAATTCCACTAAATGGACCATTTAATTTAGAGATGGGTAATACTCATGAAGTTATCAGAAGAGGAAAAAGGATCGCAGAATCCTTTGTACATTTTGCTCTCTATGATATTGGAAATGAAGTTATAATGGATGTAACTTTATCAGGAGACAGAGCTAACAATACTGTTTATGAGCTGCTAGTGGAAAATGTAAAAACTAATGTAAAGCACGGAGGTGGAATTTTATCTGAAAATTTTTACTATTTGTGTGCTGAAAGAATAGGTCCACGTTTAAAGTATGAACATGAAATTTTAGAATATTTACACGTTGGTTATAAAGGAGAAAATACATTTCAAATTTTAAGCGGTGAGAATGTAGAAGTTAGTATTGATAAACTTTTTAAAAAAGAAGAACCGGCATTACTTTTTGATCAGGCGAGGAAGTGGTTAGATTATATTATTCCGGGTGCAAGTTTCGATAATGCAGTAGCCATGGGTAAGAGTAAAGTTATTGAAGGAACTTTTTCAGAAAGTTTACCAACAAATGTTGGTTTTGGAATCTCGTATGTTCTTCCCATTATTGTCAATGGCTTACTCGTTGGAAAGGATAATTACTTCATTGTTGAAAATCCTGAAGCCCACCTACATCCTTCTGGTCAGTCACGAATCGGAAGATTTCTCGCTCAAATTGCAGGAACTGGTGTTAAAGTAATAATTGAAACACACAGTGAGCATGTTATCAATGGAATTAGAATCAGTACGCAGGAAAAATTGCTTGCTAGCAATGCAGTTATAATAAATTATTTTTCGAAGAATGATTCTGAAACATCCATGGTTAAAGAGATTGATCTTACGACATCTGGAGACTTGACAATGTATCCAAAGGGATTTTTTGACCAAGAACAAAAGGATATAACTGAAATTATAGAAAGCAGAATAAAATAAGATGTCAAAAGCTAATCTTTTATTTCATTTGGATAGTTTTTCTTGGGAAGAGCTATCTATAGACCGGAGCAAGGAGCTGGATGATCTCGCACAAGCTCTCACCTGTATATCGGATAGTGAAGATCAAATTTTTGGACATCCTTTTTGTTATCTACAACAACTGTCTTGGGGAGCTGTATATCAAATTATAAGTTTTGACGACGAAAAAAAGAATGAAGTCTGTCCTTGGTTAAGGCACGATCATCAAAAAACCCTGACAAAACTATTCAATAGGGCGATTAGTCCGCAACAGTCTGATACTTTGGACCGATTAAAGCAAGAGTTTAAAAATGAAAATAATGGGTGGATTGGAATACAAGCCATCGAGCAGCCTGAATATGTTTTCAGCAAGGTAAGCTGGGTGATATTTCATCAATCTTTCGTTAGTAAAAATTATACTACAATAAGTAAGGATACTGAATATTTTAAAATGTTTTACATTCCGCAACTTAGAATCGCGCCCAACAAAATAAATCAATTAATTGACAAAAAACAGGTTCCAGATATCATTGACCGCCTAGATACACCTACACATGTAGATGATTATAAAACATTACATGGAGAACAAATTCAAATCCACTTCAAAGATGATAAAAAATCCGCTTTGTACCTAAACGGAACTTGGAAGCATCATGGCTTTGATTTATCTAATGAAGTAAAGAGGTTTTTAATTGATTTAGGATTTATCATTCCCTAAAAGTTAAGATAGGTCCTCTTACCTTAATTCAAAGTGAGGTTATCTATTTATTCTCCAATAACTCCAATTTTTCTCATTTAATTGCTAATATCTTTCATACTATTTTGTTGGCATTTAAGTGCCTGCTTTAAATTGTGTAAGGGGTTAAATGTTGACTGGGTATTTATCGCATTGATTATGGAGTTGTCATTACTTGCAAATGTATTGAAATAATTTTCAAAACTATTTCACCGGAATAGTTCTTGATCGGTTCCTCCCAATGCCTAAGCTATTTATCTAAAGGGATATATTGAATTTCTGCGCTTTCATAAACCAAACTTGCTTAAATGGCTTATTATTTTTCTGTTGATTTAGAAAAATCTAGTAAATCAGATACCGATATTTTTAGGTGGTCAGCAATCAATTTAACGCTGCTGATAGAAACGTTAGTTTCAGCTCTTTCAATACGACCTATTTGTCTAGTATCAATTTGAGTTAATTCTGCCAGCTTCTCCTGCGTAATTTTTCGAAGATCACGGATTTCCACAATGCGTTTTCCAATTTTGACTAAATACTCTTGATCCCTATATTGTTTTCCCACAACGCAAAATCCACATATTATGGAAAAAATATTAGGACTTATTTGGCCTTTTGTTCTTGTTTTGTTATATTTGATTAGTTAATAAAGAGTTATAAATAAGAGTTTTGCAGCTCCACATCTCAGGCCGTTGATGCAAAACAGTAGATTTATAGCCCATTCTTGTATAGTTTATGCTATTTTAGCATTTCTTAATAAGAGTGGGTTTCTGCTGTTATTCCATATCAACGTAAGGCCTGAGAAACTTTAAGGAGCTATGGTAGGTAGAAGCCCACTATTATATTTTACCCCAACAAGACTCGTAAAACCATACGAGTATGAAAACTGAATCCATTACCATTGCAGGTAAACCGCTTTCGCGGTTTTATCAACTGCCTTTAGAAAAGGGGAGCAGGGTGTTAAGGTTAGCGGTGCTGGAGCAGATCGCTAGCGATCCGATAGTTATCGGATTCCATAGTACATTTGGTGTAGGTAAAAAGCCTGAGCCATTGGTCATCACATCGCTTTCTTTTGATCAGGGTTTGTTAACCGCTCATGTTAAATTGGAAGGGGAAGAAGCAAGGGTTTACATCGCAGTGGAATACGATTGCCTGTTGGTGAGCTGTAGTGTTGATACGGATGAAAGCTACCTTGGGCGTTATGCTTACCTTACTTTGCGCGCCATGATGCGGAGTGGTTACTGCGATTTTCAGCAATATTACTGGCCGGCATGTTTTATTTTGGGCAACAAGCGGTCGGGCTATGTAGATGTGGTTAAAAAACCTGGCGGTTTCACCATTACACTAAAGAAAAAATTTAGTGGTTTGTTTAGGCCTGGTGATGATTTGCCGGATGTTACGGAACGTCTGGTTGTACCGAGGGAAAGGTTATTGAGTAAACATACTGCGGCGCGTTTGGCACCGGTTAGCATTGGTTATTGTTTCGCCAATACCGATCTGCAGCATTTCCACAGCAACCATTATCCTTTTTTAATTCCTTATGTTTTTGCGGCCACGGCCTACCTTAAAACGGTTAAATCTTTTAAACGTTTCGTGTTTAATCCGCATGATGTGGATGGCATAAGCCTCTCGTCACAACAGGAGGAGCTGAACAGCATTTGTTTCGCCATGAAATCGCTAGCTGCCATACGCTTTAACGCCAATGCCCACCTGCCCGAAAAGGTAGCCGAAACTCATAAACTTAACGAGGCTAACCAGCTGGCGCTTTTAAAGCTATGGAACAAGGCTTTACCGCTATTGAAGCAACAGCGTTTTACACACTACTTCTATACTTATGGCCTGCGCAATGTTACCGGCAAACCTGTAATGCGGGATATGAAAATGGTTGAATTTGCGATGGAGGTGCCTGTTTTAAGCTTTGTGTTAAAGGATGAGGGCGATTATTATGAACTGGAACTGAAGATTAAGGTGAAAGGGAAGTTGTTGCGCTTGAATACCGATCAGCCCGGCCTGTTTTTGGTTTGCGATAGCGCTAAACCGTATTTATGGTATTTGCTTGAGGCGGAAATGGATTATAAACTGGTTTTGTTTTTTAGTAAGGTGAATTTTAAGGTGCAGGTGATTAAAGGGTATTATAGGGAGTTTTTTGAGGGGTTTGTGGAGGGGGTGGGGAAGTGGTATGAAGTGAAGAGGGGGTAAAGTTTTTCCGCTCTATGCCGCGGGGCATGGTACTTTGTCGCGCCAAAGTACCCAAAGCGCTTCGTCATCCGATAGCTATCGGATCCGGCAATGGGCCTTTTGCGCATAGCTTTAGCACATCAAAAAAACAGCGGCACTTTGTTTTGTGCAAGTTAGTGCTAGCTTAAAGTTATTGCAAAATGTGCACAAAACTCACTGCGTTTGAGGTTTGGTAGTGCTGGTTGTGCTGATCTGCAACTGTTTTTTTGATTCAGCTGGCCCTTGGGATTGACTGGCGTACTTCGGTTAAGGTTTTGGGATTTGAAAGGCAGTTAGCAAGGCGCCTAAGAACCCATATTCGGCCAATCTGCGAAGCTGGATAGGATGGAGTATAAGGTTAGTTCATAGTACAGCCGTCATTCCCGCGCAGGCGGGAACAACGTAGTGCTCAGCGAAGCTAATCTTAATGCGGTTGCAATTTTCTTGCCCTGGCTCGGGCTTGCCTAATTATTTTCTGTCATCCTGAGGGATAATTTATGATATAAAAATCAATATGATTGACGTTTTTTCCTTCGCACAATTCTTGCCTCGGCTCACCGCCGCCGAAGGGCTCTTACTTTTTGGCATCAAAAAGTAACAAAAAATGCCGGCTGAAAATTTTTCTTTCAAAGCCAGTGCTATGGTTAGAACAGTGCAGTCCGAAAAATTTATTAGGCCGGTTTTAAGTAGAACGGTGATACGGTGCTATGGCCTGGCTATACGGAAATGCATGATGCCGCATTCTGCTCATTAATAGATGATTACAAAATAACGTCAATGGTAGGTACGAAGGATCTTTTGATTGAAAGATTCTTCACTGCGTTCAGAATGACAATTAAAGGTTTTCTTGATCGGGCTCAGCCTTACTTTATTCCACCGCTCTCGCTTTGATCCTGCCTTGGGTTGTGGGGGTATGAGGGGGAGTGCAAAGCTTTCCGTGCTTTTTCCGGCGAAAATCTGCGAGGCCGGGTAGCATGGTGTATATCACGTGGTGCATAAAAATATTCATGTATTGATTCTTATGAAACTATGAGGGGGAACTCCCCTCCTGATTTAGGAGGGGTGGGGGTGGTTATGAAGAGAATTCTCTTTAGTTCTTTCTCTTTCAGGGGAAAGGTGCCGATAGGCGGATAGGGGTTTAGGGCGCTCGCTATAATACGGTCGTCATTCCCACGCAGGCGGGAATCTTAGTGCTTTCGCTGTATTTGCCTCATTGTTTTCTGTCATCCTGAGGTACGAAGGATCTTTTGATTGAAAGATTCTTCACTGCGTTCAGAATGACAAATTTGGATTTTTATCACTGTCTCGGGCTTGCCTCGGCTCACCGCCGCCGAGGGGCTCTTACTTTTTTCAGTGGTTGTTTATGTTTTTATCGGTCTTCAAGCTTGCTTCGCAGGTTGGCTTGGCCCAAAAGCAACAAACCTGAACGCAGCGAAAGCATGCCTGCCATTAAAAACAACTAACACAAAGGCATAACTAAAAGGCTTGCATCTGTTTTTTATGTGATCATGTTGTTTTTATCGGTATAAAAGATTGCTGTGCAATTCTTGTAAAAAGCTTCGGAAATCTTGATAGCGGCAGCATCGAGGCTCTTAGCCCTTGCTTTATTCCACCGCGCTCGCTTTGATCCTGCCTTGGGCTGTGGGGTTATGAGAGGGAGTGCAAAGATTTTCGTGCTTTTTCCGGCGAAAATCTGTGAGGCCGGATAGCAGGGCGTAGATAGCATGGTGTATAGGATAGTTTCTAATATGACGTTGTTTCATCAATAAATCCGTCATTGCGAGAAGGCTTTTTCAGCCGACGAAGCAATCTTACTACTATGGGTAATCTGCGATTTATACCTCAGCTCGGGCTTGCATCGGCTCACCGCCGCCGAGGTGCTCTTTCTTTTGGCTTGGCCCAAAAGAAACAAAAACCCAAGGCTTGCATCCTTTCTTGTAAAAAACTACGGAAATCTTATTTGCGGCAGCATCGAGGCTCTTAGCCCTGGCTTTGTGCCACCGCGCTCGCTTTGATCCTGCCTTGGGCTGTGGGGTATGAGGGGTAAGTGCAAAGATTTCCGTGCTTTTTCCGGCGAAAATCTGCGAGGCCGGTAGCAGGGTGCAGATAGCGAGGTGTATAAAAATATTCATGTATTGATCACTGTGAAACTATGAGGGGAACTCCCCTCCTGATTTAGGAGGGGCGGGGGTGGTAAATAGTCGTTGTTCCATCAATAAATCCGTCATTCCCGCGCAGGCGGGAATCTTAATGCAGTTGCTATTTTCTTGCCCTGGCTCAGTCTTGCCTCGGCTCACCGCCGCCGAGGTGCTCTTTCTTTTGGCTTGGCCCAAAAGAAACAAACCTGAGCGCAGCGAAAGCATGCCTGCCGTTAAAAACAACAAACAAAAAGGCATAACTGAAAGGCTTGGATCGTTTTTTATGAGATCATGTTGTTTTTATAGGTATAAAAGATTGCTACGCAATTCTTGTAAAAAACTACGGAAATCTTATTTGCGGCAGCATCGAGGCTCTTAGCCTTTGCTTTATTCCACCGCGCTCGCTTTGATCCTGCCTTGGGCTGTGGGGTTATGAGAGGGAGTGCAAAGCTTTCCGTGCTTTTTCCGGCGAAAATCTGCGAGGCCGGATAGCAGGGAGCAGATAGCAAGGTTGCGTATTGCAGGATGTGATAATTTGTTTTTTAGTCCTTTCCCTTTGAGGGGAAAGGTGCCGATAGGCGGATAGGGTTACGAGCCTCTGTGTTCTCTGTGACTTACTCCATGCCCTCTGTGGTTAAAAAAAGCCACAGACTGAAAAAAATCTGCGGCTTTTAGTTTTGTTGCATTAAGATCCCCGCCTGCGCGAGATCCGATAGTAATCGGATGACGAGCTTTTGTTAAAATAAAAATTACGGTTTCTTGCCAATATTCAAACGGATATTGACTTCGAAATCGCCGTCGGTATAACCGCTGATGGCGGAAGTAGCCGTATTGTAGTAGGCCATAAAATACAGGGTGGATTTGTAGTTCATGCCGAAACCTACGGTAGCATTTTGCGTATTGTGGTACATGGCCATTACGTACAACTTATCGTTGGCGAAGTTTGCATTTAAACCGGCATCCCATAAATTTTCGTAATTCTTGATGCCCCTGAACACACCTTTAGGCTCCAGGCTGATGCCGTTAATACCCGACCCGAGCATAAACTTATAACTTACTGCTGAATAGAAGGTGGGTTTATTGGCATAGTTTAAATCATCTTTCCTGAAAACGGAACGCATGTTAGGTACGGCACCCTCAACGGTTAATCCTTTTGAGGTGTAAGAGATCCCGAAATCGCCATCGAGGTAATAACCCCGATCGTTAAAACGGGCGATGGATGGATCGTTAATATCGCTGTTTCTTACGCTGTTTAGATCGAGTTTATCCTGACTGGCACCGAAAGAGATCCCGAAATTTAGTTTCTGGTCGTCGCTATTTAAGGGTAGGTGATAGGCAAAGGTACCCACCGCCTTGGTACGCTGGATGCCGCCCGATTTCTCGTTGTAGATATTTACGCCCCAACCCACTTTGTTTACCTGCTGATCTAAAGTTACGCTTTGGGTAATGGGTGCGCCCGGAATGTTAGACCATTGCTTGCGGAAACTGCCGTTGATGTTAAAACCTTCGTTAATACCGGCCATAGAGGGGTTAACGAGGTAACGGTTCTGGAAATATTGTGCATTGAGTGGAAGGATCTGTGCTTGTACAGATCCTAAAAATAATGTGCCTGCAGCAAATAGAAACGTTACGCGACGCATTTGCTTTATGTTTTTTGTAATTGCTCTCATGTCTGTAATTAGTCTCTAATGATGTTGATGTAACCTTTAAATGTACCAATGCCGTTGCCTAAATCGATGATGTAATAATAGGTTCCTTCGTTTAAGGGGCTACCGTTTATGGTTCCGTCCCAATCGTTGGCATAGGTATGTTTGGTGTATAATATCCTTCCGGCCTTATCAAAAATCTTTAAGGTGTTGTTTGGATAGTAATCGATGTTTTTGACGATAAATTTATCGTTGTAACCATCGCCATTAGGGGTAATTACGGTACTGGCTTCGAGTTTATAATCTTCTATTACGGTAATGGCAATGTTTTGATCGTTTGCACAACCGTTCGCATTGGTTACGGTAACCCGGTAAGTACCGCTCTGTTTCGGGCGGATGGTTAGGGCAGACGTATTTTGTCCGCTCACAATATCTGCACCTGTCCAGCTGTACTGCCCACCGCCTGTAGCGGTTAAAACAAGCGCTTCACCTTTAGAGATCGATAACCCTTTATTGCTGCTGATGGAAGCCACCGGTAAAGCATTTACGGTGATGGTAGCCGATCCGGTTTGGGGCTGGCCGCAGTTGGCATCTTTTACATTGACCAAATTATAGGTAAATGCCCCGGCTATATTGGTAGGTGCCGATACGGTTACCGATGCACTTGCTGCGGTAGTGCTTACCGTTTGGCTTGCCCCGCCGTTAATGTTGTAGGTAAAGGTATACGGTGCCGTTCCGTTTGCGCCGGTAAAGGTGATGGTTTGAGGCACACCATTTAAACAAACGGCTGCTGTGCCGGTAATGCTGGCGGTAGCGGTTGAGGTTACGGTTAATTTAAAAGTGCTGGTGGTTTTATCTACCCCGCCAAAATCTGTTCCGCCATTATCCATTACCGTAACCGTGATGTTGGCCACTCCACTTACATTGTTTTTTAAGTGATAAGTAATGGTTCCTTTATCGGCACCGTTTGCGGCTACGCTTAATACATCAAACAGGTTGGCATTATCGGTAGTTACGGAAAGGGTAGTGTTCTGCGCAGTTTCCGGACCGGCAGAAATTCCGGTTAAAGCAATCGTCTGGTTGGCTGGTGTGTAACAAACAGCCTGATCGGCCACGGAATTAATAGTTGGCGTACCATTACCAAATAAATACCTGGTTCTGATCGGGTAATGATCGGTTGTGGTAGAACTGTAATTGGTGACCAGGTTTTTAACCCCATCCAAAACCTCGGCCGAGGCCGGAATATAGTTGAGGTTGAGGCTTTTGCTAATGATTACGTTATCGATTACGGTATTAAAGCCGGCTGTAGATTGTTTTCCGGCTAAACTTAAAGGCAGGGTAACCGGGAAATAGTTCGCTGCATCCTGTGTGAAGTCGGAATATGAAGTGCCGGTACCCGCAGGCATTGGGGCAATGGTTTTATCGGCATCCAATACATCGTTAAAATCGCCCAGGATGATGATTTTTTTGCCCGTAAGGTTTGCATCCAGCCAATCTTTTAATTGTTTGTTCCCTGCTTTCCTTCGATTGTAAGAGTCAACCTGGTCGGCAGTAGTGCCTGTGTTGGCTTTGGCATGAATCTCGACGAAATAAACCGTATCCAGTTTATTGTTGATCTTTACCTGTGCCTGCATCATGTAAGGGAAACGGCCTGAAGACCAGTTTTTGTAAGGTGTACCATCGGCACTGGTTGAAGGTACAGCCGGGTTATAGGTGTCTCTTAAAATACCGAGGGTAGAAATGGGTTTAATCAGATCGGTACGGTACATAAAGGCCAGTTTTTGTGCCAATGGATAATCGGCATCGGCTTTATTATCGGCATATGACCCAAACTCGCTGAATACCACATTGTAGCCGGCAGGTAAAACGGTATTTTTAAACAAAGTGGTATCTACCACCTCTGCAAAACCGTAAATATCTGCATTGAGGTTATTTACAACCGTTTTTACATTGGCCGCCTGTAAGGCATCGTTTGATGGATCTTGTGCCGGACTGCCAAACCATTCGATGTTCCAGTTGACCACTTCAAGCGTATTGGCAACATCAAAGGTGTTTCCGCTAAGTGCAATGGTTTTATTTGCCGACCCGGAAGTGGCAATATTTACATTACCGGTATAACTGGTATTTGCCGCGGTTGGCGAAAATTTAACATAAACGGTTGGCGAAGTATTGTTGATATCGGCTTTCGGATAGGTAATGCTACTGCTATACGTTCCGGTACTGGTTTTAGACAGTGTGAAGTTGGCCGGAGCAGTTAATGTAACATCGCCCGTTAGGTTGCCTGCAGAAAAACCAAATGTATTTGCTGCTGAAGTGGTGTTGGCCGCCTGGAAGCCGAAACTGATGCTCGAAGGCGAAGTGGTAATATCAACCGCTGGTGGCGTGTTCGAATTGGTTACCGCAAAATCATCAACTGTCCAGCGGCTGGCTGATGAAGTGGTAGAATTATATACAATAGCTATATAAACTGGTGTAGCCTTATAGGCTGATAAATCGATGTTATCTGATTTGGTCCATTTATCGGAACCGGTTTCAGGGAATTTACCATCCAGATTGGTCCACGTGGCCAGTGCGGGATTACCTGAACCCGTATAATTGGTCGATATTTTTAACTGCAGTTTATCTCCTGCGAAAGCAGATCTTGTCCAGAAGGATAAGATAGCGTAATTGAATGATGAAATATTTAAGGCCGGAGAGATTAACCAGTCTTCGTTAAGGATGTTCCCGCCCGAGTAACCATTAATCTGCACGGCATTGCCTGCACTGCCCGCACCAGTTGGGTCGGAAGCATCGTGACCAAACGTTGTGGTACAACCCCAGGTTTGCGCGCCTGTTACGCTGTATTGGTAAAAACCATCTGATAAGGCTGCACTGCCTACCGTGGTACAGTTTTCGAAATTGAATGCCGTTTGGTTAGGATCAATAGCCGGACCACTTAATGCCAGTGATACTGAAGTGGCACCTGTGCTGGCATGTACAATGGCTCCGTTTGCATTGCCAACCGCCGTTGGACTAAATTTAACATAAACCGTTTGGTTGGTGGCTAAATCTGCAGCGGTATAGCTGATGGTATTAGTGAAGGTGGTGTTATCTTTCGAAATGGAAAAAGGACCAGTTACCGTAAGCGTAGTATTGTTGGTTAAATTACCTGCCGATAAAACATAAGTTTTGGCTGCAGATGTAGTATTAAGAGCCTGGTTGCTGAAAGCCAGTGTTTTTGGCGTAACTGCCAAATATGGACCTGATGTTGACGCCGGTTCTGTTACCGAACTGTTTTGTGGATTCGGTGTTCTTACAATAAAATCAGCAGCATTTTGATCACTATCATATCCGTTACCGGCAAATTCTTCTGTACCACCCGTACCCATGGTGGTGGCATCAGATATAGCACTGGCTTTTCTTTCTATAGAAGAGGTATTGCTTGGTGCAGGTGCAGGGGCCGTACCTTCAAAGCCGTTGGCTGTAGCGCCAAAACCTACCAGATCGATAACTGTTGCGCCTGTTGGTAAACTACCGGTTTGCGCCGTAGTGCTATTGCTTAATAATACTTTACCTGCGGTACCACTCATTGTAATGGTGCCGATTTTATCAGGTGTTGGCAGATTGGTGGTGCCGCCTGTACCTGCGGATTGCTGAATGAGGTAAAATCCTTTTGGTGCAATGCTGCCCGATAAGGTAGTAACCTGCCATGATGTTCCGGTTGCACTGGCGTACTGTACGCTCCAGCCGGTTAAATCTACAGCGCTAGGTGTTGGATTGTATAACTCGATAAAGTCGTTTTTATAAACTGCACCCGAGTTGCCACCGCCACCATAAACTTCAGAAATAACCACATGGTTAGCACCTGTTGGCTCTTTTATTGATGAGTTTTGAGGATTTGGTGATGTAACAACAAAATCGGTGCTGTTGTTATCGGTATCGTAACCGTTTCCATTAAACTCTTCGGCACCGCCAGTGGCTAAAGTTGCCGCTGTTGATGTGGCGCTTGCTTTACGTTCAATAGAAGTGGTATTAGAAATTACAGGTGTAGGTGCCGTTTCAAAACCGGTAGCTGTTGGGCCAAAACCTACTTTATCTACCACTGCAGCGGTTGATGGATTGGCACCTGTTAAAAGCACGTTCGAATTGCTTAAAATAACTTTTCCGGTTGTACCCGATAAGGTTAAGGTTCCGATGGCATCTGGAGTAGGTAAATTAACCGTTCCGCCTGCGCCAACAGCTTCCTGAACTAAATAGAAACTTTTTGCCGGGATACTGCCGGTTAAATCTGTTTTAGCCCAGGTGCCTGTACCGGTAGCGTTTAAATACTGCACACTCCAACCCGTTAAATCAACCGCGGTATTGCCCGGGTTATATAATTCGATAAAGTCGTTTTTATAAGTTGCACCGGTGTTGCCGCCACCTCCATACACTTCTGAGATTACAATATGTGTGGCTGCTGCAGGCGGTGTGGTACCCACACCTGTTGTGCTAATGTTCTGTGTACTTGCACCATTACTTGAGATAATGATATTGCCTGATTCAGGGCCTGTAGTTGTAGGGCTGAAGCGTACGGAAACTGTTTTATTTGTGGAGAGTTCAGCCACGGTATATACTAAAGAAGTGCTGTAGGTCACGTTATCTTTTGAAAGATAAAAAGGTGCTGCACTGGTTAAATTAACCACATTCGTTAAACTTGTTGCACTCAAATTAAAAGTTTGTGCGGTAGAATTGGTACCTGTATTTTGAGAACCAAAATCGAAAGCCGTTTGGTTTACCGTTAAAATGCTTGATAGTCCGTTTCCGCTTACGGCAACGTTAACAGGGCTTGCACCGGTACTGGTATTGGTAATATTGCCACTGGCATTACCTGCAGCCGTTGGGCTAAAACGTACATAAACCAACGGTGAGGCCGCAACCTCGGCGGTAGTATAACTGATGGCATTGCTGAACGTAACATTGTCTTTTGAGACAGAGAAGGGTGCCGTAGCATTTACTGAAACGTTTGCAGTAAGATTGGCGCCACCTAAAGTATAACTTTGTGCGGTAGAATTAGTATTGATGTTCTGATCGCCAAAAACCAATGCCGTATTTGAAGCTGATAAAACCGGTGTAGCGGTAGCGCTGCCATTTGGGGTAATGCTAAAATCGTCGACAGCGTAAATACCGTCGCTTCCTAAATCGTCAGTGTCTGTCCAGCGGATATAAAGTGTGGCGCCATTTACCCATGTAATGGCAGTAATGCTTCCCGAAATAGCCGTTTGGTTTGCAGGCAGGTTTCCGTCAACACCAGCTGCAGCAGTTGTGGTGGTTAACTTTTCGTTAAGGTCCATGCCGGTAAGCGGCAACCACGTAGCATTTGCATCGGCAATGCTGGTGGCATCAAAGCTGTACTCGAAATTTAGTTTTTCGTTTACGGTAGCGTTTGAACCGGTTCTCCACTGTTCCATTACACCTGACAAATCGATTGAAGTTACGGTAGCGCCTGTGTTATTCTGGAAGCCGGCACCAAATCTGGGTACTAAAGCACCAGAAGCCAAACTTCCAAAAGAGCGATCGGATGCCCCGGCAGTACCCACATTGTATGCCGCACCGCTGTTTGACGAAGTGCTGTAAATCACTAATGGTAAGGCCGAACCAACGGTTGCGGTATTTGTACCGCTGGCTTTAACGGCGCTCCATCCGGCAACGGTTGAAGTCCCGGTTGATGTCATACCGTCAAAATTTTCTGATTTAGCTGTGTTTATTGCCGTTAATGAAACCTGGGCAGATAAATAGTTAACAAAAACCAGAAGAAATAAAATAAACAGTAAAGGTTTTTTCATAGAATAAATTATTGTTTACAACAAATGTATATGCAATAGCCTTATTATCAGATTAATTTAATGTTAATTCGAAAAAATGTGGAAAAATAAATGTAATGTGGGGTAATTTTATGGTTGTGTAAACGTTATTGCGCTTTTTGAATGATATAGTAATGTTTAGTGGAGAGATCCTTGGCCTTTTCATAAACACTGTTCGTTATTCCCGCGCAGGCGGGAATCTTAAAGCATTAGCCCTTTGCTCGGGCTTGCCTCGGCTCACCGCCGCCGAGGGGCTCTTTCTTTTGGCTTGGCCCAAAAGAAACAAAAACCCAAGGCTTGCATCTTTTCTTGTAAAAACCTACGGAAATCTTAATTGCGGCAGCATCGAGGCTCTTAGCCCTTGCTTTATTCCATCGCTCTCGCTTTGATCCCGCTTTGGGCTGTGGGGTATGAGGGGGACTGCAAAGATTTCCGTGCTTTTTTCGGCGAAAATCTGCGAGGCCGGATAGCAGGGCGCAGATCGCATAGTGCATAAAAATATTCATGTATTGATCATTGTGAACTATGAGGGGAACTCCCCTCCTGATTTAGGAGGGGCGGGGGTGGTCAATAGAACTGATTTAAAAGATCCTTCGCTGCGCTTAGGATGACAGCAAAAAAAAACGCAGTTCTTCCGATCTACGGCTTTTCGTTTTAACATCAATCTAAATTTGCTTTAAAATCTGTTAGACGTTGCATTAAGATCCCCGCCTGCGCGAGGATGACGGATCATTCTTTAAAATTAAAGGGGAACTCCCCTCCTGCAGGAGGGGTTGAGGAGGTTTTGCCCTTTGCTCGGGCTTGCCTCGGCTCACCGCCGCCGATGGGCTCTTACCTTTTTCTTGATAAAAAGGTAACCAAAAATCAAGGCTAGCATCTTTTCTTGTAAAAAGCTACGGAAATCTTGATAGCGGCAGCATCGAGGCTCTTAGCCCTTGCTTTGTTCCACCACGCTCGCTTTGATCCTGCTTTGGACTGTGGGGATATGAAAGGAAGTGCAAAGATTTCCGTGCTTTTTCCTGCGAAAATCTGCGAGGCCGGTTAGGATGGTGCAAAGAAAGGCATCCTTAGACTAGTCCCTATGTAACTATGAGTGGACACCATGTATCGTCATCTCGACCGTAGTGGAGAGATCTTTGGAATTGCATTGAAACTATGAGGGAAGCTCCTTTCCTTAAGGCCGGATAGCAGGGTACAGATCACATGGAGCATATTGCAGGATACACTAATATGTGACTTATAGGTTGCCAACTTTGTTATTAAGCCTGATTGAAACGGAAAGCCCGGAGCGAGGCACGAGTGAGGACTTGAAGTGTAAAGCAGGGCAGGAGGCCGCCATATGGAACCGAATCGTTCACTTTCAAGAAAAGCAAACCAATTTATCTTTTTTATTGTACCGGAAAGCTTTTACAAATACTCTTCAATATTTCCCTTACCCTCACGAATGATTTCAAATTCACCTGTGGTGCAATCAATTACGGTAGAAGCTTCATTATCGCCATAACCACCGTCGATAACCAGATCAACCAGATCTTCATATTTCTCATGGATCAATTCAGGATCGGTAGAATACTCGATCACATCATCATCATCTTTTATCGAGGTAGACAGGATGGGGTTGCCCAGTTCTTTTACAATACAACGGGCAATGTTATTATCAGGCACCCGTATACCTACCGTTTTTTTATTGGAACTCAATAGTTTGGGTACATTGTTATTGGCATTGAAAATAAAGGTAAAAGGACCCGGAAGTGCTTTCTTTAATACCCTGAAAGTAGTGTTGTCAATGGGTTTAATATAATCAGAAATGTGTTTTAAATCGTGACAGATAAACGAAAAATTTGCCTTTTCTGGTTTTATTCCACGTATCCTGCAGATTTTCTCGATCGCTTTCGGATTGGTGATATCGCAGCCCAAACCATATATCGTATCAGTTGGATAGATAATCAGGCCTCCTTTTTTTAATACTTCAACAACCTGTTCTATAGCCCTTTGGTTGGGGTTTTCCGGATAAATCTTAATAAGCATAGCGTAAAAATAACAAATTAAAACGTTTGTTGTTTAAATAACATTAACCATAAAGATTCTAAATATGTACAAGTAATTGTACAGGTTTTTTATTATCTTTAATTTTGAAGATTATTATCTAAAATCATGGAAATCACAAATTATACCTCATTCAGGCAAAGTCTAAAGTCTTATTTAGATAAGGTTTTTTCTAATCATACTCCATTATTTGTTACGCGGGCGAAAGGAGAAGATGTAGTTGTTTTATCTAAGGCCGATTATGATAGCATGCTAGAAACCTTTTATCTTTTAAAAAGTCCGAAAAATGCAGTGAGGCTGGAGCAAGGGTTAAAGGATTATGAAAACGGTTTGGCAAAAGAACAAGATCTTTTGGATCATGATTAAATTGTTCCTGGATGGTGCATGGGAGGATTATCTCTATTGGCAATCGGTTGATAAATCGGTTCTCAAAAAAATAAATGCCCTGATAAAAGAAATCGAACGAACACCTTTCGAAGGAACCGGGAAGCCTGAGCCACTGAAACATCAATATGCTGGTTGGTGGTCTAGAAGGATTAATTTAGAACACAGACTTGTTTATAAGGTAGAAGATAACAAACTTATCGTTCTACAGTGCAGATATCATACTTAACAATAAAAACATGAGAAAAGCTTTCGTCGCGATTGCCGCATTTTTAATCGCCCTGACCATCATGCTGGGCCTTTACCATCCTTTTTTATGGTGGACATTCATTTTTACAGGTCCGTTTGTACTGCTTGGTATTTACGATTTGTATCAGCCTAAACATAGTATCGTGAGGAATTACCCTGTATTTGGGCGTTTGAGGTATTTTATGGAAGAGTTGAGACCGAAAGTATATCAATATTTCGTGGAAAGTGACACCAATGGTACTCCATATAACCGGTTAAACCGTTCGCTGATTTACCAGCGTGCCAAAACCGATAACGATACGATTCCATTCGGTACACAGTTAAATGTGTACGAAAACGGTTACGAGTGGTTGAGCCATAGCATTGCTGCCATTTCGCACCATGAATTGAATTTAGATCCGCGTGTTACCGTTGGTGGCCCCGATTGTAAGAAGCCTTATTCCGCCAGTATTTATAATATTTCGGCCATGAGCTTTGGTTCGTTAAGTCAGAATGCTATTCTGGCATTAAATGGTGGTGCCAAACTGGGTAACTTTGCGCACAACACAGGCGAAGGCGGGATCAGCGATTACCACCGTCAGCCGGGCGGCGATTTAATCTGGCAGATTGGTACGGGTTATTTCGGTTGCCGCAATGCGGATGGTACTTTTAATTACGATGCCTATGCTGAGCGGGCACAGGCTGATCAGGTGAAAATGATTGAGATTAAACTTTCACAAGGGGCAAAACCCGGTCATGGGGGTATGCTGCCAGCCAAGAAAGTAACACCCGAGGTGGCGAGGATCCGTTTGGTACCGGAAGGTAAAGATGTATTGTCGCCACCGGCACATTCGGCTTTTAATACACCTATCGGTTTATTGGAATTTGTGAAAAAATTGCGTGATTTATCGGGCGGCAAACCCGTGGGGTTTAAATTGTGTATTGGCCGTAAAAGCGAATTTTATGCCATTTGTAAAGCCATGGTAGAAACCGGGATTTATCCAGATTTTATTACCGTTGATGGGGGCGAGGGTGGAACAGGTGCTGCACCACAGGAGTTTTCGAACTCGGTAGGTATGCCATTGCGCGAAGGGGTTGCCTTTGTGTATGATGTTTTAAATGGTTTTGACCTGAAAAAGCATATTAAAATTATTGCTTCGGGTAAAGTGGCCACCGGTTTCGATCTGGTTAAGAATATTGCCCTCGGTGCTGATATGTGTAATGCCGCACGCGGAATGATGTTTGCTTTGGGCTGTATCCAGGCTTTGGAGTGTAACAGCAACACCTGCCCAACAGGGGTGGCTACGCAGGATCCGAGTTTAATGAAAGGTTTGGTGGTGGAAGATAAAACCGTTCGTGTTAAAAACTTCCACAACCTGACGGTGGCCAGTGCGGTAGAATTGCTTGGGGCAGCGGGTTTAAGGGAAACGCATCAATTAACGCGGGCGTATATCAACAGAAGGGTGAGTCCGAGTGTGATGCAGAGTTATTTAGAAACCTTTCCATATATCCCGGCGGGTAGTTTATTGCAAACCCCATATCCAACCCGTTACGAATTAGGCATGGCGCTAAGTACTTCAAAAAGTTTTGCCCCAACCGATTATAAAGTATCTGCAGTAGATTATTCGCATGCCAATCCGTACGGGGATACCGTACATGAGGATGGAAGATAGTATTTTCGAAGTCTTTTTAGATTAAAAAAGAGGTCAATGTTTTCAAAAACATGACCTCTTTGTTCTTTTTGGCTGTTTTTTAGAAAAGCAGGTGCAGTAACATCTAGGTTAGCCCAGCCCTGCTTTTTGCTACAAGCCTCACTCGTTCCTCGCTTCGGGCTTTCGCGCCATCCGATGGTTATCGGATCAGGTTTAGGTAGCAAAAACAGGGAAAGAATAAATGTTAAAATCACCAAACGTTCCTACGGAACGAAAACGCCAATTTTACAATTGGCTACCGATGAATCGTCCCGCTGGGACGGTCAGGAGATAAGTTTTCCAAAGGCAATATTGTGTAGATATACTTAAATGTTGCCGGTCTGAGCTACCAAAACCGTTCAAAACATCAGCGATATATCCTTTAGGTATACATAAATGTTCTTTAGTTTGAGAAGGTATTTTTATTGAATAAAAATCAATTTAAATGACAGTAAAGTTTCGGAAACAAATCTCCCCGAGAGATCGTTATTGCGAGAAGGCTTTTTCAGCCGACGAAGCAATCTTTATAGCAAGGACCACTAACAGCGTAGATTACTTTCTTGAAACTTCCGGATTCTACTTCGCAATAACGACCTTTTTGAAGTCTGTCAATGGTAGTTCAGTTCAGGATCTTTATGGTAAGGTAAATACTGAAACAAGTGCAATATGATTGAATTCACTACCTCTTATTGCAATCAAAATAATGCATTAATAAAAAAAGAAGAAGCCGTCTCATAAGTCAATTATGGGGCGGTTTTTTGTTTTAGGGGATTAAGATAGGCCATTAGTCAAGCCGGACCGTAATGACTTAATTTGGAGATGCGTTCTTGTTTGGCGCTTGTTTTTTG